>MDTD01021164.1_pt1 | contig 38206 bp, 37 predicted proteins | sample 811221 | NCBI WGS metagenome assembly MDTD01 (sample SAMN05326646, study PRJNA326480) | marine metagenome | isolation source: seawater | place: Pacific Ocean: South West | collected 2011
ACATCTGCCATTATTAATCTCCATATTTAATTAAGAATGGAAATAAAACATTTTATAGACTATATGACAATAAAAAACTTTTATAACATGCATAAACCAAAATTTTGGGAAAAAGCTAAAAGAGAACTAGCTAAAAATGATAAAAAACTTGGATTAATAATCAAGAAATATCCTAGGGACTTCTTATTTTCAAAATCTGATCCATTTTATACAATTGCAAGATCTATTGTTGGGCAACAAATATCAGTAAAAGCTGCACAAGCGGTATGGGATAAATTAGAAAACAAAATAAAAAAAATATCACCTACTTCAATAAAAAAAACACACTTCATGACATTAAAATCTTGTGGACTATCCCGTCAAAAAATTAAGTATTTAAAGTGTCTATCAGAAGCATTCTTAAATAAAAAAATAAATCCTCATAAGTGGTCAAATTTATCTGATGAAGAAATAATTAGTGAATTAATTAAAATTAATGGTATAGGAAGATGGACAGCTGAAATGTATCTAATATTTAATATGTGTAGACCAGATATATTTCCTATAGATGATATAGGTCTCATAAAAGGAATTTGTTATTGCTATGATCTAAAATATCCCATTACGAGAGAGCAGGCTATGAATTTATCAGAAAAATGGAAACCTTGGAGATCTGTAGCAACATGGTATTTTTGGCGAAGCTTAGACCCAATACCAGTTGAATATTAAAATGAGTAAAATTAATTTTTCTTACGCATCAGAAATTGAACATAACTTTGCACAAAGGCTTATAATAAAAACAATTGAGAGGGTTACTGGAAAGAAAAAATTAGAAAACTTGTATAATCGGTACTCACAAAATAACGATGATCCAAAAAAATTTTGGACAGATATTTTAGACATTATGGATATACGAGTTAAAAATAAATCAAGCAATAAAATTAATATACCAAAATCAGGCTCTTTAATGATAATTGCTAATCATCCATTTGGTATAATTGATGGTTTAATTTTGTGCTCATTAGTTTCAAAAGTTAGAGGCGATTTTAAGATTATGACGCATGAGACGTTAAAGCTTTTGCCTCAACTGGATGATTATATACTTCCTGTAGATTTTAGTAATAATGATAAATTATCAATAAGATATAATTTAAAAACTGCCGACAAAGCTAGAAAGCATTTGTTGAGTAATGGGGTGCTAATTATCTTTCCATCAGGTAGTGTTTCTGTCGCAAAAAATTTGAAATCAGAAGCTCAAGATGATGAATGGAAATTATTTCCAGCAAAGTTAGCACATCAAACAAAATCAGACATATTACCTATATATTTTGACGGCAAAAATGGTTTATTATTTCATATATTTGCGTCGAAAATAAAAAGTAGCACACTTAAATATTCATCTTACATTCACGAAACTAGGAAAAAAATAGGAAAACAAATAGATATTTATTTTGGAAAGATTATAAAATACGAAGATATTTCTAAAATCAAAGAAAGAAAGAAATTAATAAATTATTTAAAAGATAAAACTTACGGATTAAAAAATGACTAATTCAAATTTTTCCATATATTCATTTTATCGTTTTTGTAGAATTGCTAGTAAAGAACAATTAAAAAATAAAATTGAAGAGCTGATTAATAATTTTTCAGTTAAAGGTACAATTTTGTTAGCTGATGAAGGTATCAATGGAACAATAGCTGGCAAAAAAAATGAGCTTAATTTAATTTTAAAGTCATTAAAAAAATTTCTAAGAATAAGAAAAATTGATTTTAAAGAAAATGAGGCTAATCAGATTCCTTTTAATCGTATGAAAGTAAGATTAAAAAAAGAAATAGTTTCATTAGGACAAGGTAAAATTAATGTGCGTCAATTAACAGGAATATACCTTAATACAGAAGAATGGGAGGATTTGATATCTAGGAACAATACTAAAATAATTGATGTAAGAAATAATTTTGAGATAAAAATTGGTAAATTTAAAAATGCAATTAATCCTAAAACATCAAGTTTCAAAGAATTTCCAGAGTCATTTGCTAAGCTTAAGATAAACAAAAATGACAATATTGCTATGTATTGTACAGGTGGTATTAGGTGTGAGAAAGCAAGTTCTTACCTAAAAAAGAATGGATATAAAAATGTTTTCCAACTTAAGGGTGGAATTTTGAATTATTTAAAAGAAAAAAAGAAAATGAAAACTCCTTCATTTTGGAATGGAAGTTGCTTTGTTTTTGACGAGAGAGTGGCAATTAATAAGAATTTAAAAAAAGGATCTTTTATTCAATGTTATGGTTGTAGAAGACCGATTAAACAAAAAGACACATACTCACAAAAATATCTAAAAGGTGTTAGCTGTCCATATTGCTTTGATGAAAGAAATGAAATTCAGAAAAGTAGATCACGATCAAGACAAGCTCAAATTGATAGAGCAAAAAAAAATAAAATACCGAATATATTTTTAAAAAATAACAGCGTTAATCATTTTTAGTAATAATTACTCTTTTTTGTAAAAGCTATGTAGAATAAAGCCTATTGGGAGATAATAAATAATTGAGATCCAATTATTAAAAAAATTTTGAGAAGGGGCTATTGGCCATAAAGTAATAAAAACAGCAGCAATAATGCAAATTTGATAATCACTGAGGGGTAGTTTTTTTTTCTTAAATTTATTCACTATTTGCAAAAAAACTTGTTTACTTAAAATAAATGCTGGCATCAAAATAAATAATATACCTATTAAACCCGTTTCTGCTAAAAGCTGAAAATAGGTATTATGAGGATGAGTTGAACAACTCCATTTATCGATTTCATATTTTTCATCGTCACACATTTTTCTATACATTTTAGGACCAACACCGAACACAGGATTTTCTTGAAACATCAAAAAAGCGCTTTTAAAATGACTTTCGTGTCTATTTGAAAACATAATAATCTTATTTTGATTAAAACCAAGCTGCTGAAATGTTTGATCAACATTTCTTGTTTTAACATTCTCATCATTAGCGGCTATAAGGAATAATATAAACAGCGAAATCAATAATGTGAATAATCTAAGTAAACGATATTTACTTATTAAAAATAGAATAAAGACTGATGAAATAAGTAGTAATAATAAAGCAGTTCTCTCTCCCGTTACAAAAATAAGAACATCAATTAAGATAAACATTACCCCTAGAGTTATTAATTGCTTTTTTGAAAGGTGTTCTTTAAATAAATATAATCCAATCAAAAGAGGAAATAATCTTACTAAATATCCTCCTAATATCATATTGTCATTAAATGGAAGTGAGATTCTTACTCCCTCACCATGAAAACCAAACAAATTGACACCAAAAAAATATTGATAGTATCCATCAAAGACGGCAAAGGCAAAACTTGAAAATAAAAATATTGAAAAGTACTTTAAAAAACTCTTTTTATTATCAAGTAAATACCATATTGCAAGTGCAAATATGCCAAACCTAAAATAAAATAAGCTACTTTCAAGAGACAAAAGTGGATCTGATGAAAAAAAGCTTCTTAGTAAAAAATATAAATAAAAAAATAAAAAAAAAATAAAAAATTTATTTCGAAAATACTTCCATTTCCTTTTTATAAATGTAAAAAATAAAAAAATTAATGTGATCAATGACACTAATAAATCAGGAATAAAAGGCCCAGTTAGTAGTGCGGCTGGTAGCAATAAAACGAATAAAAATAAAATATTTGTTGTTACTATCTCAAATTTAGAAATATTCATATTTTATAATTTGTTTAAATAGTTGAGAGTATCTGCTACCATTTCGTCTAAATTTCTTTTTGCTTTCCAATTTAATTGAATATTTGCTTTATTTGTATCAGCCCAATATTTTGGTAAATCTCCCTTTCTTCTTGACTGATAATTAATTGGAATAGTTTGGCCTATTTTTTCTTCAAATTTTCTAACAACTTCCAAAACACTATAACCGCCTCCGGAACCTAAATTCCAGATATTGTAACCGCCCTTTTGATCTAAAAAATTATATGCTTTAAGGTGGCCATCAATCAGATCACTTATATGAATAAAATCTCTAACACCTGTACCATCTATTGTATCGTAATCATTTCCATATATATTTAGGTTTTTATTTTTACCTTTAATTGTATTAATTATTGAAGGAACCAAATTTGAAGAATTTAATAAATTTTCACCAATCAAACCAGATTTGTGTGAACCAATAGGATTGAAATATCTTAAAACAGCTACATCAAGTTCAATTTTAGATTGTGAAAAATATAATAGCAAATTTTCAATCAGAAATTTTGTTTGTGAGTATGGTGATGAAGGCATTGATAAATTAATATCTTCTCTCCAAGGTAGTGGATGTTTATTTCCATATACTGTAGCGGATGATGAAAAAATTATTTTTTTTACTGAAGTTTTTGACATTTCTTCCAAAATTGAACATGTTCCATCTACATTAATAGAATAATATTCTAATGGATTTTCTATACTATCTATTATTGATTTAAGTCCAGCAAAATGGAAAACAGCATCTATATTAAATTTCCTAAAAGTTGATGAAATTAATGATCTATCTCTTATGTCACCCTTTATAAAATTTATTTCCTTATTTGATATTTTTTTTATTTGATCAATTACAGATAAACTACTGTTACTTAGATTATCGATTACAACTACTTCTTGACCAGAATTCAGGAGCTCTATTACACAATGAGATCCAATGAATCCACATCCACCTGTAACTAAAAACATTAAATCGTGCTTCTTTTCTTAATAATTTTATTAATATGTTTTCTGTACTTTGACCAATCGTCTGATGAAATAATATATCCGATACATAAATTTGAACCACATTTACAGACATGATCTTTATAATCATCTTTGTCAAATTCATATCCATAATCATAGTTTAATTCTTCTCCTTTCTTAATATTTTTTATGGATGAAATCCAAATACGATTTTCAACTATATCTACTTCACAGTTTGGATTACAAGAGTGATTAATGTATCTTGCTTTATTATATTTTGGAGAGCCGTCAATGTCATATTTACCGTTTAACTCAAATATATATACAGAGCCATCAGTTTCAGAGCCCAAATATTTTTTTATTCGCATTTCTGAACGCCTATTTCCTTCTGATCTTAAAACTTTCTCGCCTATATATTCAATTATTTTTGTATTTTTTTTTATATTTTGAGTTGCAAATACACCTGAGCCGTGAACCTTAGACTTTTTAACTTTCCACATAATTTAATCCTATTTACTTATTTTTGTGATAAATTTCTTTTTATGTAAAAATATAAAAAATAAAAATATTGGAAGATAATTAATACAAAAGGTATTAATAGAAAAATTCTTATATCCATATTAGTAGATGTTTTAATTTCCGAAGAGTTGTAATTAAAAAATGCAATATTTTTACTTGTCAAAGTATTGTACAAATTTTCAACGCTCGTTAAACGAAAATTCAATTCTTTTATCTCAGCATTGCTAATATTTTCTAATTCTAATTGCTTCTCTCGAATACTAGTTTGATTATCTATATAGACTTGAGTTGTTTCAAAGTTTTCTGATTTTTGTTTCAAAGATTTTATATGGGCATTCAAAGCCTCTGTGCCAAAGTAATAGTTGATAAATGGCTCTTTCTGAAATTCACCACTTAAGTTTACGAAAGTAGAGTTTTTGTAAAATATACCAAAACTATCAATTAATTCGTAGTTGGGCTTTATAATACCCATTTTTTCTGCAATTTCTAATTCGTTCTTTAGTCTTTTAATTTCAGATTGCAAATGTTGGCTTTGTATTTCTACATAAACTTCATTTTTTCTTTGGAGTTCATCAATCGAAATCAGAATATTTTTTCTTTCAAGTGATGTGAGAGAATCAACTTTTGATTTCAATTCAATTATCTGCTTTTCTAATTCTTTTTTGAATTGAGAATATATTTCATTTTCAATATTTTTTAAAATTTTCATTAGGTCATTAGTTATTTCAGAATAAGATGTATTTTTTTTTGTGTAACTAAAAATATCATTAAGAAAAACTAATTGTTGTATTGGATTATTTTCTTCATCCCTTTTTAAATTGTATATTTTATTTTTGAATATTTGATACAACTGTTCATCATCAATTATTAATTCATTCTCATAAACTTTAGAAAAACTTAAATTAAATGGTTTTTCAATTTTAATAGATATGGTTAATTCATTATTTAAAAATGAAAATAAAAATATTGATAAAACTAAAGAAATAATGAAAGTGATAACTAAATAAAAAATTTTTGAAAAAAAGAGATCAATGAGATTAAATAAGCCTATTTGACTATTTTGGTCATTTAATGGTTTTTCAGTTTGAATCATAAATTGATTTTCAGCATTATGATTATTTAGTAATTAAAACAATTATTCAATAAAATTATACTTAATTAAACGTATTTTTGCCATATAGGAAAAACACGAATGAATATAATATTAATGTCACTAAAATGCTTAAAATTATCATCCCACTTAATAAGGATAGAATGTATGGTAAGATAATTAAACTTTGTATGATTAAGTTAGTTTTAATTAGTGAGTGATTATTTAAAATAATATGGTGAAGATGAAAATTATCAGCCTTGAACGGACTCTTTCCATTTAATAACCTTGATGTAAATAACCTTAACATGTCTATGCCAGGTACCAACATTATTAAAAATATCTCATCAGCAAAGAGATAACTTTCATTGTGAGCTTTGATTAATAAAAAAGAAATAATAAAAGCAATGAGCATTGAACCATTGTTTCCAAGAAACAAACGTTGTCTATAATTTAAGTAAAGAAATACAATTGAACAGAATATAAAAATTATAGGCAAAATTATAAGAAAGTTTTTAAATATTATTACGCTTAGTATAAAAATAAAATATATTCCAGACTGTAAATTAATACCATCAAACATATTAAAAGCATTTAAAAATAATAAGATACACAGAACTGTAAAATATATTGAAAATCTCTCAGTATAAATCTGCTCCTCTATAAATGAGAAATTTAAGTAAGTAATATTCAAATCATTATCGATTAGCAATAAACCCACTAAGATTAAACTCGAAAATATTAATCTTCTAAATGCATTGATATAAAACTTATCATCATAATACCCCAAATAAAAAAATAATATTCCACCTAAAAATATACTTAAGTAGTCACTTAAAGAATAAAGAAAGCTAGAATTATCCTCTAAATCAAATAAGTAAGAGAAAATTAATATAAGAATAAAGTTAAGTAAAAATAAGAATCCCCCAATTTTTGAAACAGACTTGGAATGAATTTTTCTTTCTTCATTGGGCTCATCTATAAGTATTATTTTACGTGAATACCAATCAAATAAAGTTAAATTTAGTAAGTTTAGAATTAGAAAAATTATAATGATCGTCACTTAGTTATCTGTTTCTAATTTTACGTAAAATATTTCCTATACTAAAATTACCACTTGGATCAAAAAAATGAGTTAGCATAGTAATTCTTTTTTTTTCACTTTTGAAAGGATGATTTCCATGCAGACACTCTCTTCCAAGAAATAACAAAGGGACCGAGTTTTGAAAATTAAATTCATGAGGTATATATTTTTTAGATAGCCTTCTAAATCCATCTTCTCCAGAAAATTGTTTAAAATAAATTTTCTGACATATATTTATGATTTCAAGCTTTGGGTTTTTCCTAACATTTGGAAAAAGGATTAATTCACCATTATGATTACTATTTGTTTCAGGTAAATAAATTGGTGTTACCAAAGTAAATAAATGTGAGTCGAAATGAAATCTATAATGTTCAGAAGAAACTTTATCACCAACAATTCTGGTTATTTTGTAAATATCATTTATGTCACATTTATAACCGTACATATCTCTAGCAATATTTATTAAGTCTTTTGTTAATTCTTGTAAGTTGTAGTTTTCGTAATATTCATTATGAATGTCCATTCCCTCATTATAGTAACGATCATTGAGACTGGTAGATTTGTTTATTGCAGTTTCCTTAAATTCTTTAGTTACTTGTAATTGCTCTAAGTGAACGTAACCTTTATTTTGTAGTTCTAATTTTTGGTATTCGTCTAACAACTATTTACTCACAAGGATAAGATTATAAATAAAATTTTATTATTGAATTTATAATATAATTTATCATCAAGTAAAAGCTATAAAAGATACCAATGGACTCATAATTTCGGTATATTTTCCATCTCCCCAAAATAATTTTTATTTTTTTTGATGATAATGAATTCTGCGAGAGAGTTCTGGTTGCAAGAATATCTTTTAGCCCATAAGCAAAATTGACTTTTTTTATAGTTTCGATCCAAAGATAATAGTCTTCATTCACAATATCTTGCATATAAGTTTTACCCAGAGTTTTGATATTGATAAATGCTGTCAGACATGAAATGCTGTTTTTTTTGAGTAGATCATTATACGAAATACATTCAGGAACAATGAATGATTTTTTATAAATTTTTATATCTAAGTCATAAACCTTGTAAGACGCGCAGCAAAATAAGTAATTATTTCTTTCTGCAAAATTGTAAATTTTTTCAAGAAATATGTTTTCCCATGTATCATCTGAATCTAAAAAAGATAAATATTCTCCATTACAAGAACGTATGCCCAAATTTCTTGCAGCTGCAGGACCTATTTTTTTATCTGAATTTATTAGTTTAATTCTATTATCATCAAATTTTTCTTTTATAATCTCTAAAGATTTATCATTTGAGTTATCATTGATTATGTACAACTCCCAATTCTTGTATGTCTGATTTATCACTGAAAAAATAGATTTCTCTAATGTTTTTTCTGAATTATATACTGGCATCACTATGGATATTAATTTATTCATCTAAAATAAACCCTCATGTTATCTTTTAATAAATGAATGAAAAAATAAACTTCTATCAATTCGATTAATATCTTTTTCAATAATAAATTTCTGATAAATGAAAAGGTTGTCAAAAATTTAGAAGTTTTGGTAATATTTATTAATTTAACTTTATTGATTATTGTTTTAAGATAATTCATAAAAAATAATTATAATTTGCTAAATTTTACATTTGAAGATAATTTTTAATTAATAAATAAACTTGTTATTATCTCTGTATTAACCATATTGTATCAATTTAAGATATTTTTGTGAGAAATTTTATTAAAGAATATATAAAAAGACTGGTTTTTAAATATACAGAAATCGGTAATGCCGATTATAAATATAATGTTGAACCTGCTCAGCTTGCTGAAATTATCAATTCATTAGATACGTTATCAAATGTTGACGGCAATATCTGTGAGATTGGTGTTGCAAGGGGTATGACAACAAGATTCATATGTGAACATTTAATAAACATTAATTTTCAGGGCAAGTACTATTGCATAGATACTTTTGACTCATTCACAAATGAAGATGTAAAATATGAAATCAAATTTCGAGAAAAGTCAAAATATGAAATCTCAGGATTTTCTTATAATAACTTTGATAAATGGAAGAAAAATTTTGAAAAATATGATTTTTTGGAGGCTTTTAAATCTGATATCAAAAATTTTGATTTAGGCAGAATTTCTCCAATTAAATTTTGTTTTTTAGATGTAGACTTGTATTTACCAACTAAGTTTGTGCTAGAAAATATATCTAAATATATGATAAGTGGAGGAATTCTCTTAGTAGATGATGTAAAGGATAATGATACATGGGACGGATCGTATGAAGCATTTATGGAATATGTGAAAGAAAATAATTTAAATTACAAATTAGTAGGCAATAAATCAGGGCTAATTAAATTCTAAATTAAATAGTTAATTCCCGACATGATATTTACAGCATTCATTGCAAATGCATATAGAAAAAAAACTGCAAAAAAAGATAGCCTAACGACTTCGCTGCGATGCACTGAATAAACTGCCAAGGATACAAATTCAAAAGCAAAATAAACAAAAAATAATCTTGCAAAGCCCTCTACAGGTAAGACAAAGCTAAATGGGATCATAAAGAATATTATGTTTCCTCGAATATTTACAAAACTATCATCAATTTTTTCTCTAAAAGTAAAAACAGTAGTCACAAAGAATAAAAATATAATATAGATCATCTTCATGAAGTTAGACGACCTCCCTGCTTCGTAAAAGCTTTGATCTGCAATTATTGATTGATCGAAATAGATCCAAGATTTATCATTGGTTATAAAAATAAATAATATTGTTCCTATAAGTCCAATCAAAAAAAATAATAATTTTCTTATTAAGTTTTTTACATGATGATTTAAGAAATATTCCTCATTTAATAAATTATCAATAACAAATGATATTACAGTAAACGCTAATATGAAACCTGTAGACCAGTGAACTAATGAAGAAAGCAAGAAAAGAATTCCAAAAAATAACTTTTCAACAAATGAGTCAGTTGATTTAATGAAAAGAAGACTACTTATAGCTATAGCTAATGCTGTAAACATTCTGACATTATTTTGAGACCCTACAGCAAAAAAGACTGAACCAATTATAATTGCTAGTAATAAGAAGTTAAGTTTTGTTCCAGAAATATTAAGATATCTTTTCAATGAAATAAATAATATGAATACACACAGATAGCTTAAAGTGTGGTGAATTAAATATTTATTATTTAACAAAAAGTTTAAAATAGAAACTATAAATTCAAAGCCTAGTTCATGTAAATTTTTATGAACTATCTCAAAATATGTATGATACCAAGTTAAATCGTATGTGATAGGTTTAATGCTTATAAGTAAAATTAATACAGAAAGGCTTACAAAGTTTATTAATGAATTAAATCTAAAATTAAGCCCAATCAAAAAATGTGGTATTATCCAGAGGAAAATATATATCATAACCTATAAAATTATACTCTTACAACTACCGTTGACTAGTGAAACAAAATAAGTGCAAATTCTTTTTAAAGAAAGAAATAATTCCATAGTTTTATTATTAATTTACAAAGAATGTATAAATTCTATAATCTAAAAAAATAAATTATTAAGGTTAAGCTTATAGTATTTATGACAAAAAAAGTAGATATTAAATCTCTGGATAAGCTTTATAAAAAGAATATCAACATAAGCAATTTTTTAAAAAAAAAAAGTAATTTAACTGAAGGAGAAATCATAAATTTATCTTATGATTTTCAAAGTGGATCCTACATAAATAATTATAACAAAAAAGGTGATACAGAATATAGAAAATATCAAGACTTGTTGTATGGACAAATAATTAATGAAATAAAATTAAATTTTCCAAAAATTAATTCAATTTTAGATTTTGGTGCAGGTGAATTAATCAATACTCTATATCTTATTAAAAAATTACCCAACATTAGCAATTTTTTTGCTTGTGATATTTCATTCAATAGGCTTTTTTTAGGAAAAAAATTTCTTGAAAAAAAAGTATCAGGTAAAACCAAAAATAAAATTAATATTTTTTGCTCATCACAAAAGTCCTTGCCACTAAAAGATGAGTCTATTGATTTGTCAATCACAATGCATGCATTGGAGCCTAATAGAAAACAAAAAAAACAGATCGTTAAGGAGCTACTAAGAGTGTCTAGGCATGGTATAATAATGTTTGAGCCTCATTATGAACGTGCAAGCAAAATGCAAAAAAAAAGAATGGACAAATTCAATTATTTTAGAGGTTTGGAACAAACCATAAAATCATTAGGATGTAAATATAAAATTGTTGAGTCAAACTTTTCTGTAAACAAAGCTAATCCTTCATCATTATTTATCATATACAAAAAAAAATTAACAAAAAATAAGATCAAAATTAAATATATTGATGACAATGGGCAAAATCTTGAAAAGTTAGATAACTTTTTATATTCTAGTAGTAATTTTAAAATATTCCCAATACTGTTCGGTATACCTATATTTTCAGATACCAAAAACTTATTTTTGCCAAAAAAAAATCTACCTGAAAATTGAAACTAGTTACAAAGTTTTTTTACTTTACGAGTTTTAAAAATAACATACCCAAAATTTTAATTAAATTAAAGATCACATAAGGTAAGGATTGAAATCCAAAATATTTTAATTGCAATTTTATAACTTCAAATCTTGGATAAATAAATATTGATGAAACACCAGTATTATCAAAATATACTCCTCCATTATATTTTTTTTGTATAAATTTTTTCTTTGACAGCAGATAATGGTAATCAGCAGCATATGAATAATTTAAGTCAAATTTCTGCTTTTTCATATTTAATAAATATCCTTGATGAGGATAAGGCATGCCTATAATCGGATGATTTATTTGTCTTAATTTTGTTTTACCAAATCTGTCCTCAAACCAAACATTTACTAAACCCTCTGCTGTGATGTCTAAATTTATAGTATTAGGTAGTAAGAAATCTCCAGAGTTTAAAAATAAATGTAAATTACCTGCTGATAACTTAATTCCCTTATTCATGGCATCAAAGATTCCTTTATCAGGTTCAGAAATATAAATATCAATATAATCAATATAATTTTGTATTATTTTAGTTGTTTCATCATTTGATCTGCCATCAATAACGATATATTCAATATTATCTGAATTTTGAGCTACGACAGATTGAATAGTTTGTTCAATTTTTTTTTCATCATTATAAACAACTGTGATAATACTAATTTTATCGCTAGGCTTAATATCATTTTTTATGGCCACTTCCGTTATAGAATTATCGATCTTAGATAATGTTTTCATAAGATCATTCTCAAATAACTTATAAAAATTTAATTTCCTTACATCATCTATATTAGTAAAATAGAATAGACATTTTTCCCAATAGTTACCTAACATTTTATGATTTTTATATTTAATCCATTTATTCACTGTTTTTAAGTGGGAGTCACTTAAATGGTCGGAAATAATTAATACAAATTTTTTTAAATTTATATTTTTTTTATTTAATTCAAAATTCCATTCAATGTCAGATAAAAATGAGTATAAAAAGTTTTTCTTATTAGAATATCTTATTTCTAATTCACCAATGATTATATCGTTTCTAATTAACTTATAGACGCCTATTAAAACAAAATTTTTTTGACTATAAATAGATTCTTCGGGATAAATTTGATGAATTTTGATATCTTTATCTAAAGAATAATCCTCTTGCATTTTATTAACTAAATTTCAAAATTATAATACTCTAAAATCTTTTTAAATTTATTATTCAGAGAATTTACAGTATCTGGTTTTAAATAATCTGAAAATTGACCTGATAAACCTGACCTTTTATGTTTGAATTTTTCTGTAGCTTCAGAGGGAGATAAATCTTTTACATATTGTTGTATTTTTTCTTGAGGCATATCAACAGACATAAAGTTTAAAAGTTTTTTAATTGTATCCAAAGAATTATTTATAAGCTCATCATACTTAATGTAATGATAACTAACGAGATTATTCTTATATTGGTCTAGAGTTTTAAAAAGCCAATTTGAATTCTCAATTACAAAGCTGTCTATGTCATGATTTTCAAATTTTTTTCTGTGGCTGAGAAAGCTTGTTGAATTAACATCATGTGAATATAATGTTGAGAAGTAATAAGATACAAGAACATCTCTTGGGTCCCTGATTGCGAGAATAACCTTGTAGTTATGAATATTCTTAAATTTTTCAAATCTACGAATTGGTGCAAAGATACAGCCTTTTTCTAGTCCATGATTATAGTAAAGAGTATCTTGTAAATCGTATTTTGCATACCTAAGAATATATTCGTCAAAATTAAATTTTTTTAAATACGACTGTTTTGCAATATCATTAAAAAATTGATGGAAGAATTTTGAAGCGCATTTATGAGTAGTAAAGAAAATTATTGATGATTCATTAGATTTAGTTTTAAGTTTTCCGCCTATCAGCAATCTCTCATTTTTAAATTCAATTATTCCTTTAGGTATCAGGTATAGATATTTATAGATGTGGAATAGAAATGCATTATTTATTTTCATTATAGATTAAACAATTTTATTATGATACAGATAACTCGTCTAAAATTATTTATGTTTTATATATCTATTACTATTAATCAACAAGATTTGTTTAGATGAAACACATATCAAATAAAGTTACTGTAATAATCTGTGTTCGAAATGGCCAGGATACCATAAAACTATGCATTGACTCAGTTTTAAAGAATAATCCAAAAGAAATCATTGTGGTAGACGGTAACTCTAAAGATAAAACTGTTGAAATTTGTAAAAAATATAATCTCAAAATTTTAAATGACGAAGGAATAGGCCTTGGAAACGCAAGAAACATTGGATTAAAAGAAGTTAAAACTGAATACGTATATTATGTAGGGCCAGATAATATTTTAGAAAAAAATTCAATTAGTGACCTTGTAAAGTATATTGAAAAAAAAGATTGGGTCGGTACAACCCCACAAATTAAAATACACCAAAATAATTCCAGCTACATTGGAAAATCGCTTAATATTTATCGTAAGGCCAAAATGTTTGAAGGCGAAAGAGAAATCATTGGCACTCCATGGATTTATAAAACTAATATTTTGAAAAAATTTTATTTTGATGACAGAATGAATTACTCTGATGATACAGAATTATGTTCAAGATTAATGCAAGCAAATCACAAAATTGGAATATCCAATGTTAAATCGTACGAACTTGGAGAAAAAAAGTTTTATGAATTGGCAAAAAGATGGGTTAATTATGGAAATTCAGACTCAGAGTTTTACAGAAAGTTTAAAAATAGTTGGGGAATTCGTAGAAAGTTTTTATCTATTCTCTCGCCAATCAAAAAAGATTTTATGGTGATTATTGGTTCAAATAGGATATATTTTTTTGATAAGTTATATATACTGCCGTTTCTCATGTTCATAATATTAATAAGATATTATGGATGGCTCAACGCTAAAAGAAGGTTTTAAAAATAATATAAATGGATAAAAACATTGTTGTTGTAGGGTTGGGGTATGTAGGTTTGACATTGGCTGTAACATTAGCAGAAATAGGTTTTAATGTAACCGGTATTGAAAAAAATTCTAAAACACTAAATTATCTCAGAAGAGGCAAACCCCATTTTTTTGAACCTAACTTAGAAAATAAATTTTCTAAACTTATTAAATCAAAAAAACTTAAAGTTCTAAGTGCTATCCCAGTTAATAATATATTTGAAGTATTTATAATAAGTGTTGGCACACCTTTAAAAAATAATAAACCAGATTTAAACGTAATTAAAGAAGCTACTAGTGAAGTTAGTAAATCTATGAATGAAAACTCTATGGTAATTTTTAGATCAACTGTACCACTGGGTACAACAGAAGGTATTTTAGCAAAGATATTATATAAAACTAAAAAAAAATTTGATTTGTGTTTCTGTCCTGAAAGAACTGCACAAGGAACCGCACTTACTGAGTTGAGACAAATGCCACAAGTTATTGGAGGCATAAATTTTTCATCTTCAAAAAGAGCAAAGAAACTCTTCAAAAATGTGACTCCAAATGTAGTTTTGGTTAAAAATATAATTACTGCTGAACTTACTAAGTTAATTGATAATTCACAGAGAGATGTTTTCTTTGCCTATGCAAATGAAATAGCTGAAATTTGTAATGACTACGACATATCTGCAAATGAAGTACTATATTCTGCTTCATTAAATTATCCTAGAACGAAACTTTTATTGCCAGGACCAGTTGGCGGACCATGTCTTACCAAAGATAGTCACCTTTTACTAAGTAAGTTAAAAAAAAATAAAAAGGATTTTTCTATAATTAAATCTGCCAGAAATATTAATGAGTCAGTTCACAAATCTTTCTTTTCATACACAAAAAATAACTTTAAGTCTCTTCTGAAGGATAAAAAAATTAAAGTATGTTTCCTCGGTATTGCATTTAAGGGCAGTCCAATTACAGATGACATCAGAGGAAGTATTATTCATGAATTTGTCGACGAATTTCACAAACTAAAAATAAAAAATCTTTGCGCCTTTGATAACAATGTTAAAAAAATAGATTTTGATAGACTTGGACTCAAAAAATTCAGTTCTCTTACAAAATCATTTCAAAACAGTGACTTAATAATTATTCTTAACAACGATAATGATTTTAAAAAAATGAAGATTGCTCATCTATCAAAATTAATGAATATGAATGCAATTATTTATGATTACTGGAGTAATTTTAGCAAAAAACAGATTAAATTAGAAAATAATGTCAAATACATTTCATACGGAAGTCACAAGCTAAGGTAAAATGAAAAAAAAAATACTAATTACTGGATCTACTGGGTTTATTGGATCAAATCTAGTTAAAAGATTAATTGGGAAAGGTCATAACGTTATTTCAATTGATAATGATTTTAGAGGTTCAAAAAAAAGATTAGAAAGTATCTCAGGTGATATTGAATTACACAACGTTGACGTTAGAGATAAGACAAAATTAATGCAAATGTCTGTTGGATGTGATTACTTTTTTCACCTTGCATATATAAATGGAACTGAAAATTTCTATTCTCAACCTGGCAATGTGTTAGATGTTGGTATAAAAGGAATTATTAATGCATTTGAATGTTGCATAGAAAATAAAATAGATAATTTATTTATTGCTTCTAGCTCTGAAGTTTTGCATGAGCCTGAGATAATTCCAACTAATGAGAATGCTCCGATCAAAATACCAGATATATCAAATCCAAGGTATTCTTATGCAGGTGGTAAAATTCTTTATGAGCTTCTTGGTAAACATTTTGCAAAAAATGAAATAAAAAGGGTTGTAATATTTCGACCTTTTAATGTCTATGGTCCTGACATGGGGATGGGTCATGTTATACCTCAACTTATAAATAGGATTAGAGAAAATAAACTTCATTTAAAATTAGATAAAGCTAATACGTTAGATTTTGAGATTCAAGGCGATGGAACACAGACTAGAGCCTTTGAGCACATTGAAGACTTCATTGATGGAATTGAAATACTTATGGAGAAAGGAGTTGATAGGGAAATATATAATATCGGTAATGATGAAGAGATCTCTATAAATCAATTAGTGAGTAAAATTTTTAAATCTATTAATACGGATATTAAGATTAATTTGAAACATTCACATCTTCCTGAAGGAGGGACAAACAGAAGATGTCCAGATATTTCTAAGCTTAAAGATCTGGGCTATGTTCCTAGAATACTTATTGATGATGGACTGCCGGCAGTTGTGGAATATTACCTTAATTGCTAAATTACATGTTTATCCATGTAATTTGAGATCACTTTACATATATAGTTTAGATCACTTATTCCTATGCCAGGATGAATTCCAAAAAAGAAAACATTATCTCTTGCATATCTTGAGTTCTTCAGATTACCAACTTTTCGACCTTTAGATTTTCTAAATGCAGGTTGATCTGGCAAGCATCCAGCAAAAAGTGGTCTAGTCTCAATACCGTTATCTTCTAAATAATTTACCATGTGGAGACGATTTAATTTATTTGGTTTTTTAATTAAAACTGGAAAAGTATAGTAACTGTGGTAGCACCCTTTGCTTGGTGGAGTAAAATCTAAGTAATCAGATAAATGACTTAGTTTTTTCATTAAGTATTTAGCATTTTTTACTCTTATTTGATTGAATTTTTTTAACTTTTTAACTTGCTCGACACCGAATGCTGCGGCAATGTCATTCATTCTCATATTGTAACCTATACGCTCGAAAACATATCTTCTATCATACTTCTTTAATATATTATCTGAGTAAAATCTATTTGATTTTAAGTTTACATTTGTTTGATCAATTCTTCCAAATTCTCTTAAAGATCTACATATTTTCATAAGTTTTTTATTATCAGTGAGAATCATTCCTCCCTCACCAGTGGTTATATTATGAGCAACAAAGAAACTAAAAGCTGATATATCGGATAAAGAACCAACTCTTTTATTATTTATAGCTGAACCATGAGCCTCACAACAATCCTCAAATAATAAAAGGTTATGTTTTTTTGAAATTTTTTTTATCTCTGCCATATTACATGGATTTCCAAGTGTGTGAACTGGCATAATAATTTTTGTTTTTTTTGAAATTGCTTTTTTTATTGAATTAACGCAAATATTTAAGTCTTTTTTGTCAATGTCAACATATACAGGTATAAGACCAATTTGAATTATCGGCATTGCGACAGTAGCAAAAGTTGAAGCAGGTATTATCACTTCATCACCATCTTTTAATCTATATAATTCTTTTAAAGCCGTAAGAGCAATTAGATTTGCAGATGAACCGGAGTTTGTTGCAATTCCATATTTACAACCTATAAATTTTGAAAAACTTTCTTCAAACTTTTTAACATTCTTTCCTTGAGATAAATTTAATTTTTTAATTGAAGTAATGGCAGAATTGATCTCATTTTTATCAAAAATAGGCTCACTTAAATAAATTTTTTTCATAGTTTAACTTACAATATTTTTAAAAATCATCAAACCATTTAATATTTTTAAGTCTTCCGAAACTTAATAATGAAACATGCATTGCGAATATTTTATTATTTAATATCATTTTCTTTAATTGATTTTTACTTACATATTTTACAGTAATATTGTCTTCTTTCTTGTATAGCTTGTTTGGCTCTCCACACTCAGCAAAAAATAAGTGAACTTTGCAGTTCAGCCTTCCAGGATCAGCATAGGTAGTTGCTAATTTTGTAATCTTATTAGTATCAAGAAGGGCTTCTTCTCTCAATTCCTCTATAGCTATGTCTTTAGGTGAAAGTTTTTTATCAGATAGTCCTGCTGGAAATTCCCAAGTTTTTTCTTCAACAGCATGTCTATATTGTCTAACAATTGGTATTTTATTAGAGGGTGTTTTTGCAAGAACAACGATATAGTCGTGAATTACAAGTGAATGATATTTTTCAACCTTATTATCAAAAAGTTTAATATCTTTTTCAGCAAGTGAAAGCCATTTTGATTTTCTTATAATTTTTTTTTTTAATATAGATATTGACATGAATAAAATTTAGTTTTTTTTAGCGATTTTTATTAATACATCACTAATAAATTCAATATCATTATCATTTAAATCTTGGTGAGCAGGGATGTAGAATCCATTATTATGAACTTTACTTGCATTCATTAATGCTTTTGATTGATCCTTGCCAAATCTATCAGTCCAAAATGGTTGTTCGGCGATTGAACCACAGATCAAAGGCCTTGTTTCTATTTTATGACTACCTAGCTCTAAAATGTATTCATCAAGATCGTCAACTATTAAGCCTAATGCAAAATTAGAAATTAAATCTGCATCACATTCTTGTATCCAGAAATATTTTTCAAGTAGTGACTTATATTTTTTATAAATATCAAATCTTTTATTAATTTTGTCATCAAGGGTTTGAATCTGATTTATGCCTATAAATGCATTGACGTCAGTAGATCTCAAATTGAATCCAGGATAATAAAATGTATACATATTTCTGAAATCATTAATTTTATATTTTTTTTGTAAACCATCTTGTACAGACTCGTCCAAATCTCTAGACCAGCCATGTCCTCTTATTGATCGCATAATATTTAAAAACTCTTTATTATTTGTTACTACCATACCTCCTTCAATAGTTGACATATGGTGCCCATAATAAAAAGAAAAGCTAGATGCTAATCCATATGTTCCGACTTTCCGATTTTTTTTACTTGTACCGGGAGCCTCACAGCTATCTTCAAATAGCACAACATCGTACTGTTTACAAAGCTCAGAAATTTTTTCCATATTATTTTGATGTCCAAGCACATGAACTATAATTAATATATCAGGCTTATTAATTTCAAATAATTGCTCTAGATGATTAACATCAAGACCTAAAGATTTTTCATCGCAATCACAGAGAAAGGCTTCCATGCCTAGCTGGATGATTGGGCTTACTGTTGTAACCCAACTCACTGCAGGAGCAACAACTTTGATATTTTCTTTATTGGTCATACATTTGTATGCATAAAACATTAATAAATTTGCTGAAGATCCAGAATTTACAAATATAGAATGCTCACTGCCATTCCACATGGACCACTTTTCTTCAAATTCTTCAGTGAGTTTCCCTTTAGTTAATTGTGGATAAGTACCAAGCCAATCTCTCAAGCTGTCTATCTCATGATTTCTGATTGTGTCTTTTACCAAAGGATATATGTATTTATCTTTCATGAATTTCTTTGAATTTTTTTTTAGACAGAGTATTTCTTGAAAATAATACTTTTATTGACACGATCAAGTTTAATTTTAAGGATTTTCCTATTATTTAATTTTCATAATGTTCAATAGTAAAATTCTTTTTAAAATCGCTTAAAACTTCGTCTATATTTCCCAACTTTCTTCGAGTTTTTTTAAAATATTTTATACTAGATAATGACTGGTTGTTTAGTCTATTTGTTAAATCGGTTCTTTTTTTCTTTAGGTCAGATTTAAGATTCACAGTACTTATTCCAAGTTTTTCACATAACCTTATTCCAAAATCATATTTTGAAGTAATCTCGCTTGAGGATAAATGATAAGTACCATTTAAATCATTCTTTATCATGTGTTCTATTTCTTTTGATAACCTCCAGATACTTATAGGAGTAAATAGTACATCTTTGAATAGTAGCATTTCTTTTTTAATTAATGAGTTTTTAATAATTATATCACAAAAACTTCTATTTATATCAGAATTAGTCATTCCTACGGGCGTACAACGGATAACTAAATTTTCTGGTTTTTCTAATACCACATTTTCTGATTTTAATTTTAATCTTCCATAGTAATTCATTGGCGCTGTTTTAGATTCCTCAATGTAAGATCTCTGATTATGCTTGCTTTCTGCAAATACAGCATCAGAAGAAATGAACACAATCTTAATTTGTTTTTCTAATTCAACTACTCTCTTTATAAAGTCAAAATTTACTATTTTTGATTCTTTTTTATGTTTTTCACAATAATCAATACTAGTAATCGCTCCACAGTGAATTAAAACTTTAGGATCTGAAAAATCGATTAATTTACTGATATCTCTATCGTTAAGATCAAAAATTATGTGTTTATCTGGGTTTCCTTGAGTTAGCTTGCTTCTCGATGTTGTAAAAACATCATATGAATTTGAAAGTTGTTCAACAAGGGCGCTTCCTAGCATGCCAGTCGCTCCTGTAATTAATAACCTTTTCATTAATTAACTCTAGTAAAACCACTGCTTGCAATTTTTCCATCTAATAAACTTTTTTCACTATTTGACTTAATGGATTGACTTATTCTATAAAAAATATCATTTAGTATATCAATATAATTTTCTAACATTTTCTCATCATGTTTTGTACAAAAATAGATTGAGTTTGTTGCTAAAATTTTCTTTTTTAACATTTCTTGTGTGACATATGTTTTGAAAAGAGAATGATTTTCACTTTTAAATAAATATGATTGAAGAGAACGCAATCCAATTGGTATAATTTCTAATTTATTTGTCTTAGATATCACTTGTAAGTTTTTAAAGTATTTCTTCCCTAAATTTGTTATAGTTCTCCAACTTTTCTCTTCTTTCATTATTCTAAGAGTTTCAAGTGCTGCAACTGTTCCAATTTTTTCAGTCCAAAAAGTGCTACTAATAAAAGACTTTTGAGCATAATCCATTATTTCCTTTTTTCCTATTACCGCTGTTAACGCATAACCATTACCTATTGCTTTTCCAAAAATCGCCATGTCAGGATTGACTTTATATTTTAAATGAAGTCCTCCATAGGTTTCTCTAAAACCGGAAGTACATTCATCAAAAATAAGAATTATATTTTTCTTCGTAGCTAGTTTTCTGACTTTCTTTAAAAAATTATTTTTAGGTTCATAATTTCTCATGACCTCCATTTTAATAATTCCAATATTTTTACTTTTGACAAGGCTTTCTAACTCTTCATAATTATTGTATTGAAATGTGTGAACTGTATTTTTCAGTGAATTGCTTACCCCCTCTGTTTCAAGTCCCTGAAGAAGATGAGTATTAAGGTTGCTTTTATTTGACAGGTTTGAAGCCAAATACCAATCGTGCCAGCCATGGTAACCACAAATAGCAACATTCTCTCTCCCACTCGCTGCTCTTGCTATTCTTATTGCGACTGCATTAGCTTCTCCTCCAGTTCTGCAAAATTTTACCATGTGTGACCAATCGTGAAGCTCAACTATCTTTTCTGCTAGAACAACCTCATCTGGATTATTTAAACTAGACATATTTCCTTTTCTGATTGCTTCGTTTACTTTCTTATCTACATATTTATTGCAATAGCCAAGAATGTTTGTTCCAACACCCATTAACCCAAAATCAAGATATTTTTTATTATCTAAGTCCCATACGTAACAATCTTTAGCTTTTGAAAAGTAAGTCGGCCATCTATCAGGTAGGAATAAATCTGGTCTCTTGGAGAACAACATATTTCCTCCTGGAATTACATTCATAGCTCTTGTCCACATTTTATTCCCACTGCTCATTTTGGCCCCATAATCTCTAATTAAGTTTTCATTCTTAATACTTATTTTTTTTTCATTAATAGCCTTGATGACATCGTCACTACCAACGCTAAAATTATTTTTAAAATACTTATATATTTTTTTTATATTTTCGTAATCAACTTTAGTATCTAATGTAAGTCTCAATGATGAATTATCAATTTTAGATGTAAAATTCTCTCTTCTTATAAATTTATTTCTCTTCAAATATGGTGTTACATGTTCTTTGTCATACTTTGAAGTAGCATTTAAGTTAGCTTTTTTTAGAGAATTCATTGAAAATACTTCGGTGTCTAATCCATCTGGGAACGTTGGTAATAATGTGTTGCTCACATAGTCAAAGTTTCCCGATTTATATAATTTTACAATTGAATCAACAATTTTAGGATCTATAAAAGGACAATCACCAGTAACTCTAATTATATCAGTAGCTTTGAATTTAATTGCTGCTTTATAATATCTCATAAGAACATTACGTTCATTACCGCAATAAAATTCAATTTGATTTTTTTTTGCAATATCAATTAGTTTTTTATCAGATTCTAAATCAGTAGTTGCAAGAGAAATTTTATTTATATTTTTACATAACTTCAGTCTTCTAATTATAATTTCTAATATACTAGTATTATTAATTAATTTTGTTACCTTATTTGGATACCTCGTCGAGTCACTTCTCGCTTGAATGATTGCTACAAAATTCATTACCACTGTCTAGGATCTATAATTCTCGAATTATCAAAGTTTAAACTTAATATTTCATTACTTATAGCATTTAGCGTCGTTGTATCATATTCTTTATTCTGTAAAAGCTCTACGTTGTGCCTAAGCTGAAATTTATTATCTACTCCAAGTACATAATTATTAATGGATTTCAAGTTGTAAACCCATAGTAAAGAAAGATCAGGCAACAATATTTTGTATTTTTTTGAAATCCTAAATAATTCTTGAATTTCAATTTTTTTTTCGGGAAACAATTTTGTAATCCTATTTTCACTTAAATTCAGTAAGCCTTGGGAAAATATAGATCTAATATGAACGTCAATTTTCTGACTTAAAAGATTTTTAATACTATTGGATTTCAATAATGAATTATTTATAATGTTAAGCGGTAGTTGTACAACATCTGGTTTAAATTTTTCTAAAACTAAATCAATTTCATTAGAGCTATATAGTGATACTCCAATTTTTTTTATTTTATTATTTTCTTTAAGCGCCTTACAGAGATTAATAAATTCTCTATCCATGTAAAATTCTGAAGAATGGGCCAATAAAGTGTCTGGATATTTAGTAAATTTTTGTTTTTCTATTTCAATTATTTTTTCAATTTTATTTTTATTATCATTACTTACTTTCAGCACATATTCCATCATTTTAAAATTTTTGAAAATTTTGCTTATTTGAAATGTATTATTATAATTATTGGCTGTATCAATATGAGTAATAGCGTGTAGATTCATTTCCTGAAATATTTCACGCACATCTTCAGTCTGAATGATATTATTATTATTGTTAATACCATAACTTCTAAAAAATTGAGCCGTACCGACTATTATGTTTTTATCCATGATATTTCAAAAAAATAAATATACCGAAGAATAAATAATAGTAATAGGCTATTTTATTTAATAAGATTTTCAATTTTTAGGATTTTTCTTAATTTACTAACGCTTAAATAGTTTTCATTATCATAACTGTTATATGAAAAACCTTCCTTGCAAAGTTTTATAGATTTAAACCTTTTTTTGTATTCTTTTAAACCCCAGTTTATATACTTTGAATTGGGTAAAACTACATATTTATTTTTGTGCTCAACAGTGTTTGGTGCATCATATGCAGTAATCATTTCCTCGTGAAGTTTTTCTCCTTCTCTTATACCTATAATTTTAATTTTTGCCTTAGGAGCGATTGCTTTAGCTAAGTCTATAATATTATATGAAGGAAGTTTTGGTACAAATAATTCTCCACCCATCATTACTCCAAAAGAATCAATAACAAATTGAACACCCTCGTCTAGAGAAATATTAAATCTCGTCATCCGTTTATCTGTTACTGGAAGTTCATTAGAATCTTTTCTATTTATGAAGAATGGAATTACAGAACCTCTACTGCCCATAACATTTCCATACCTTACCACAGAAAACTGAATATTTGCTTTTCCCTTATAATTATTGGCACTAATAAAAAGTTTATCTGAAGTTAATTTTGTAGCACCATATAAGTTTACTGGTGCTGCTGCCTTATCAGTACTTAATGCAATTACTTTTTGAAGCCCATTACTCAATGCACTATCGATAATATTCTGACCACCTAATATGTTAGTCTTTACTGCCTCAAAAGGATTGTATTCAGCTGTTGTGACCTGTTTTAATGCTGCTGCATGAACACAATAATTTATATCTTTCATCGATCTTGATAATCGATCTTTATCCCTTATATCACCAATAAAAAACCTGACTTTTTTGCTAACTAATTTTGACCCAAATACTTTTTCTAACTCATTTTGAAATTCAAATTGTTTTAACTCATCTCTACTAAACACCACTATTCTTTTAACAGGATAACTCGATAACATCTTTGATACAAATCTTTTACCAAATGAACCAGTACCACCAGTTATTAAAATACTTTTATTTTTAAACATTTTTAATTTTAAGTTTTAGTCTCAAAAATATTATTATCACGAATTTCATAGATTTTATCACAATATTTTAAGGTTTCTAGATCATGAGAAACCATAATGATAGTGCTTTTGCCTCTTATTTCATTCAGTTGATCTAAGATTTCTATTTCTGTATCTTTATCAAGAGAATTTGTAGCTTCATCCATGATTATCAAATCCCTCTTATGATAAAATGTTCTGGCCAAAGCTATTCTTTGTCTTTGCCCACCAGAAATTTTTAAACCACCTTCACCAAGAATTGTTTCAAGCCCTATTGGTAATTCGTTATAAAATTCATCAAGTTTAGCTAAACTAAGTGACTGCTTTATATTATAATCTGCATCTTTTTTTATTTCTCTATCTAAAGTAATGTTTCTTCTCAAGGTATCATCTATAATAAAATTTGTTTGTGAAATATAAGAAGCCATGTTTAATAATGAGATACTTTTTGAAGTTGATTTATTATTTATCAAAACTTCCCCTGTATTTGCTGTCAAGAAGCCTAATAACAAATTTAAAAAAGTTGTTTTCCCAGAACCAGATTTTCCGAGTAATCCAATAAATTCACCCTTGTTTATACTAAAAGATAGATTGGTAAAAATTTCATTCTTATAAGGATATGCAAAAGAAATATTTCTGATTTCAAGACTATGAAATTTACTTTCGCTCTTATTTATTTCATTTTTATTTTCAATAAATTGTATATCAATACTATGTATTTTAACAATATCCTCGTAAAGTTTCTTAAGAGCAAAGTTTCCAAATCTAATACTATTAATTGATGCATTTATATAGCTAAGTGAAGGTAACAATCTCATGGCTGCCACACCAAATACTGCTATTGTTGTAATTAGATTTACATCTGACCTATAATAAGTTGCAGATAATGAAATAAAAAGAATGACAAATAGGATTAAGGAAAGTTCAAACAGATACTTTGGTATAAGAGCAAAAAATTGATAATATCTATTACTGTTAGCAAGAACCAATGCATTTTCTCTTACTGACTTCTCAAAAAAACTTTCTTTCTTAAGAGTTCTTATCTCTTTTATCCCATTGATACTTTCAGTAACATTTTTTATAAGAAGCTTATTTGCTATTGCTATATCAATACCGTATTGTTTTAATTTCTTTTTAATAAATAAATCATAAACAAGTATTGGTATCAAAATTATTGAAATAAATAGTAACATCCCTGACGGACTAATTATTATTAGTCCAGTTCCGATAAACAAAATTACTAAAAGTTCGCTTATAAGCTTTAAGAAAGGTGTAAGAACATTATCCGTAAAAGTAGAAGTAAGATTATGTGTGTTGTTAATATATTCTGCACTATTATTTACTAAAAAGATTGAATAAGGCATTCTAAGATATTTTCTTATTAGATATGACTTCATATCGGCTTGAACTCCAGCACTATAGCTAATAATCAAAAAATTTATGCCGATAGTACTTATGGACTTTAAAAAATAAACTAAAAAAATAATTACACCAATATAAATAACAAGCTGGTTTTGAGAAAAATTTATTAAATAATGATTAATAATTTTATCGAATAATGGAAAATTTGTAGCCCCTTCTAGGACAAAAGAAATATAAGGAATTATAATGCTTATACTAAATAATTCTAAAATAGATATCATTACAAATGAGAATATAATTAATGGAATTTTTTTTCGACTTTCGTCAACTAAATAAAAAATTTTACGAATATTAAAAAAAATATTTTTCATTTATTTAAAATAAGAAAAAATTCAAATTGTTTTTTGAAAGTTATTTACCTGACAGTTCTTTCTCTGCAAGTAACAAGTCTGAGTCAACCATTTCATTTACAAGCTCTTCAATGGGTATTTTTGCTGACCAGCCTAATTGTTTTTCAGCTTTAGACGGATCACCTAAAAGTGTTTCTACCTCTGATGGCCTAAAATAACGCTCATCAACTTTAACAATTTTATTTTTACTTTTCGTATCAACTGCAAACTCATTTAACCCCTTTCCGTGCCATTCAATATTAATATTTAATTTGTCTGCTACTAAGTTTATAAAATGTTTTATAGTATACTGTTTTCCAGTAGCAATTACATAATCTTCAGGGTGATCTTGCTGCAACATTAGCCACTGCATTTGCACATAGTCTCTAGCATGACCCCAATCTCTTAAAGCATTTAAGTTTCCTAAATATAAACAGTCTTGTAATCCAAGCTTGATTCTGGTCATCGCACGAGTTATTTTTCTCGTAACAAAAGTTTCTCCTCTAATGGGACTTTCATGATTAAATAATATGCCATTACATGCATAAATATTGTATGCTTCTCTATAATTTACAGTAATCCAATAAGCATACATTTTAGCTACAGCATAAGGACTTCGCGGATGGAAAGGAGTTTTTTCATTTTGAGGTGTTTCTTGAACTAATCCGTATAATTCACTTGTTGATGCTTGATATATCCTTGTTTTATTTTTTAACCCAAGGATCCTCACCGACTCTAATATTCTAAGAGTACCTATTCCATCGGTATTTGCCACATATTCTGGGTTTTCAAAACTCACTGCAACATGACTTTGTGCTGCAAGGTTGTAAATTTCATCTGGTTGTATTTCACCTATTAGCCTCATTATATTAAGGCTGTCAGTCAAATCACCATAGTGTAAAAAAAAATTTCTATCCTTGACTTCTGGTCCTTGATATAGGTGATCTACTCTATCAGTATTAATCAAACTTGATGATCTCTTTAACCCATGCACCACATAACCTTTTTTTATCAGAAATTCAGCAAGATATGCACCATCTTGTCCTGTAATTCCAGTTATAAGAGCGACTTTTTTAATTTTCATATTTAAAATTTTGTTCAATCTCTCTAAGTGTCATTTTTATACCTTCATCAATTGAAATTTTTGATTTCCATCCAAGAGATTTAATTTTGGATAAATCTAAACGTTTCCTTAGAACTCCATCAGGCATAGTTTCGTTATATTTTATATCAATATCTAAACCAGAAAGATATATCATTTTTTTTGCAAGTTCTTCAATTGACAGTTCCTCGCTTGAGCCAATGTTAAGAATATCTGGCTTTTTAAGTGACTTCATCAAAAATAAGATTGCATCAGCTAAGTCATCAACGTGTAAAAACTCCCTTAGAGGTTTACCTGACCCCCAAATTTCTATATTTTTATAATTTTCCTTTTTTGCTATTACTACTTTTTTTATTAATGCTGGAAACACATGACTTGTATTCAAATCATAGTTATCATTTGGTCCGTATAAATTAGTTGGCATGACTGTTATATAATTTCTAGAATATTGAAAATTATAATTTTCACACAATTTAAGAGAGGCAATCTTTGCTATTGCATATGGTTCATTTGTAAACTCTAGTGGACCACTGAGGAGATATTCCTCTTTTATAGGTTGCGGACAGTCTTTTGGATAAATGCAACTCGATCCCAAATAAATTAAATTTTGAACGTCAGCAATATGTGCTGAGTGAATCAGATTAGAAGAAATAGTTAAATTTTCGTATATAAATTGTGCTCTGTAACTATTATTAGCATTAATACCACCTACACGAGCTGCAGCAATAATCATATAATCTGGTTTTTCAGTCTTTAATAAATCCTTAACTTTATTCTGATTTAAAAAATCGACTTGTTCTCTTGAAACTTCAATCACATTAGAAAAAGAATTTTTATGTAATGCCCTTGTAACAGCGCTTCCAACCATTCCTTTGCAACCTGCTACCAAAATTTTTGAATTTTTATTTATCATAAATTCTTACCAGAATTTAAGTCCTTTTATTCCGTGATATAGTATTTTTAAACCAATAAGTGGGTCACTGTCTAATCTACTATCTTCTCGAGAATTTAATTCAACTAAAAAATTTTTAAATTTTCCATCTTTCTTGATGATTGATGTTCCAAATGTATTTGGATTTAGATTAATTGAAATTCCACTTTTTTTTAAAATTTTAAAACCACAAAATATATCATCAATTTTGTATATATTTCTAAATAAAAAATTTACTATTTTTTCACTGATTCTAGTTACCCGGTTTCTTTTTCCAAGAATTCCATCTAATTCCGAGTTGTTTTCTATGCATGTTAGCGCATCATTTATTTCATTAAGACCGACTTCTCCATCTCCATCAATGATACAAAGATATTCAAATTCTGAGTATAGAAAAAAATTAATTATTTTAAAAACGACATTTTCATATCCTCTATTAATTACCCTGTTAATATTTATCTTATTCTCTAACACTATTTCACAAGTTTTATCATGAGAGTTATTATCAAAAACTATTATTTCTCCAAACCCTTTTAAGTGATCAATTGTATTTTGAATTTGCAGCTCTTCATTTAATGCAGGTATTGCTATAATTAAATTTTCTCTATATTTTGCCACAAAATTGCTTCACCTTTTTTGATTGCTTTTTTTACTTTAGAACCAAGAATATCTTTTTTCTCATAGGGATGTACAGCTCCATTAGGGCAAGGTCTTAACATAACAATGTCTTCTTCGGTAATCGACTTATTAGTTGGTATATCCTTAGCTGCAGTACATGATCGTCTTTGGACAATAAATGAATTTTTTTCGTTTTCTTCTATTTTTTTTATTCCATCTCCCATGCAGTCAACTAATTCACGAGTTCTTTCTACCATTTTTCTCCAATTATTTGGATTGATTGCAAACTTATGGTCTGGTCCCTCCCTATTATTGTCGTCAGTGAAGTGCTTCTCGAATATCTTTGCTCCCAAAGCTACAGCACCTAAAACACTAATTTCATTTATAGTATGATCTGATAAGCCTAATATAATGTTTGGGTACTTATTTTTAAAATTACTAATTACTTTTAAATTTACAAATTTATGTTTTTCTTTATCTACAGTATAATTTGTATTGCATTGCATTAAGCATATTTGATTGCCTTTTTCTATAAGTAAATTCATGGCACGCTCAACATCTTCAGTTTCACTTGCCCCAGTTGCAATCACAATTGGTAATTTTGTGTCAGCACAATCAGATATATGATCTATCCATGAAATGTCTCCACTTCCAATTTTGAAAAAAGGTACTAAATCTTTTGTCTCGGATATAGCCTCATAATCATAAGGTGTTGTAGAAAAATCTATTTGCGCTTTTTTGCATTCTTCAGCAATCTCTTTGGTCCAAGATCTTTTAAAATGATAATAATCATAAACCTCAGAAACAGAACGCTTCCAGTCACTTTGATGAGTTTGAATTTTTAATTTACTAAATTCCTTATCATTCACAATTTTGTTTGCTAAAAAATGTTGAAATTTTGCGCAATCAGCACCAGACTCTTTAGCTTGCCAGATTAGTTCTTTAGCTCGGACTAGATCTCCATCATGATTTGCGGCAATGTCTGCTATAAAATAAGGGTATTTTGATTCTACAAATTTATTGTCTTGAATTTTCATTTCTATCCTTCAAGAAAATTTTTTATACTTTTGCAAACTTTTTTAATTTCAGAGTCCTTGAGGCCATAAGACGAGGGTAAAGATAGACCTGAATTATAGACACTACAAGTAACATTAAAATTTCCTTTTAAATTACCAATTATATTTTGTTGATCTCTGTAACAAGGCTGTAAGTGTAATGGATAAAAAAAGCGCCTAGTTTGAATTTTTTCATTTATAAGATGATCTTGTAATTTTTTTGCACTAGGAAACAAGAAGCTTGTAAACCAATATAATGGATCAGTGCGTGGATCAATATAACAATCCCTAACAGCTGGTAAGACAAGCAATTCCTTTTTATAAATTTTGTTTAAATCATTTTTTCTTTTTTTTATTCTTTTTAGCTTATTAATTTGAGATATGCCAATCGCTGCTTGCATTTCTGTAAATGCAAAATTAAAACCAATTTTATCATGTATAAATATGCCTTTTTTTTCTCTACCATGATTTTTAAGAGCATAGCAATCTTTAGCGAGCTTTTTATTATTGGTTAATATGATACCTCCCTCACCACAAGTAATTATTTTATTACCATAAAAAGATAATACTCCTGCTTTTCCAAATGTACCTACATGCTGTTTATTGAATTTTACGCCTATTCCTTGAGCGGCGTCCTCAATAATAGTTATGTTATGTTTTTTTGAAAATCTTTTGCACTCAAGCATATCTGCACTTTGTCCGTATAGATGAACTGGCATGATAGCTTTTGTCCTAGAATTTACTAATTTATCAGCTTTTTCAAAATCAATACAAAATGTATCTTTTTTTATGTCGCACAGAACTGGCTTTGCTCCTGAAAGTATAATTGAATTAGCTGTTGATATAAATGTCATATTTGGAATAATTACTTCATCACCAGGACCAATTCCTAGTGCCTTAACAATGGCATAAGTTGCTAAGGTTCCATTATTATATGCTATAGCATATTTCGCGCCGGTTAATTTTTTAATTAAATCTTCAAATTCTCCAGTAAGAACATTTTCAGTAATATATTTTGTTTTAAATATTCTCTTTAACTGATCTAACTCATCTTTATCTATCCATGGCTCAATTTGAATTATCATTGGGACTATTTATTATTTTTTGTGTAGTGCACTTTTAAAATAAAATCTATATATTTTTCAGCAATTCTTTCCCATGAAAAGTTAATAATATTTTTTTTATTATCAAGTGAAACTTTTTCAAATTCATCTTTCTTTTGGCCCCATAATTTAGCAATCTTAAATTTAAGATCAATGAAATTCATTTTTTTGAAAATCTCTATTTTAACTTTTTCTGAAATTTCTAAATTTGGAGGATTATCTGAGGCAATAACGTTCGTACCAGCAGCAATAGACTCCAACAATGTAAGTGAGGAAGACTCATAAATTGCAGGGCATATAGTTATATGAGCATTTTGGTATAAAGCCACCATTTCTTCAGTTTTAACTAATCCAAGATAAAAAATATTTCTAACATTATTTTTTTTAATATATTCAAAAATTTCATTTGATCCACCATACTTTGCGCCAGTCATTACTAAGCATATATCTTTTATTTCCTTATTTAATTTTTCTATAGCTCTTATTACAGTTATGTGATTTTTGTGCTTCCATAGTTGAGCTGGTAAAAAAATAAATTTATGTGGAAGATTAAATTTATTTAATACATTTTTATTCATGGTTTTACTAAATTTATTTACATCAACTCCTTCTCTAATAACTTGTACTTGTTTCTCTTTTATATTTTTATAAATATTAAGTATATCTTCCTTGATAAAATTCGAGCTAGCCTGAAAATAACTTGTATATTTAGCAGTATTTGAAAATAACAAATTTCTTTTAATAAGCTCAGAAAATGTAAAATTTTGAGGGTAATGAAACTGCTGAATGTCATGCATAGAGACAATAGTAGGAATATTTAGATTGTAATGATTAAGATTTGTTGTCGCAGTATAAAGAACGTCACATTTATTTTCTATTTCTTTCTTTGAATTAATTAAATAATTGAAAATATTATTCGATAAGTACCATAATTTAGATGAATTAAAAATATATGGAATAATGAAAAAAATTATTTTTAAATACTTGTTATATTTCTTTAAAATTACTAATTCAAATTCGCCATAGTATTTCTTAAAAAGAGAACTTGATTTATTTGAGCAAAATAAAATTATTTCAACATCTTTATTTTTTAACTTGTTTATTCCATCTAATAAACCAAACAAATAACTATTCACTCCACCCTTGTAGTGTTTATTAACAGATAAACAATCAATACCAATCCTTAATTTTATGTTGTTCATTTTTTAAGTTGTCATGCTAGAATTTAATAATACTTTCACTATACAGGATATGATAATTAAATGTTATAACTTAATTTACAAAGTAAAATAAAATTACCATTAAAAATTTATTATATTAATATTGCTTAATATTAAACTAGCTGTAAATGACTATAAAAGTAAATAAATATTACAATTTTGGAAACGCAAAATATTTATTTAAATTATTTAATAAGTAAAAAGATGCAACATAACAGTATTTTGAAAAGTGATAAAAATTTCCTTTTTATTTATTTGCCATTAAAAATAACAATTGTTTTTTCTTTATTTATTTTTTTAGAGATTTTCAATCTTAGATTTGAATTTCTGAATTATCCAGACTTTAAAAGATATTCTGATTGCTTTAAGAACTTTGATAATTTTCTATTCGGTGTATCCGCTTGCGTTATGAATATCAAAGATACTGCAAGTCTCCTTCCTATTGTAATTACTTTTGTGGCCACAATTATGAGAGACTTTCTTTATATTAAAATCTGCTCCAAGTTAATGTTAAACGATAGGATTACTATGCTATTTTCAGTATTGCTTGCTCTTCATCCTTACCTAGCTATTTATAGTTTAAAATTCACGACAGATCTGTTTGGAAGCTTAGGTGTTTTGCTTATTTTTTATCAAATAGCCTATAATAAAAACAACCATTTGTTATTCGTTTTAGCTTTAATTTTAATATTTTTTAGAAATAATTTAGTTTTGGTATTCTCACTATATTATATTATCCAGCTACTGATATCATACTTCATTTCTTCAAAAACCGATACAAAGAAGTATTTAATTTATTTGTTCTTGGTTTTTTGTTGCTGGCTCAGTCTAACTTCATCTATTTATCTCGAAAGTAATCACAGTGGATTTATATTCGATGATAAATGGCCCTTCTCTCTTCCAAACCATTTAGCTTTTTTTGGTTTTGAAAGCACTTTCTTTACGAATATTTTTGGCTTATTTTCTTTATTTATTTCGCACCTTATATTGCTTACTGGATTTAGAGAGTCAATTTTCTTATACGGATTCTCATATTTATTTTCAAATGGAACTATATTTGGGATTTCGCAGTTAATTATTTCTTTAGTTCTATCTATCATTCACATACTAGGATCGATTTATTTTTTTTATTTTAATAGAAACAAAAAATATTTAGTAATTTTGATTTATGTAATACCAACATTTATGGCACTTTCCCATTTAAGATATTTTTATCCGATTATACCTATTGCATTGCTTGGTTTCTCAATTTTGATAAACAATATAATTACAAGATTAGAAAATTATAAATCTAAGTAATTTTATTCCAAATTTTTATAAGCTGAGTAATGTAACCATGGTCAACTAACTGTGAATTTATCTGAAATTTTTTAATGTACAACTTGTGTAATTCAGGAAGTTTTGAAGCTGGAACAGATGGATATTTGTGGTGTTCAAAATGATACTTAAAGCTGTAGCTGGAAAGTAAAAAGTTTTCAATAGTTGAAAGTTTAAAAGTGCGAGAGACTTTTTTCTCATCAGAAGTGATATTAATATTTTCAGCGTGTTCATGGTGTTCAAGAAATTGTCTAAAGCGACTAAGGAATAAAAAAACAGTTATTCCAGGGAGTATTACGTACATAAAATACTTCACTAAACCGATTATGCCATCATAAAAATATAATAATATTAAGAATTGAATAATAATTACAAAGAGAAGACTAAGTAAATTAAAAGTTTTTTTACTATTATTCTTAACAATATATCCTGAGTAGTGATCTCTAAATTTTTGAAAAATTGTAGAACCAAACAATGGACCAAAAAGAAATATCAAAAATTCGAATCTATTTTTTATTTCAAAATCATAATCGTTTCTTGCAGGATCTTTATCAGTTCCGTGATACTTATGATGGTCTATATGCTCTGATCTAAATGATTCAAATGGTGTAGCAAAAAAAGAGGAGATTATGTTGCCAAATATTTTATTCATCAAACTAGACTTAAATAAATTCATATGAGCTAAATCGTGTAACGGAAAATACATTTTATAGTATATCCACCCAATAAGAGGAATAAGCCAAAAGGAATTGAGGAGATTAAGATTATTTGACAGGTAGTAAGCAAATATCAATGACAATATAGGCAAGCAAACACTAGTGATTGCAAAAAACGAAGATGAGTCTCGAAATTCTTTAATTACAAACCTTTGGAAGTCTTTTTCATCTTGTCTATTTATCAACATAATAAATTATTATTAGTTTATTTTTCTTAAAATTATCCTCAAATTAGAAGATTGATTAAAAAAACTTAATTGTAAAGTTTCAATTGTAGTGAATATAACTAACATAAGAATGTTGTTATATTTAAAAAATTTTGTCATGAAATTAAAATTTTTGGTATCTTTAAAGAAGTTGTGAATTGAAGTAATCCAAAACACGGGACTTAAAATTGATTTTTTTTCCACAACTTTAAAACTATTTTCAATTGCCAACTTTTCAAGTGAATCTTGATTAAAAATGAAAAAATGTCTGGGAAAATGGTACCCTCCCCAGTACCTGTTTTTAAAAATTTTGTAATCCCAACCATTATATTGTGGTGTCTCAATTGATATGAGTCCGTCTTCAGTAAGCCATTTGTGACATTTTTTTAACAAATCTTGTGGTGCTCTGACATGTTCGATTAATTGATGCATAAATATTATGTCAAACTTTTCAGTCCAATTTTCATTTGTATAAGTTTCTACGTTCTCATTTACTATCTCAAAACTATCACTTATAGAATTTTTAGCGCCTTTATCTAGGAGCTCAATACCAGTATAAGAATGCTCAACTTTTGAAAATTTCTCAATTAATTTAAGCAACCTGCCGTCACCTGATCCTAGGTCTAATATAGAGAGTTTCTTTTTACGTTTTATTAATTCAAAAACCTTTGTGATTTTTTTCTGCTCTAACTTATTTCTAAAGTATTCGACAAATTTTGAGCTTTTATCGCTGTTCGAATAATAATTGTTTGGATATATTTTTTTCATCTCATTATCTATTGGCACATTATCTAGGTACATTATTTTATTTTCACTATCTAAAATCATAGAAAATTCTTGTTTAGATGATGAATATTCAAAATCCCAACCTTTTCCTGCTATAATATTTTGTGATGAGAAATTTTTATCTTTGAAAGGGCAAATATTTTTCTCACATAACAACTCTATTTTTTTCATCTATTGTACCTTGCGATAATTATTATATTTTTACCAAAGAAATATTTTAAACCTAATTTATCTAGAGCTTTACTGATTGGAAAAATGAACTTATCGTAAAAAACTAAACTCTTTTTATTACCTAAGTTTAAGGTTCTTTTGAAACCTAGAAATTTAATTGCCAGTGAGGCAAAAAAACCAACGGAGTCTGCGTAATGACTTTTTAATATTGTGAAGTTCATTTCAGATAATTTCATCTTTAAATCATTCAGCTCATATCTTCTAAAGTGACCCATTTTCTGATCAAGTTCAGAATATAAAATGTTAAATGCAGGAACATATATTGATAAGATGCCGTCTTTTTTAATTATTTTTGTCAATTCTAAAAGTACATCAGTATCATTCTCAATATGTTCTAAAACATTAGAAGTAAAAATACTATCATACTTTAATTTTATATCTTCAATTTTCTCAAAACATCTTAGCTTCCTACTTCTCAACACTTCAATACTTCTTTTGTCAATTTCAACACAATCAATATTTTTAAAGTTATTTTTTTTTAATATTAATGTTAAAGTTCCAAGTCCAGCCCCAAACTCTAGTATTTGTTCTCTATGATCAAAATTTTGTGAAAGCTGGGAAATTATGAACTTATTATAATTAACTAAATATTTTTCATTATCCCATAACTCATCTAATCCTGCATACTCAGTTTTGAATTCATTCTGAACATTTTTAAATTTTTTTTTATAGTTGTTGAGACTCATTTTTGCTCTAGTATTTGAAGAAATTTGAATTTATACTCAATTTTTATTTTTATTTATGAATATTTCAAGGACAGCTTTATACGATATTTCTATTGTAATTCCAACGCTTAATGAAGAAAAAACAATTGGGAAACTTATAAAAAAAATTAAATCTGAAATAAAATCTATAAAAATGAAATTGTGTATCGTCATATCTGACAATGGTTCGATTGACAAGACATTACAAATAGCTAAGAAACAAAATGTAATAATACATAAAGTAAAAAATAAAGGGTACGGATCAAACCTAATTAACGCAATTTCAAATATTCAATCTAAATATACATTATTTTTAGATGGAGATGGCTCGTATAGAGCCGAGGATATAAAATTTTTTGTAAGAGAATTTAAAGAAGACAATCATTTGCAATTAGTAACTGGAAATAGATTGAAAAGACCAGAAAGAGGAGCAATGCCGATATTAAATAGATATCTTGGTACACCAATTCTCTCTTTTTTAATTTCGTTATTTTTTCGTAAGAAAGTTAAAGATTGTAACTCTGGTATGAGAATGTTTAAAACATCAGATATTAAAAAACTTAAATTAAAATGTTTAGGCATGGAATTTGCTTCTGAATTCTTTATTAAAGTAATTAATAACAATTACAAATTTAAAGAAATAGATATTGTTCTTAAACAAGACGGGAGAGAAAAACCTCCTCACTTAAATAGATGGATTGATGGATGGCGACATTTAAGATTTATTTACGCAAATGCACCGGATAAATACTTACTCTTGCCCTTTATTTTAGTCTTAATTGGTCATTTGACTGCTTACTATCTATCATTTTACAATCCAGAAAGTGTTTTAGGGCTTCCAAGATATCACACTGTCTTTTCACTAATAGCAATAAATAATTTTGTAACAGTTATATTTATGGGAGTCTTATCAATAAGAATATCAATCTCAGTAAATGATAAAGTTAAGTTTAAAATGATTGAATATTTATTTTACTTCGATAAGAAAAACTATTTTTTAAATTGTTTCATGATTTTTCTTATCGTAGGATCTATTGAATTAGCATTCTTAATTTATGTTTGGTTTGGAGCCTCGTTTGGTGAAATTAATGAAATGGACAATGTCATAAGAATGATAATATATGCTTCTTTAAGTTCTTTTAGCTTATTTATAAATTTACTTATTGAAAGCAATTTACGATCTGTAAGATTATAAATAATTAATTAAAAAAAACTTATCAATACTCTTTTTAAGGATCGGTAAAAAGCAAAATTTTAGTTGTTTGACATATTGCATAATATGGGTACTTTACTTTATTCGATTAAGAATGACGCGGGGTGGAGCAGTCTGGTAGCTCGTCAGGCTCATAACCTGAAGGTCGTAGGTTCAAATCCTACCCCCGCAACCA
>MDTD01018607.1_pt1 | contig 38203 bp, 41 predicted proteins | sample 811221 | NCBI WGS metagenome assembly MDTD01 (sample SAMN05326646, study PRJNA326480) | marine metagenome | isolation source: seawater | place: Pacific Ocean: South West | collected 2011
GCAAATCGATAAATGAACCGCCCGTGCACCTTGGCCGGGGCTGCTCAAAGGATTTCCGTCTATGAACACACCCGCAGATTCAGACAAAAAAAACAGCAATGAAGCAGTTGTTGTGGGCATCGGCGCCTCAGCCGGCGGACTGGACGCCCTCCAGAGAATCCTGCCGGGCCTGCCGGTAAAAGAAGGCATTGCCTACGTGATTGCCCAGCACTTGGCCCCCCGGTACCGGAGCATGCTGGACAGCCTTCTGACCAAACACACCCGGCTTAAAATCGAAATCATCAAGGACGGCACCCGGGTCAGACCAGATACCCTTTACATCACCCCCCCCAGCAAAGACGTCAAACTGGCCGGCGGCCGCCTGGAACTGAGCCAGGCCGCGTCCATCGGCCCCAAACCCTCCATCGACCTTTTTTTCACCTCCCTGGCCGAAGAAAAAGGCCACAATGCCGTGGGCATCATACTTTCGGGCACCGGCACCGACGGGGCCCACGGGATCCGGGCCATCAAATCCAACGACGGGATCACCATTGTCCAATCCCTGGACACGGCCAAATTCGACGGCATGCCAAGGGCTGCCATGGAAACGGACTGTGTGGACCTGGTGCTGCCGCCGGAAAAAATCGGGCATGAACTGGAATCCGCCCTCAAATACCCCTCCCTCATTGCACAGGAGCCGGAACACGACCGGCACCTGGATGAGATCCGCATGATCTTAAGCCTGCTGAACAAACGGCTCAAGGTGGATTTCTCAGACTACAAATCCAGCACCATATACCGCCGCATCAGCCGCCGCATGGTGCTGCACAAGCTGTCCACCCTCTACGACTATCTGAAATTCGTCAAAGCAAACCCGGATGAGCTGGACAAGCTTTACAAGGACCTGCTGATTTCGGTCACCAGCTTTTTCAGGGATACCAAAGCCTTCGAGGCCCTGACCGTGGCCCTGCGTAAAAAGCTTAAGGAAAAGCACCCCGGAGACAGTATCCGCATATGGGTTCCGGCCTGCGCCACCGGCGAAGAGGCCTATTCCATGTCCATGCTCCTGTTTGATATCCTGGGCGATCAAATCGACAAGTACCGGATCCAGATTTTTGCCACGGACATTGACGAGGACTCCATCCAGTTCGCCCGGAAATGCACCTATCCCCTAGCCACGGTCATGGATACGGACAACCGGCGGTTTGAGCGGTATTTCACCCACACGGACAACACGGTCTCGGTTAACAAACCGGTCCGGGACCTGGTGGTGCTGGCCCGCCAGGACCTGCTCAAGAACACCCCCTTTCTCCACCTGGACCTGATATCCTGCCGGAACCTGCTCATCTACCTGAATCCCGAACTGCAAAACAAGATCCTGTCCCTCTTTCACTACAGCCTGGACCCGGGGGGACTGCTCTTCCTGGGAAAATCAGAGTCCGTGAATCAGAAGACCGAACTTTTTTCAGCGGTTCACACCAAGTGGAAGATCTACGAACGCAGGGAAACCTTGAGCCACCGGATGCCCCAGTTGGTCCAGCGTCACCAGTCACATCAGCTTGCCCGGATGACCGGTTCCCCCCAGAGCCTTGAAAAAACCGAACTGTGGAAAGAGCGGGAGTTTGCAAGTTCCCTGCTCCAGGTCCTGGACTGCAGCGCTGTCATGACCGATGCCCAGGGCAACATCCTTTATATCCGGGGGGATGTGGGGGATTACCTCAAGCTGCCCGAAGGCTCGGTAAAAGACACCCTCAACGCCGTATCCATGGCCCGCCAGGAGTTCCGGTACATCCTCCAGAGCCTGCTGCACCGGGCAAGCAAGGAAGACCGCGTCCTCACCAGCCAGGAAATCAAAATGGAGGGCCAGGACGGCAACAGGGCCGTACGGCTGAAGGTGGGGCAGGTAAAAGAAACCGCCGGCCAGACCTATTTTCTGACGATTTTCGACCGGATTGAGCTTCCGGATCCCCCCCTGTCCCCTGATGAATCCGACAGCGACCGGAGCGATTCAAGGATCGCGGAACTGGAACAGGAACTTGAGGTGACCCGGGAGCATCTCCAGGACACCCTGGAGGAACTTGAAACCAGTGGTGAAGAACTCCAGTCCCTCAACGAAGAACTCCAGTCCGCCAACGAGGAGCTCCAGGCCTCCAATGAAGAACTGGAAACCAGCAACGAAGAACTTCAGGCTTCCAACGAAGAACTCAATACCGTGAACCAGGAGATGCGGGTCAAATCCGACGAACTCACCGCCACACTCAGCGACCTTGAAGCCAGCGAACAGCGCTACCGGCTCCTGGTGGACAACATGAACGAGGCGCTTCTGGTCTGCGAACTGGAGCACGGGCCGGGCAGCCGCCCCACCGACGTGATGATCCAGCAGGTGAATGCCGCCATGGAGACCATGCTCTCCATAGACGCCAGGGATCTCCCCCTGAGGGCCAGTATTGTCGGTCTGCCCGAGCTTGCCAAAAAACAGATGCTAACACAGCTGGAAAATATATCCAAAGGCAGCAGACCCAACATTTTTTCCACCCATTTTTCCCGGCTGGAAAAAGACCTTCTCCTGTCGGTATACCACCTTGAAGCAGGGCGTCTTGGGATAATCTGCCGGGATGAAACCCAGCGTAAAAAATTCGAAGCCGACCTTAAGGCAAGCCAGGAGGCGGCCCGCCGGAACCTTTCCGAATTGGAAGCCATCTACACCAGCGCCCCCATCGGCCTGTGCATGATCGACAAAGAACTTAAGTTCCTGCGGATCAACCAGACCATGGCCGATATCAACGGGATACCCATACCGGACCATATCGGCCGTCATATCAGCGAAATTGTGCCGGACCTGGCGGACCAGGTTGAGGATATTTTGGAAACGATCCGTAAGACCGGGGAGCCGGTCTGGGACATGGAAATAACCGGTAAAACCCCGGCATATCCCGATATGGAACGGACCTGGATCGAGCAGTGGATGCCCATCACGGACCGGGACGGAGAAATTGCCGCCGTCAACGTGGTGGTCCAGGACATCACGGAGCGCAAACAGATGGAAACGCTGCTGGCCAACCACGGAGAGAGCCTTGAAAAACAGGTTCGAAAACGGACCGCGGAACTGGAATCCACGGTTAAGGCCCTTGAACTGGAAGCGGAAACCCGCCAGCAGGCCGAAGACGAGGTGAAAAAGCTGTCCCGTGTCTTTATGGATGCCACCGATCCCATCATCATTGAGGATCTGGAAGGCCTGATGACCGAGGTCAACTATGCGGCCGCAACCGCATATGGGTACGCCGTGGATGAACTTACCGGTACGTCCGTGTTCCGGCTGGTGCCTGAAAAACAGCAGGCCTTTGAAAGAAAACTGCGCAGGCGCTGCATTGACGGGGAGATGGTTCACGATCTTGAAGCGGTCCGGCAAAACAGATCCGGCCAGACCATCCCCTCGCTACTCACCGCATTTACCATAAAGGACAGCACCGGACAGCCCGAAGCCATTGCCACCATTGCCAAGGATATGACCCGGCTCAAAAAACTGGAAGCGGGGATGCGGCGGCGAAGTGAAGAACTGGTCCGGCTCACCGGCCAGCTTACCCTGTCGGAACAGCGGGAACGCCGCCGCCTGGCTGCCCTGCTCCACGACCATATCCAGCAGCTCTTGGTGGGAACCAAACTTAGGCTGGAAACCCTGCAGCGCAAAGAAGGTATGGCCGGGGGGCAAAAAGAGATTACCGCTGCCCTTGAAATGACGGCAGAAGCCATAAACGCCTCCAGAAGCCTGGCCACGGAACTGTCCCCCACCATTCTCCATGCCAAGGGACTGGTCAGCGCCCTTCGGTGGCTGATCCGGCAGATGAAATCGCGGCACGGGTTTGAGGTCACCCTCACAGCGGACGAGCACATTGAAGTAAAACAGGAATCCTTGAACATCCTGCTTTACGAATCCGTCCGGGAGCTTTTGTTCAATGCGGTGAAGCATTCCGGTGTCACGGAAGCATCCGTCTTTGTGACTGCTGACGAATCCCGGCTTTCCATCGTTGTCAGCGACGGGGGGAACGGGTTTGATCCGTCGGATCTTGCACTGGATGAAAAAAAACACCTAAGCGGATTCGGGCTTTTTAACATCCGGGAACGGATTCAACTGCTGGGGGGCAGGTTCGAGATTGACAGTGCACCGGAAAAAGGCACCCGAATTTCACTGACATCCCCGCTTGCCACGGAACACTACAGCGACGAAAACCATCACATAACACCGGATGCCGTACCGTCCCCGCCGGTGCCCGAAGCCGTTCAGCCGGATTCAGCCTCAGGCGCTAAACCGGGTGAAGAGATCCGGGTCATGCTGGCGGACGACCATGCCGTGATGCGGGACGCCCTGTCCAACGTACTGGCCCAACAGCCGGACATCCGTATGACCGCCGTGGCTTCGAACGGAGCCCAGGCCGTTGAGATGGCGGTCCGGGATCAGCCCGACGTTATCCTCATGGATATTTCCATGCCCGTGATGGACGGCCTGGCGGCCACCCGGCAGATTACAGAGGCGTTCCCCGATATACGGGTTATTCTGCTGACCATGTACGAACACGAGGATATGTCCCGGGAAGTGTCAGACAGCGGAGCCTTTGCCTTTTTCAACAAAAACGGTCATTTTAATGATCTTATGGCCACTATCCGGAATAGTGGAGACAAATGATCTCCATCAATACCCTGCGCGTTGTCCCTTCCCTGTCCATCCTCCTGCCGGAAGATTTTTGTTCAAACTTCCGGTTTCATGCACCCTCTCGGTTTCCCGGCAAGATATTGTGGCGCTGCCACTACAGGATTGCGCAAGCCAAAATGGTGAAGCTTATGTATATCCTTCTAGCTGCTCGCGGAGGTATGCTGGTGCATAATCGTCAACAAAAAGCCAAAAAGGAGACACCAATGAGTGATCTTGTTGTCATAGCATTTGAGGACGAATTCACCGCAGAAGAAGTCAGAACCAAACTGATGAAACTACAGCGGGATTACCTGGTGGATGTTGAAGATGCCGTGGTGGCGGTCAAGAAAGCGGATGGGAAGGTGAGGCTGAACCAAATCCATAACCTAACTGCCACAGGTGCGATTTCCGGCAGTTTCTGGGGGTTGCTGATCGGTTTGATTTTTTTCAGTCCTGTGTTGGGAGCGGCTGTCGGGGCTGCCGCCGGTGCGATCACCGGCACCCTGGCCGACATAGGCATCAGCGATGAATTCATGAAAGAGCTGTCAAAAACCCTTCAGCCCCGGACCTCTGCCCTTTTCATTCTTATCCGGAAGGCCACCTCGGACAAGGTGCTCGAAGAACTAACACCCTATAACGGCAAAGTGCTGCAGACCTCGTTGAGTCACCGGAATGAAGCAGCCCTCAAGGCGGCCTTGTCAAAAATCACCACCCCGGACAATACTGCTTAGCGCCATTAACTTACCTAGCACAGCAGGTTCCGGTTCAAAACCGAACCGGCGGATCCTTGACTGGCGGGTCCTTGACCGGAGGATCCTTCAAGGGCGGCTTGACCGGCGGAGGATCTTTCCTGGGGGGTGCTTCATCCGGTGACGGCGGCTGGGGCGGTTCTTTTACCGGCGGATCCTTTAAAGGGGGTTTACCGGGCACCGGAACTTCCGGCAGGGGATCCGGCCCCGTATCGGCGGCGATGTGGCAAACTGATGTATGAACAACCATTGTGACATAATCCCTTCCCCCGGGTTCGATTCAGACCGGCAGGCCTGCAGGAATCCCAAGGTATTTTCTGGTTCACCTCACCTCAGTAATATGGAACATCCCGAAAAGAACCAGGCAAGGTACTGTTATCTATGAAAACATATCTGCCGAAACAGCTAAATGGTCTAAACCCTGTAATTCCAACTTCCAAAAGAGCAGATTCAGGCCGGTTCAATACAGGGTGACAGGTGGGCATATACAGGAATCCACCCATAGATCCAATAGGGAGCCAGGGTTATGATGCAATTTTAAATGGCCCCCCACCAACAACACGGGAGAACGCCCATGGAAAAACAACACCGCCCTTCAGGGAACAAATTGGATGAGGTGCTGTCATCCCCCCGGGAAAGACTTTCAGCACACCATACGGGTGACGGCATCTATCCGGAAGACAGTGAACTGGCCAATGCACTTTCATTTTTAACCCTAATGATAAACTGCCGCCCCGCCAATCGGGGGGTATCGGAATCCAGGATTAACCAGACAACGACAAGAAGAAACCAAAAGGAGAAATCATGACATCCTCAATACACTGGACAGAGAACAAAGAACAGGCCTTTGCAAAGGCCGCGGCTGATGAGAAACCGATTTTCATCGATTTTTTCAATCCGGAATGAATCGGCTGCCAGCAGATGGATACAGTTACGTATCCCGACAAAAAAGTGGTTGAAGTCGTAAACAAGTACAGCATACCGCTAAAGGTGGGCCACGACACGGTACTGGACAATGTTGACCGGGATGTAAAATGGACCCCCCAGTTGTTCCTTGCGGAACCCAGCGGGAAACTTCTGGCAGACTCCATGGGGTTTCTGCCGCCATTGGAGCTGGCGCCCTGGATACTGCTTGGCAACGGCAGGCTGGAATTCCAAAAAGGAAATATGAACAAAGCCACAAACCTCATGAACATTGTTGTGAACGATTACCCGGACAGCCACTGGGCACCTGAAGCGATGTACCTGAGTTGCGTGGCGCTGTTTAACGATACCCATGAACCCGAGGCGCTGAAAAAGGCCTATACCGGTTTGACCTCCCGGTATCCCCAAAGCATCTGGTCCTTAAAGGCCCAGCCCTACCGGCTGCTCTGAAATTTCAATGCAAAATAAAAGAGGTAAAAACCGCAATGGATACGAACACCATTATTTGGAAAGCACTGGCTGCGCTGGAAAGTGACCCACGTATTTTTGTCTTCAATCCCCGTATCCGGGTAGAAAACGATGCCGTAATTCTCGATGGAACGGTTGACGCCCACTGGAAGCGTGCCGCTGTGGATGCCCTGGTGAAAGATGCCGTCGGCAGTCATGTGGAAAACAACCTGGCCGTTGCCCTGCCCGATGAGGAAACCGGACCGGATGCCTTGCTTGCCTGAATCCGGGCAAGCAAGGAGTCTTTTCCACAATGAATTTCGATGCCATTGCCACCTTTGCGATTCTTTTTCTCACCTTTGCCCCACGGATCAAAACAAAAATTCCGGCAGCGGATTTCTCAACAATACCCTCTGGTGGCAATACTCATTCCGGTGGTCTCGGTACGTCAACCTATCCGATCATTGCCAGCCTGATCTCAATGGCCATTGTGCCGCTGGTGTTCGGATTCTGACCCTGTTGACATCATCATCCAATAAAAAGAGAATCCTGAATGATCCGCATCGCCCATATTTCAGACCCTCACTTCGGCCAGGAAATGCCAAAGGTGTCGCAAGCCCTCACAGCGGAACTTTTCCGCCAGACCCCCGATCTTACCGTGATCAGCGGCGATCTGACCCAGCGGGCGGCTACGGCGGAATTCCGCAGGGCGAAAGACTTTGTGAAAGGACTTCCCGGTCCCGTCCTGGTGATTCCCGGCAACCACGACCTACCGGTTTACAACCCTGCCGAACGGTTGTTTTCACCCTGGAAAAAATGGCGGCGCCATTTGGGCCCGGATCTGGAACCCCGATTCGAAACAGAAGATGTCCTCTGCCTGGGCGCCAATACAGCCCGTGCCATGGGCCGGCACCTGGACTGGTCCAGGGGAAGAATCAGCCGGGATCAGCTCGCCCGGATCTCCCGGGAGTTTGCTGCGGCGCATGAGACAAAACTTTGCATTTTGGCAGCCCACCACCCGTTCTGGCTGCCGAAACCCTACCTGCACCGGCATCTCATAGACAACAGCCGGCTGGCCCTGGAATTTTTCAGGGCTTCCGGCGTGGACCTGATCCTCGGGGGCCATATCCACCTGCCCTATACCCGTATCACCGGCGGCATCGTTGTCTGCCAGGCCGGCACTGCCGTATCCAGCCGGGTGCTGCCCGGCCGGACCAATAGTTTCAATCTGATCACCGGCAATGATGAGGCACTTTCAATCGTTCAAATGGACTGGCAGGGAAAGCGGTTTGCACCGGCCGCTGTCCGGGATGTAATACGCAGGCAGGGCGAATGGCGGACCTTTCCCTGATCCTTTTACATCAGAGGGTTAGTCGTCCAGGACCTTCCGGATCGTTTGAGCCAAGTCTACATGTTTTCCAAACTAAAATTACCGGAAACGCCCTATTTCAATACCCCTGTGGTTCAGGCAACACTGAAACCATACGGGGCAAGACCTCACCAAGGCGGTTCTTTCCCTGATGTTAAACCGAACCAATAGAAAGGAAGGTGTCCATGCTACGAAGCGCCAATGAACTTATCGGATACGGCCTCCATGCAGAGGAAAAAGAATTCGGAACCTGCCAGGACCTGCTCTTTGACGACCGGTGGTGGACCATTCGCCACCTTGTGGCCAATACGGGCAAGTGGCTCATGGGAAAGATGGTACTGGTGTCACCGATGATGATCCGGAAGCCGGACTGGAAAACCCGGAACATCCTTTTGAATATCACAACCGACCAACTGGAGAACTGCCCAGCGCCCTCTGAGGACGAACCTGTGTCCCGCGAACATGAACGGAAAATGTCAAAGCATTTCGGATACCCGCTTTACTGGGCCGGAACCGGGCTGTGGGGGCCTGTGACCCATCCGGGCGCCCTTTCCCCTGCCGAACAGGTTCCCCCGGAGGCGGTGGAGGCGCAAGAACAAACCGACGGGGATGAAGACAGCCAAAACCATCTGCGTTCCGTCAAAGAGGTCATGGGGTACGACATCCAGGCCCGCGACGGGCACATCGGCCATGTGGAAGACTTTATTCTGGATGACGTAACCTGGGCCCTGCGCCATGTGGTGGTGGACACCCGGAACTGGCTGCCCGGCGGAAAAAAGGTGATCCTGTCCCTGGACTGGGCAAAAGCGGTAAGCTGGGCAAAAGCCAACTTCAAGATTGATCTGGCCAAGGATGAAATCAAAAACGGCCCGGAGTTCGATCCGGAAAAACCGGTAAATGCCGAGTATGAAACCCGGTTGTACGATTATTACGGCAGACCCTTTGAAAAAACCATAGACAAAAATATCCAGCAGCACATTGCCAATCCGTTTGTCTGATGGACCGCTTCGGGCGCTCAAATCAGGAGGGACCATGAATATCTGCATGTTCACCAATACCTACCTGCCCCATGTGGGCGGTGTGGCACGGTCGGTTAACACCTTTGCCCGGGATCTGAGAAAAAAAGGCCACCGGGTCCGCATCATTGCCCCGGAATTCCCGGGCTGGCAGGACCACGACCTAAATGAGCCCGACATTGTCAGGGTTCCGGCCTTAACGGAGTTCAACGGCAGCGGATTTTCCGTCCGGATTCCCGTTCCCTTTTACCTGGACGAAGCGGTTGACGACTTTGCCCCCCAGGTGATCCACAGCCACCATCCCTACCTGCTGGGGGATGCTGCCATCCGGGCGGCCCGGCGAAGGCGCCTGCCCCTGGTGTTTACCCACCACACCCTGTACGAGGCATACGCCCACCATATCAAGATGGATTTTGATTCATTCCGGCAGTTCGCCGCCCGGCTTTCCACCCGGTACGCCAACCTCTGTGACCGGGTGGTAGCCCCCAGCCGGAGCATTGCCCGGATGCTCTCAAATCGGGGGGTCGAAACAAAAATTGCCCCCGTTCCCACCGGCATTGACATCGCGTTTTTCGCATCCGGCGACGGCGAGACCTTCAGACGGCGGCACGGAATTGCAAAAGAGGCACCTGTTTTAGGCCATGTGGGCCGTCTGGCACCGGAAAAGAATCTTAAATTTCTGACACGGGCCGCACTTTCAGCGGTAAATCAGATACCGGAATCCGTGTTTCTGGTTGTGGGTGAAGGGCCGGACCGCGGGACCGTGAGAAATATCTTCAAAGAAGCGGGAGCGGCGGACCGGTTGAAACTGCCCGGCGAACTGTCAGGACAGGATCTTAGCGATGCCTATCAGGCCATGGACCTGTTCGCATTTTCTTCTCTCACCGAAACCCAGGGCATGGTGCTGGCCGAAGCCATGGCCGCAGGTACGCCGGTGGCGGCCCTGAACGCACCGGGGGTCCGGGAGGTGGTGGACCACGGTGCCAACGGTGTTCTGCTTCATCCGGACACGGATGAAAAAGGGGTTGCTCAGGTGCTGGCCGAGCTTCTTTCAAACCCTCAAACCCGCTCCCGGATGGGGGCAGAAGCGCTTAAAACCGCCCGGGAATACAGCCGGGAGGCCTCGGTGGATAAATTGATCCGCCTCTACCGGGATGTGGACCCGGGCCGGAACGGCCGGACACTCGATTACGGGGACGATATTGCCCCCTGGGAAACCCTGATGCTGGGACTCCAGACGGAATGGGACCTTCTGACCCAGAAAACATCCACCCTTGTGGATACCATCCAAACCCATGGGCAGCCCTGATGCAGCCGGCAGGCGTTGTTGCAGCCTTTATCCTGCTGCCGGTGTTCGGGTTTCCCGTCTCTCCCCTGCTGGCATTGCTGGGCCTTAAATTCGGCCCCGTGTCCGGCGCGCTGATCATGTGTGCAATCATGCCCCTCCACCTGGTCGTGGCCTTCTGGGTGACCCGGAATTTTCTCTACGACAGATTCCATACACTGGTACGGAAAAAGGGGATACGGATCGCCTCCCGTCCGGACGGACAGCGGTTCCGGATGGCCTTTGTGTTCATGGCCGTGCCCGGTCTGTCCTATACCCTGAAAAACCACCTGTTACCGCTTTCCGGCATGACCCTTAGCCGGTGTGTCCTTGCCGGATGGACGGCGCAGGCGATGACCGGGGTGCCTTTTGTGGTGTTGGGATATGCCGTATCCGGCAAACACCTGGCCCTGGTACTTGCCGCCGTGGTCCTTGTGTCCGCTGTCTTTACACAGAGGAAACGGGTGATGGAATTTCTGAAAAAAAGATAACCGCCACTTACGGCTATTGTCCCACAAGCCCCTTGTCAATGGCAAATGAAGTCAGTTCGGAAACGTTGTGGAGATCCAGCTTGTTCATGATGTTGGAGCGGTGACGCTCCACGGTTTTGGGGCTGATGTAGAGAAATTCGGCGATCTCCTTGCTGGTATATCCTTCGGCCACCAGCTTGAGGACCTCCCGTTCCCGCTGGGTGAGTTTTTCCCAACGGGTTTCCTTCTTCAGTGTTTTCTTTCCCTCAAGGTAGCCCTCCAGCACCTTGCCGGCCACCCCCGGGCTGATATAAGGCTTCCCCGACAGGACCACGTGAACCGCCTTGATGAGTTCCTCCTGGGTGGCATCCTTAAGACAATAGCCTGACACCCCTGCCTCAAAACAGCGGAGCACAAAGTCGTCCGCATCGTGGATGGTCAGGGCCATGATACAGGTATCCGGCAACTGCCGCTTGATTTCCTTGATGGCGGAAACCCCGTCCATCCGGGGCATGGACAGATCCATCATCACCAGATCCGGCGGCTGTGCAAGCCCCGTCACAGCCTCAACCGCCGATAAACCGTCATGGGCTTCGGCAACCACTTCCAGGCCGTCGTCTGCATTGATCATGAGGCAGAGGCCCTCCCTGAGCAGGGTGTTATCATCTGCCACAACGATTCGTTTTGTTTCCATAAAAATACGGGCTCCTGATATTTTAATTATGATCTTAGAGAACCGATCCGTCCTTACCCATACCACACCCCGCACAAGAAGCAAACCGACTGAAAACCGAATACATGCTTTTTAACAGGGATATGGGTGAAACCCCATATAGTGTCCGGGGCCATACCTGTGGTTTGATTGCCTCAACCGGCAACTTTGCGGCCCACGGGCCGCCAACCTGCAACCATAAGGAGGTTTAGCCATGAAACAGAACCGTGCCAAAAGGCACTTTATCATCATGCTGGCCCTGGCCTTGGGATTTATATGGTCCCTGGGATCGGCCGGGCAGACAGAGTCCAGTTATCCCAACGCCCGGTTTGCAGCATCCCCCCAATGGCTGCATGACCACCTGGGACAGAACGGCATCATTGTTGCGGATGTCAGGACGGACGATTACTTTGACGGCGCCATGATTCCAGGGGCCGTCCGGCTGCCCTGGTCCGAATTCCGCACCAGCGACCCGGGACAGGATCTGGCCTCTGTGTTTGTGGGGGTAAACAAGGCCCAGCAGATACTGGGCCGCCGGGGCATCTCCCGGAACGACACCGTGGTTCTCTATGATTCCACAGCCAGGGACGGCGGCGCCACCGCCTCATACGTCTTCTGGGTTCTGGATCTTCTGGGCCATGAAAATAAAAAAATACTGGAAAGGGGAATCGACGGCTGGAAAGCCGCCGGCTTCGACCTTGCAACAACTGAGGCCCCCCCCGAACCCATTTTGTACCAGGCCCCTGCAGATGAGATTCGAACGGAAAAACTGATCCATGGTGATTTTGTCTACAAGCGGCTGGGAGACCGGTTTTACCAGATTGTGGATGTCCGGTCCAAAGCGGAGTATACAGGGGAGAAAGGCACCAAAGGACTGCGGGGCAATCCCCTCAAGCGCGGCCACATCCCCACGGCCGTCAATATCAACTACACCGGTGCCTGGTCGGATACGGATACCAAAGGATTCAAATCCTATCCCGAGCTTCAGTCGCTCTACAGGGGGCTGGATCCGGAAAAAGGCGTCATTGTTTACTGCAATTCCGGGCGGCGCAGCTCCTTTTCCTACTACATCCTCCGCCTCATGGGATTTGAGCATGTCCATACCTATGAAGCGTCCTGGAAGGAATGGGGACACCCGGACAAGTTCTATCCCGTGGAAACCCGGGAACACCGCCTTACGGGAAGCAAGCTGCCCGGCACTTCCAGCCGGTCCGCCTCGTCCGGCAATGCCCCTGTGAAAAAGGCGCTCCGGACATCAGGGACCAATAACGGCAACGACAGCGGATATATTTCCTGCGGAGGTTGATCATGGAAAATAATACCAAGACATTGTACTGGCACTGGCTGGCGGCGGCATTCGCCCTGGCCGGCATCATCGTATTCATATTCGCCAGCTTCGGGCCGCCCGCCTCATCCTCCGGCTTTATCAGCCTGTTGAAAGGAGCCATTGCGCCCCTGGCACCATCCTATGCGGAACAAAACCCGCACTACGCCATGATGCCCGGACCCGGATCCTGGCTCTTTGCCTTTGTACTGGGCATGGCCATGGGTGGTTTCATTGCCGGACGCACCTTCCGTGCCCCGGTGCGGGATGTGCCCCCTTTATGGGAACAGCGGTTCGGAAACAGCCGGGCCAAGCGGTACGCGGCAGCATTTGCCGGCGGATTTCTGATCCTGTTCGCCTCCAGGCTTGCCGGCGGCTGCACCCTGGGCCTTTTTATCTCGGGATCATCCCAGCTTTCCCTGTCCGGACTTTACTTCGGCGTCCTCATCTTTGGTGCGGCCATGGTAACAGCCCGTCTGGTATACGGAAAAACGAGAAAGGAGAAATCATGACCCCCAATATAGTTTTAGGCGTATTTTCCGGCATTGCCTTTGGATTTATCATCCAGCGGGTGGGTGCCACCGACCCGGATAAGATGGCCAGGGCCCATCTCATGCAAGAACCCCAGATCCCCATGTTCATGCTCACCGCCGTGATTCTGTCCGCCCTGGGCATTGCCGGCCTGAAATCCGCCGGTATCGACACCACCCGGGTGCTCCCCTTGAGCCTCGGGGCCACCACCATTGCAGGCATCCTCTTTGGCATCGGCTGGGGCCTTTGCGGCTACTGCCCGGGCACGACCTGGGCTGCGGCCGGAGAAGGCCGGATGGACGCCCTGTTCGCCCTGGCAGGCGGCCTTGCCGGTGCCGCCGTATTCGCCCACCTCCACGACACCCTGATCCCGCTGCTCTACGATCCCTACAACCTTGGACAGCTCACCGTGGCGGATCTTACGGGCAGCCCCCTCTCAGCCATGGTTCTATTTTGCCTGGGGCTGGGTGCTGCGGTCTGGGGCATATCCGCTGTCTGGAAAAAATCATGACCCGGCGCTGTGTCCTTCTCTGGGTATGCCTCGTGGGTGCCTGTCTGATGTTTGCGGCCTGCAAACCCGACGGCAAGGAACAGGCCGCAGCGCCTGTGCCGCCCCGGGGATTCGTACAGGTCCTTGAGATCACGGCATCCGGCCGGCTGTACCGGTTCGGCCCGTTTGTGGGGTACTACTTCAAACCCAAATCCCAGGGCAATCTGAGGCAACTGTCCTTTATCTGCTTCAACCAGGACCAGTTCTACACCAGGGACCTGCCCCCCGGGGCCAAGCTGTTTGAGGGGGATGCCGTCCTTGTCCGCCTGGCGGATACGGGCGATTCCCTGCCGGATACGGGCCGTACCAGCCCGGTGTTCTTTGACGCAGCTCCCGCAGCCTGGCTGGACAGCCGGCCCGCCCCCCGGGATGAATACCTCCATTTCCACTCCTGCTACGATGCCACCGGTGCCGTACGGGAAGGTTTCTGGCTGCGCCACCGGGCCCTTGCCGCCTTTACCTACGACATGGGCGGCAGGGTGGAAAAGGACAGCCCCCTTTTCCACCGGGTTGCACCGGGGATCGATAAGGAATTTGCACGGATCGTTGAGTTCGACCGGGGGCCCATTCAGGGGCAATGACAAAAAAGCGCCATTGTTAACCGCTTCCCCCATCATCAGGTCCTAGCTCGATTAAAGGTCCACAAAAAAAGCCAGCACAACTGGTTTGCCAGTCCCTATTCGATCTGTCCCGGTGCAGGAAGGCACCGGGCTTCTTTATTTTTTGCCTGCACCAAACTCTTTTTCCGCCTTCTTCCAGGCGCCAGCCAATGCGTTATAGGCATCGGAAAAACCGTTTTTCAACTCTTTCCAGGCCCCGGCAGAGCTGTGTTTCAAGCCGCCGTACCATTGGGCCACCCCGTTGCGCTGCTTTCTGAGTTCATGCAGGGTATTCCTGGCCTTAAGACGGGCCGACGCCGTCATCTGGCCCCAGTTGTCATCGATCCTTTTTTCAAGTATTTCAATGCGGCCGTCCAGGTCTTCCAGGATGTCATTTATCTTCGCAAGGGCCTGGTCCCGCTGGTCAACGGAGTAGTCCTTGATCGCTTCGGCAGCGTCGGCCACCTCGTGTTTGACTTCTTTTGCAGAGATCTGAGACGCTTGCAACTGGGTTGCGGACAGTGCCGGAATAAGCCAAATTGCCAACAATACTGAAATGATACGGCAGGTGTTAATTCTTTCCATTTGATTCATCTCCTTTTGAATAGGTCGTTCATTGGTAAAACAATAAATCTTTTTTCCCCGCTTTATACCGGCTTTTTTACCGGCGGGGTCCGGCCACAAACCAGATCAGCAGCCCCAATACGGGGAGAAAAAGAATCAGAACGGTCCATAATGTCTTTTTCATTGCTGATACCGGACTTCCCATTGTCTTTACGATGGCCCATACGTCTGCGATTAAAATGAGCAGTCCGAAAAGACCGCCAACTTCAATTCCCATGTTATCCTCCTTAAATTAATTGGATTCCCCCTTTGATTCAGGGGCGGAAAGCCCGGCCGTAAGCGACCAGCGCATCCCTTCTTCTATGGATATATCCAGATACCGGACATGGTCTTCCGGGATGATAAAACAGTATCCGCCCACCTGGGAACTCCATTGGACGTACACCACCAGATGGCCGTCCGGCAGAAATCCTTCGGGAAGATCGTCCGCTCCCTGCCTGGTTACAAATCCCAGGGTTTCCATATTGGTATTGGGGACGGTGACCATCACCGGCCGGCCAAGCTTTTTTTCCATATCCCCGCCCAGCAGCCCCATCAAATCCTTGATCGGGGCATACACATTGCCGAACAGCGGAATTTTACGCAGATTGCGGTCAGCGGTTTTTACAAGCGTTCGGGTCAGCCAGGGATACATCAGCAAGCCTGCGGCAAAGACCAGGGTTATGACGGTCAGAAGCCCCATACCGGGGATATAGGCACCGGGGGGCAGTACCAAGGTCAGTATGCCCTTTACCGCCCCTTCCGAACTTCTGATCATCCATGCAATAACGGACAATGCCACGGCAATGGGCAGCACGATGGAAAGGCCTCTGACAAACAGTTTTGATAAGTTTCTGTAAACCTTCATACCGATATCTTTTCTCCAAAGTTTTAATGTCTCACACGACAGATCACAGGGAGAACCATAGCCTGACAAGCGGTGAATATGAATCCGGAAAAACCCGTATATCACCGTATCTATGGGTTTAAAACTATCCCGGGAACCCGGTAATTAAAATGGAGTCATCCCCGCATATCCGGGGCTATGAAACTGTATCTCGGGCAGACGGGGCATGAAGAAAAAAAGAGGAAAGGAGAATGCGGTGGATGAATACTGCTGGAATCCCTGTCGTATAGGGGTGGCAGCCCTTTCAAAGGTGTGGTCGTTTGACATTAATACCATGTCCTCTACAGTGGTCCTGAAAGCGGATGGGTACCTGTTTTATGGAATTTACATGCTTTTACGTATTTCAAAGAACCCTCCAAAATCATTACACTTTGGGTTAACTCAACGATCAGGGACATGCATTAACACCAACAATGCCGTCGTTGCCTACCCCAGATAGTCCTCAGGCGGTCAGGAAGGAGGAGATCAATGACACATGCCAATTTAGATGATTTAAAACTCGACAAAGATGGGTATTTGAAAGATTTTGACGCCTGGTCCGAAAGCATTGCCTGTACACTGGCGGATATTGAGGGCGTCTCAAAAGAATGCCCGCTCAGCCGGGACCGGATGGATATACTCAAATATATGCGAAAATATTATAAAGAATTCGAGGCATTTCCCATTGTCCGGGCTGTATGTAAAAATGTCGGCCAGTCAAAAGATTGCCAGTACCAGGCGTTTCCGGATCCGATAACCGCATGGAAAATTGCGGGTCTGCCCAAACCGACACCCGAGGTCCTGGCAAAAATCAAACACTAAACAAGAAATAGGCCCGGCATCTCATCAGACACCCGTGCATACGGGGAGTAAAAAAAATTCCGGATCCTGTTTGTACCCGACCCCGATATAGCCGTCACGGGTGTATAGGGTCCAGGCATAGGACGGATCATAGACGGACGTTGTGGAAGACCAGTAAAAATCCTTGGTATCCTCAAATCCCGCCATGGGATGCAAGGCCGGGGAATGGGCCTGTTCGTCCACAAGGCATTCCAGTTCGCGTATGTTGGGCATGCGCCAGTCCTGCCGCCCCAAAAAGCCGTCCCGGTTCATTTCACGGACCAGGTCCAGGGCATCCGGCCAGTTGAGGACGCGGCCCGCAGGATTTCCCTGCTTCGGCCAGGTCAGCCCGGTTTCCCGGTCAGTTATAAGATCGCCCCTATGTGAAAACCGGTCCGGAGAAACCCCCAGGTCCCCCAGGTCCCCGCGGTCCTCAATAATGGCATTGGGCTCCGGACTTGCGCACACGGGCCAGACCATGCAGGACGCATGCATCATTCCCCTGAGCACGCGGCCGCCGGCCAGATGGATATACCAGGCCTGGTTCCCGTGCCGGGCACAGGGCGTGCCGGTCCAGTAGTACCCGTTGAAGATGTTGGAAAACAGATCCGGATTCACAAGGGCCGGGTTCACCCGTGCATGGCTGACCAGGCTGAAGAATTCAGCCCGGGTGGGCAACCGCCAGCCTGACAGCCCGAACTTGCGGTCCTTATCCATTTCCCGCGCAAAATCAATGGCCTCCTCCCATGAAAGGGGAAACTCGCTCAATGCCGCATCCCGCGGCCATACAAGGCCGGAGATCCGATCGGTCAAAAAATCCGAAGACACCTCGAACCGGGGCTCAGGCCAGGCTTTACCCGTGTTCAACGCCCCGTCCTGGCCGGATCCGGAACACGGGATAAGGCTGCCTTCCGCATCCCAGCATTGGGCCTGGTCTGTTTGATACAGAATCATGACTCCTCCTTTATGGTTGATAAGATATCCCAAAAAAAGCTCTTTTATCCTTATAATCTGCTGCGCCTTAAAACGATATGGGGAAGAACCTGTATTTTAAGGTGGGCCGGTGTCCAGAATCAAGGCGGGTTCCGTCCCTCTCTGCCTTGGTGGTAATCTGAACCAATAATACAGTGATCTACCCATTTACCAGCCTCAGCCGGCCAAATAAGATAAATTCATACAAGACTTTAATATATCGGTAACAGCAAAAAAGGAGGAGAAAAATGGCGAAAGCTCCGGATATAAAACGCAAGGATCTTAAATTTGAAACCGTTGAATTTTTTGTCTGTGCCTGTTCAGGCTGTGGCCGAAAACAGGAAGTTTTTTCAGATGAAATCCATGCCCCCCGTTTCTGTGAAACATGTGGGGATGAACTGGATCTTTCCCGGTGCGGGTTTGAATCCTCCACTAAAAAAACAATATAAGGAGAATATCCATGTCCACAAAAGACAAATTGATAAAAAATCTGGAATCCCAAATCACTGCCTGGGAAAAAGAGGCTGAGGCCAAACAGGCCGAAGCCGAGAAAAAGCAGGCCCGGGCCGAAAATGAAAAGGCAGGTGCGGCACTCAAAGAAGAATTCACGGAAAAGATCCGGTCCCTCCAATCGGATATAGAGGCGGCCAAAGAAAAACTCAAAGAGATTAAAAGCGCCGGAGAAGACCGTATGGCGGATTTGAAACGCCAGGTCAGCGACTGGTTGGGTTAGGACAAGGAGATACATAAATAATGCTTTGGCGAATGTTACCCTGGAAATATCTTATCCGGCGGACGGCCAGATCCCGGGGGCTGATTGACCCTGTATCTTTCCTGGCACGGTTGCGCAGCTTTGCACAGCCCTCCGAGATCCAGGAACCCATGGAACTGGTTCGGGCCGGCATGCTGTTTCAGGCCCGGGGGGCCATCAACGCCAGGGTCATCCAGTTCAACCTGGACTGGGTCTGGCCCTATTGGGTGGAACGCCAGTTCAACCCCCAAAGCCCCTCTTTTATTCCAAGGGGATATGCCCTGACCCATGTCAATCTCACCCACCGCAACTGGACAGCGGCAGGCCTGCCCGACCTCCCCCTCTACCCCCTGGTGGATCCCAGGGGGATGGTCACCCCCCTTTACGATGGCTGGTCCCTGGATTTTATCGTGACGGGTGCGGACGGCCGGCGCCTTATCCCCTCAAGATCGAAAGATGCTGAGCAGTCACTGATCATGGATGAGGGCATGCGTATTCGGACCCTGACCCGGGGAGAAGGCCTGACCCTTGAAATTAAAACCGAGCTGACCCTGCAGGGGGGAAAGCCGGTCCTCAAGGTGTCTGCCGCTGCTGATTGCGGACCGGACGGCTTTCTTACCGTAAGCCTGCGGCCCTACAATCCGGAGGGGATTCAATTTATCGAAAAAATCACCCGCCATCCGGATAAAAAGGGATGGGAGATTGACGATACACAGATTATCTTCAACCGGCACCCGGACCGGACAGCCCTCTCCAATTACGAAAAGGGAGATGTGCTGGCGGGCAACGGCAGGACCGAAGCAGAAGAGATCACCTGCCGGGTGGGCATGGCAACGGCTTCTGCTGATTTCAACGCCGGAAAGGTGAACAACGTCGCAGTGAAAGCGGACATCCCTCTGGAGGGGGAGATGGTACGCCAATTCCAGGAATCGGCTGCGGGATCGGCCACCTGGGCATCAGCCATGGCCGGCACGGCTCAGCTTGTGCTGGCGGACGAGACCCTGTGCCGATTATTCAGGTCTGCCAAACGAACCTTGACCATGCTTTCCGCCCGGGAAATCTATCCCGGTCCCTTTACATACAGGCGGTTCTGGTTCAGGGATGCCGTGCTCATGGGCCAGGCCCTGCTGGCCTTGAACATGACCGAACGGGTGGGACGGCACATCCGTACCTTCCCCCTGCGGCAGAAACCCAACGGATACTTTGAATCCCAGGAAGGGGAGTGGGATGCCAACGGCCAGGTTCTCTGGCTTTCGGACCGCTGGCGCAGGGCTGCCGGGTGCGGTGTGGAAAAACCGCTGCTACGGTCCCTTTTCAAAGGGGCGGACTGGATCCAGTCCAAAAGAACTTCCCACAAGACGGAAAACCCGCTTTTCCGGGGTCTGCTTCCGGCAGGGTTCAGTGCCGAACACCTGGGCCCCAACGACCATTATTACTGGGATGATTTCTGGGGGGTTGCAGGGCTTGAGGCCGCCGCAGCTCTTGCCCAAAACGCCGGTAAAAAAGACCTTGCCGGGCGATACCTCGGTCATGCCCAAGATTTCAGGCAGACGGTCTTCAAAAGCATAGATGCCCTGCCCAAAGACCCGCAAAAAAACGGAATCCCGGCTGCCCCGACCCGGCGAATGGATGCCGGGGCCGTGGGATCCATGGTGGCGGACTACCCGCTGATGATAACGCCCCCGGGGGATCGGCGCATCATGAACACCCTGGAATACCTGGTCCTGAACAGCTTTCACCGGGGTGGATTCTTCCAGGACATGATCCATTCGGGCATCAACATCTATCTGACCCTGGCACTTGCCCAGACCCTGCTTCGGGCAGGCGACCCAAGGTTCACCGACCTTATTTCCACCTGCGCCGACCTGGCCTCTTCCACCGGCAACTGGCCGGAGGCGATCCACCCCTTTTCAGGCGGGGGATGCATGGGGGACGGCCAGCACGGGTGGGCCGCAGCAGAATGGGTGATGATGATGAAAAACTTGTTTGTCCGCGAGGAAGGGGACACCCTGGTGCTGGGCAGCGGACTTGTTCCCCAATGGCTGAGGGAACACGCCCGGTATGGCCCGGCAGCCACGGTTTGGGGGCCTGTGACCGTTGATTTTAAAAGGGTCAGAGAGGGGCTTTCCCTTAAAATAGATGCCCAGTGGCACGGGCCTGTGCCGGACCTGCGGGTGGCGGTTCCGGGATATGCTCCTCTGGACAACGTCTCCTTGGACCGGGAGGTCCTGATATCAGGACCATGTCCGGCCTAAAAGTTACCATCTCAATTATCCGCTTCTTGTGAACAGTGCTTAAGATGAATGTTTTAGGCGTTCTCCCATGCGCATTGCCTGCCCAAACAGCAGGGGGGAACCAAACTTGCGCCGAAAATAAGCATCCAGCCTTTTATCTGCGTTACCTCCACCTTGAGCACCTGTCCCAGTGCCGGTACTGCCGCCGTGGCCAGCAACATGGTTGAACAGATGGCAAACGCCCACCAGACAAAGGGATTCCGGGTGATCTCATTTTTCGGCTCTGTGAACCGTTGCCATCATTTTTGTATCCGTATCAAATGCCTCTTCGTGTTTTTCAGGCAGTTGTTCCAGCAAATTGTCCCGGAAGATACCGGCCCCGGCAGCAAGCAGGGCAAGTTCCATGGGATCCCCACCCCTTCGGTGCTTTCCTCAGCACCGTTTTCGGTCAGGGTGCCGGTTTTATCGGTGAAGATGACTGTGGTGGCACCCAGAGTCTCAACAGCGCTCAGGCGGTTGATTAATGCGTTGCGCCTGGCCATCTCCAGCATGCCCCGGGCCAGGGCAACCGTCAGTAGGTTCACCGCGATGACCGCATACCCTTCCATGGCCTGGCCGAAGGAAAACGAAAGCACGGCCGCCACCGACAGAAGCACCATGATCGGGCTTTTAAACTGTGCAACCAGGACGGACAGGCTGCTTTTCCTTTGAATTTCCCGAAGCCGGTTACCCCCGTAGCGGTTGCGCCGCTTTTCAACCTCCTGCTTTTCCAACCCCTTGTCCGGGAATACCTGAAATGCGTCTAGCACATCGTTGACGGACCGGGCCAAAAATGAATTGTCCCGAACAGTTTTTACCTTCCTTTTCCGGTTCTGTTTTTCTTTTAATAACAGTCACAACACACCTTGTTTAACAATGGGGATGCCCCGGGGCAACGGCGTTGCACCACGGGGCATTATAATTAAAGATCAAATTTTTTTGTTTATGGCGCCAGATAGGAAATCGTCAGATCGTTGTCAACGGATACGGCACCTCCCTGAAGGGCATTCTGGGTTGCGGCGTCGTATTCCGACCAGGAATCCACCTGGCCGGTGAGCGTGGCCTTGCCGTCATCCACGACCACCGTCACCTGGTCGGCATCCACAAACGGGCTCCAGAACAACTCATCCCGGATGTTCTCCGTTATTTTCCAGTCACTTTTATGGGTGGTGATACCAGGCTTAAAGGTATGCCATGCATAGTCTTCGGTACTGGATTCATCCACATAGGGATTGAAAACCATCGGATGCCATGTTTTCTTGACAACGATATTGTTGTCTACATAAAGGATGCCTGCAATTTCCGATGCCAGGTCTTCGGCCCTTATTTTTTCATAATAGGTGTCAACGGTTCCGTAAAGGTCTGCGGCACCGGCAATGACGTTCGCTTTAAAATCGTAGTCACCCAGATAGGCATCCGCATCCAGCCGCTCTAAAATTTTATCCTCAAGCTCGGCATTGCCGATGGTCTTTACGGGCGGCACCACCTTGAGATGATTTTTTACCCGGACAACCCCAACGGTGTTTCTGGCGTCCTGGGCAGCGGCTCGTTTTGCCTGAAGGTAGTTTACCCGGCCGCTCAGGGTGACGATCCCATCGGTTACCCGGGTGGACACCCGGGTGGACAGCACCCTGGGATCATGGAGCAGGGCCGATTCAACAGCCGCTTTAATCTCTTTATCCGGTTTCAGGGTATACTTGTTCGTCCTCAGGTCCGGATCCCTTGCCCATCGTTCCACCTTAAGGCCGTCAGCATCCACATCTTTTATCCCGGGCATCCAGGCATGGGTGATCGCCCGGCTTTTTTCAGCAGCACTGCCCACCGTTCCTTTCAGGGTCACCTGTTTGCCTTTGACCGTCACCCGTATCAGGTTCTGGTCCACCAGGGTATCCCAGCGCATGGATTCTTTGATGTCATGCCTGAAATCCGAATCGGACCGGTCGGTTTTATACTTCATCTCAATCTGGTTCTCAACCGAGACAACACCGCTGATGCCCTTTGTCACCTTTTCGGCCAGCCGTTTTTCCACATAGGAGTCCACCGTCCCCGTCAGGGTGGTCTTTCCCTTTTCAACACTGACCGCGATATCGAAGTATTCGGTGGCCGGATTGGTGTACAGGGCGTTCACCACATCGGAATGAATCGCATCGTCACTCCTTTCCTTGACCGGATCCACGTTGATCCGGTTGACAACGGCCCGGACCCCCTTGACGGTTTCAGCGATGTCCCGGGCCCTGTCTCTTGCCAGCAGATTGTTCACCGTGCCGGCCAAAGTAACGATCCCCTCTTTACAGCGGACATCCAAAAGATAAGAGGGCACCGCCTGGTCCATCATCAGTTCCACCTCAACTGCGGTGACAATATCCATGTCATTATGGTTTTGGGCCGCTGAAAATGCGATGCCTGAAAAACAGATCAGGCTCAGCAGCACCAGGGATATCCTGTGCCCAGCGTCTAATAGTCGCTTCCATTTTATCTGATTCATAAAATACCTCCTGTCTTTATGGAATAAAACTCAGTCTCTTGTCCTGGTACCCGGTGCAAAGACCGGGTTTAAACATGCCCGCTATCCAGCTTACCGGATCAGGTAATGTATAAGTATCATCGCCACTAAGCCTAAGCTCGTCAGCCAGAAAAAAACTCCCAGGGCTGTACTGGCAGCTTTGACCCTTTGTTTTTGGGCAATTTGCTCCCGGCGATTTTTCGGACGATTCGGCGGGATAAGCATTGCCATGACCAATCCCACCAGTACTGGAAAAACAAGGAAGGATACCCAGTAGCCCCCCCACATCATGGGGCCCATGGGGGTCAGCCAGACGCCTCCGGCCCAGGCGAACAAAAACAGCAGAACAAAGACAAACCCAAGGTTTGCCAGAAAACTGTTCTCCCCGGGCCTGCGCCATTCCAAAAGGCCGGTGAGCGCGATACTCAACGCCACAGCGATAATAATTGAAAATGTGAAATCCGTCAGAATCATATCAATACTCCTTTTTTTTTTCAAAATGCCACATTCATCGCAAAGCGAATCCTGAGCACCCCTTTGGTTATATCCATACCACGGCCTCTGCTTTGGCTGTAATATGGTATTTCCTGTAAATAACGGGTGAAAATCCTGTAGGCGGGATAATCCGGTGACGGCTTTTAGACCGACAGGTATTCACCGGATTTGAGCAGTATGGGAGAATGAAAACCGACGGGCCGGGTACTTAATGGCCGGCCATGCACTTCCGGATCGCGGCTACGATTTTTTCAGACGGTTCGTTCTTGGTGAGATAATGACAGGCCCCGGCGTCGTACATGGCCTTTATCAGATCAGGGTCTTCGTGCATGGAAAGACCCAGGACCCGGATTTCGGGATGGCGGGACAAAATTTTCCGGGTGACCTCAACGCCGTGCATGTCCCCCAGGTTGATGTCCATGAGAATCACATCGGGGGAGAGTTCGCCTGCAAGTTCCAGGGCCTCTTTCCCGCTGCCGGCCTCCCCCAGGACATGGAAGTCCGGTTCCGGCTGGAGCAGGCCTTTTAAGCCGTCTCTGAGTACCTTGTGGTCATCAACGATAAGAATGCCGACCATGTCACCTTTTATGCGGATAGAACGATCCGCCTGCTTTGTGTCAGCATCGCTGTGTGCCGGAAGTGGGGGGTGCCTTTTTTCCCCGGCCGGTGCGGTGAGGGTGACTTTTGTTCCCCGGCCCCGGGCGGTTTCCACAAGCATCCGCCCGTCGATTGAAGCCAGGCGTTCCTGAATGCTGAAAAGCCCAAGGGTTGCCGTTTCCGTGGTCTCGTCCCGGATAATGGCCGGATCGAACCCCCGGCCCTGGTCCGCCACAACGATACTGATCAAATCAGCCTCCGTTCTTCGGACCAGCATGTCGGCGCCGGAAGCCCCGGAATGTTTGGCCGCGTTCAGCAGCAGTTCCTTGACCCCTTCGAACAGGAGAAAGGCGGCCTCTTCCTGCAAGGGCTCCAGATCACTGGCCGCTGTCAGGTTGACGGTAAAACCGAATTTTTCCTGCATATAGGTTTTGAGCCAATTGAGACCGCCGGACAGCCCGTTGTTCTGCAAGGCGGCCGGACTGAGTTCCACGGACAGGGAGCGCAGGGCTGAAAGTACATCCGCCAGAGCCTTTTCCAGTTTTTCTGCGGTCTTATTTGCGGCCTCCGGGTCTGAATTTCTCTGGAGTTCCCACACCTGCATGCGGGCACCCACCACCAGGGGCTGGATATGATCATGGAGCAGGGTGGACAGCTTATTGCGCTCATCCCGCTCCACCCGGACAAGTTTTTGGCTCATCCCCCGAAGCCGCCGGTTAAGCACGTCTTTTTCCGCCGTCCGTTCCTTTACCCTGGCATCCAGATTCTGGTTGAGCTGCATTATTTGGGCTTTACTCTTTAGAAGCTGTTTTTCAGCCTCCCGGTTACGCAGCACCATGTACCGGCCCTTTGACAGGAACGCATCCCCTTCCCCGCGTTGAACGACCTCAAGAATTTCTTCGGTTTCCTTCAACCGTTTTTCAAGGGCCTCATAGCTGGGTTTGGGATCTCTCATATCACCCCCAGGGCGGAAAGCACGGCATCCCGGTCCGATAGGGTGCCCAGAAGACGAATTCTGACAGGTTTCGCCACCACCAGGGTCGGTGTCAGCACAATATTCTGTTCAATGGCTGATCTGTACTCTTCAAACACATCCACAATGGTCAGCCGTCCCGCCCCGCCAAGGCAGTCGTTGAAGATGGCGGTGATGTTTTTTTTGGCCAGACTGGAGTTGGGCTCGTCCCCTGCCACAAAGAGGCATAGATCATATTCAATCCCCCGAGTTTCCATTATTCGCCCTCCAGCCGTGACTCATCCCGGTGAATCCGAATCCCCTTATCAGTTATGGAAAAGGTTTTACACTGGCTGGAATGGTGAACGCCACGGGATTTGACCACGCGGATTTCCCTTAAAAACCTGCGGCCGCTCTTGTAAAACCCCAACGCGATATGGGTGTCGATGACGGAGAGCAGGGCTGAAACCGCGGAGGTGGAAATCATGGGGTTCTCCTGGACCTGGTCTGTCAGAAGACAGGTGATTTCACGATCTTTGCACCAGAAGATCAGCCGGGTGAGAAAATCGATACCGCCACGTCTTGTGCCCATGCGCCCCAATGCGGAAACAGCATCCACCACCAGGTGGTGGGGATCAAAGGCCTCAATCCGGTCCATGAGTTGAAACAGATGGCTTTCCACCCCCATGATTTCGGGTAGACTGGCATAGAAAGCAAGGGATTCAGATTCAACCGCCTGGCTGAGATCGATGCCGGGTGAACGCATGTTCTCCACAATGACCTGGGGCGCTTCTTCAAAACTGACATACAGCACCCGCCGGCCCCGGTCGCAGGCATGGCAGCTGAAAGTTGTGGCAAAAGTGGTTTTTCCGATGCCGCTGGGACCAGTTAAAAGGACGGTGGCATTGCTGGCAAAGCCGCCCCCAAGAATACGATCCAGGTCAGGGCTGCCGCTGGAAATACGCTTCTTATGGGACGATGGACGGGTCAGTCTTATATCAGACAGGGGTAGGATCCGTATCCCCCTGTCGGTGATGGCGAACGGATGCTGATTGGTTGAAAATCCTGATCCCCGGTATTTGGCAACCTGGAGCCGCCGGGTAATCACCTGATCTTTAATGCGCCGGTCCAAAAGCAGGAGGCAGTCGGCCATATAGTCTATGGCTTCAGAGTTGAGTTTATCGGCTTCAGCCCGGTACTGCTTCTGGTTTAACACCGCAGTAAACCCGTTGGTTTTAAGCCAGGAGTTGAGCCGGTAAAGTTCGTTCCTACGCTGCTCAGGGGTTTTAAAAAACCGAAGCAGCAGGTCCAGGCCGTCAAACACGATACAAGGTGCCCCCATTTCTTTTGCCTTACCCTGGATGCCTGCCAGAAGCGCTTCGATGGAGACCGGGCCTGTGACCATTGACGGATCCGTCATATCCACGTCCCAGAGAAAAAATGACCCCTCTTTCTCCAGGGCATCAAGGTCAAGCCCCACCGACAGGGCATTCTGCCGAATATCATCGGCGGTTTCTTCAAAGGAAACAAAGATGCCCGGGGTTTTGCCGGCTGCATTGGCGCACAGGAATTCCAGCGCCAGCAGGGTTTTCCCCGTACCGCTGCCACCTTTGATCAGAATCGTCCGGTCTCTGGGAAATCCGCCCTCCAGGATATTATCCAGGGGGGAGATACCTGTTGAAACCTTGGGAATCGCCCTGGCCCTATTTCTTTGAGACATGGATTTCTCCAATTCCATTTTGCCCCTCCCGTTTTCTGATTCGCATCTTTCGGGTAGTCTTAGCAGATTTGCGCATGATTCTCAAATCCCGGATTAATGCGTCCGTATAACATACCACTCGTTCATAGCGTAAGGATATAACGGATTGGACTGCCGGAAAATACAGGATTTCCCCCATTTTTGAGCAGCACCACATAGGATAAAGCCGGACCCAAAGAAAACATCCGCCTTTGGCCCCGGCTTTTTTTCGCGATTTGTTTCAAAATCCTTCAGGCATCAGGCCTTCCAAACCCCGTGAAGGTTGCAGTACTCCCGCACGGTCACGTCCGGGCCTATATCTTTGAAAACCGTTTCCGGATCCTGTCCGGGTTTGAGGCAGTGACGGCAGGTCCTGTCCCCGTCAAAGGCTTCAATCCACTGGATATAATGCTTTTCCTCCATGGGATGGGGGGTGGATCCCACCTTGACAAGAATCGAGTTGTCATCCAAGGCGCTGACCACAGGAACATGTTTTTCCTTGCCTTCATCCGCTGTTTTTTCTTCGAACAAAGACATTTCTTCGCCGCAGCAAACCAGTTCCGCACCGCCGCCTTCCAGTACTTCTACGATGTTGCCGCATGCTTCACATTTGTAAATTTCTCTTTTTTCAGGCATCTTTCATTTCTCCTTGTTGATTGGTAATTATGGAACTATGGGTGAAATGGCTGACAGGAATACCGTCAACCTTTTTACGCTGATTTGAGAATTTGTTTTCTCTCCGAAGACCCGGAATCTTCATCAATTTAAAAAGTCGTGGGTTGAGTCTATACAGAGGATGGGTAAATATGAATGGGGGAAATCCTGTATTTTGCCCAGTGCCAACTATTATTGTTGCGGCGTCAATATAGGATAATAAATCCTAATCCTTTAGTTTGCCCGCCATGGCAGGCAAAACAAAAGCCGCTGCCGGGATAATACCCCGGCAACGGCTTGAGATTACTTTAAAAAAGCGCTCCTGTCTCCAGGATTATTGATCCAGATCAATAGTCCGGATCAATAGTCCAGGGAAGACACCTCCAGAGCATGTTTCTGGATAAAGTTCCTACGGGGTTCCACTTCCTCTCCCATCAGGAGGGTGAAAATGTCGTCCGCCTTTTCAGCATCCTCGATATCCACCTGGAGCATGATCCTTTTTTCCGGATTCATGGTGGTTTCCCAGAGCTGGTCGGCGTTCATTTCACCCAGACCTTTGTAGCGCTGGATGTTGATGCCTTTTTTGGCCTCTGCCATGATAAAAGCGAAGAGATCTTCCAGGCTGTCAAAGGTATTGACGATCTTTGCATCGGCCTGCTTTGAAGATATGGCAAAGGGCGGGCAGTCCAGATCTTTGATCTTGTCATAGGCCTGGCGCATCTTCTGGTAGTCCGTGGTGCCCAGGAGATCCCGACCCACCCTCAGCAAGCGGGTGTTGCCCTCCTTGTCAAAAATATCCATTTCATGGATATCCCGCTCGGAATCGTATTCGATCTCACCCACGGTATATTTGTCTTCCGGCAATTTCCCGGCCAGGGTTTGCACGTGGCTTTTGTCTTCCAGGGATAGCTTGGAACTGATGCCGTTGCGCACCAGTGTCATCAAAAGATCCGTATCAAAATCCCGCCGTTTGAGCTGGCTCACCGCGTCAAAATACCGGGTCATATTGCCCATAAAATCGTAGAATTCGTCTTCGGTCAGGGGGTCCTCATTACCGTCCAGCACCAGTTGTTTCTGGGAGGAAATTCGCCTGACCAGGTAGTTGGCGTATTCTTCTTCGTTTTTCAGATAAACCCCGTTTTTACGGGACCCCACACGGAACAGGGGCGGCTGGGCGATATACAGATATCCCCGTGAAATCAGGTCCGGCATCTGGCGGTAGAAAAAGGTGAGCAAAAGGGTCCGGATATGGGAGCCGTCCACGTCCGCATCCGTCATGATCACGACCTTGTGGTAACGGATTTTTTCGATATCGTACTCTTCACGGCCGGCGCCGGTGCCCAAGACCGTGATGATATTTTTTATTTCATCACTTCTTAATATCTTGTCAAATCTTGCCTTTTCCACGTTGAGGATCTTGCCTTTGAGGGGAAGAATGGCCTGGAAACGGCGGTCACGTCCCTGCTTGGCAGAACCGCCCGCAGAGTCGCCCTCCACCAGGAACAGCTCTCTTTCAGCCGGATCCGCATACTGGCATTCCGCAAGTTTACCGGGCAAAGTCGCATCCAGCAGGGTGCCTTTTTTCCGTGCCAGTTCCCTGGCCCGTTTGGCCGCATCCCTGGCCCTGGCGGCATCCACCGCTTTGGCAATGATCTTTCTGGCCACCCCGGGGTTTTCCTCCAGGTATTGGGACAATTTTTCATTGAGCAGGGACTCGACAATACCTTTAACTTCATTGTTGCCCAGCTTGGTCTTGGTCTGCCCTTCGAACTGGGGTTCCATCAGCTTGACAGAGATGATGACCGCCAAGCCTTCACGCATGTCATCCCCGCCGATTTTGATGTTCTGCATGTTTTTGGGCAGGTTGTTGGCACCTGAAGAGATATAGGCGTTCACCGTACGGGTCAGCGCCCCTTTAAAACCGGAGACATGGAAGCCGCCTTCTATGGTCCGGATATTATTGGCAAAGGAGTACAGTTTTTCCTTGAAGGTGTCGTTGTACTGGATGGCCACCTCAATCTGTACATCTTTTTTGTCCCCTTCAATATGGATGGGCTCATGAAGGGGGGTGCTGGAACGGTTCAGGTATTCCACAAAGGAAACGATTCCGCCTTCGTAGCAAAAGTCATGCTTTTCCGCGGACCGCTCGTCTTCGATGATGATTCTGACGCCCTTGTTCAAAAAGGCCAGTTCCCGCATGCGCCGGGACAGGACATCGTAGTCGAACTCATTTTCGTTCATCACCGAAAAATCAGGGTAAAAGGTGATCTTGGTTCCCCGTTTAACGGTATCCCCGGTGACGTTCAGTTCGGTTAGTTTACTGCCCTTGGAGTAGGTCTGGTGATGGATCTTGCCGTTTTTATAAACTTCCATGATCAGGCTGTCGGACAGGGCATTTACAACGGAAATACCCACACCGTGGAGGCCGCCGGATACCTTATAGGCATCCTTGTCAAACTTTCCGCCGGCATGGAGTTTGGTCATGACCACTTCACAGGCGGGAATCCCCTCGGTTTCATGCATTTCCACCGGGATCCCCCGGCCGTTGTCCTCCACGCTGACACGCATGTCCTCGTGGATGATGATATGAATGGTGTCGCAATGACCGGCCATAGCCTCGTCAATGCAGTTGTCCACCACCTCGTAAACCAGATGGTGAAGCCCTTCCAGGTCCACGTTGCCGATGTACATTGAGGGACGTTTGCGGACCGCTTCAAGACCTTCAAGAATCTTGATGCTGCCCGCACTATACTCTTTGGTTACTTCGTTTTTATTCATGATATATGCATCGCCATAATTACGCAGATAAGATTGTCATCATCGATTGCCTTGATGATGCAGGGGCTTTTACTGTCTTTCATGTTCAGGGTGACGATGGATTCCTCAAACAGGTTGAGGGCATCCATAAAGTATCTGGGGTTGAAGGCACTTTTGATTTCTTCACCTGAAAATCCCACCATGAGGCGTTCTTTGGATTCCCCGATTTCAGGGTTGGTGATGGTAACGGTGAGCTCGTTTTCCAAAAAGTTGAGGATCACGCTTTTGTAATCGTCGGAGGTGAGGATGGATACCCTGCGCATCACGGTGGAAAAAAGGGTTTTATCCACTTCAATGGGGGTCATCCCCTCATAGTTGACCACGGGCTTGTAATCCGGATAATCCCCGTCCAGCAGCTTTACCATGATGGATTCATTGGCCCGCTGGAAAATAAAATGGTTGTCCTTGATGCCCACTCGGATGACTTCGGCATTGGAATCGATGAATTTGCCCAGTTCGGAAAGCCCTTTTTTGGGAATAATCACACTCTCCTCACCCAGGTCAAGTTCCCCATTAAAGGGGGCGTCAAAGCAGTGCAGCCGCCTGGAGTCCGTGGAGACGATCCGAAGCTGTGATTCCCCGTCTTTTTCCACCTTTTCAATCAGGGAGCCTAAGACATAGATCCGTTTTTCATCCCCGGCATATCCCACCACGGACGAGACCGCCACCATCTTTTTAAGGTCGCTGGCAGCCACTTCTATAAAATTGACGTTTTCAATAACTGGGGTTTCAGGAAAATTCTCATAGTCCGAGGAGACAATATGATAGATGGAATCTCCCGTGCCGATTTCCACCCAGCGGTTTTCCACTTCATTAACAAAAATTTCATTCTCAGGGTATTCTCTGATGATCTCAAAGAATTTTTTTGAGTTGATGGAAAGAATCCCTTCGGTTTCCACCTCAGCCTCATAGGTCCCTGTAAATACGGTTTCAAGGTCGTTGGCCGTGATGGATATCTGAGAGCCGAATGCCTTGATCAATATATCAGAGGTGATGGTAAGGTTTGTCTTCCTTCCTGTGATGCCCTGAATCTTTGACAAGATTTCCAGAATATCTTTTTTGTTAAACGAAAATTTCATTTACCTTCCTTTTTTCCAAGTTTGCATATCCTTGAAATTCTATATTAAAACCTGCCATTTATCAATTAAATAAAGAGTCCCTATTTAATATTTAGATAATAAATAAAAGATAGTAACAATAGTAAGGGGTGATGATATGTTTATAACTTTTTAACCCCTTGAAAATAAATGTTATAATCATATGTCTTTTGTTAAAAACAGGGTTTATTTTCGTGTGAAAACCCCATGGTTTTGTTCATGAAAAAATAGGTGTTGAAAACCATGGGGTTTTGAACATTTTATTGTTCTACGTGGATCCAGCGTTTAATCTCCTGGAATTCTTCATTTTTCCAATTTTCTGAGATCCTGCGCTCAATATATTTTAAAAACAGGGTGTCAATAACTCCGGTAACCTTGAGTAACAAAAAGGTTTTTTCAATGACCATCCCTTCGATTTCATCCTCTGAGCCGGAGGTGTCTATGGCCGGGGTTTTTAAACCGGTGAGATTGAAGCTTTCCCCTTTGATGGAAAACTTATACTCTTCTTCCCCGATTTTACACAAAAGGTTGATGTCCGTGACCACGGCCCCTTTTCTCAGGGCGGTGGTTCCCTCTTCCAGCCCTGCCTGATCCCCCTTGATGGTAATTTTTTCCTTGGATTTATCCCCCAGATTGTTTTCAAGGCTCAGGGAATTGCCGATTTCCAGGGTGATCGGTTCCCCGGATCCCAGGATTTTGGTGATGTCTTGCTCTGTTTCAATGAGAAACCAGAGCCAGGTTAAGAATTCATTGCCCAGGAAAAGATATTTATTATAGGCGGTTGCGATATCAAGCATGAGATCCCCTTTAGTATTTTAACGGTGTCAGGTTAAGAATTTTGTCCTTCTGGGTGTCGGTAAACTTGCCCAGCTTTTCAACCTTGGTATAGGGGAATATCCTGATGGGCTTGTGGTTGAAGGACTTTAAGAAAAGTGTTTCAAACAATTCATTGGCCGCCTTCTGGGTGGAGAAGATGATGAGCTGTTTCTCCTCATAGCTCCAGAGCACGTCATAGATGCTTGGAATCGAGGGAATTTTATGCATCAGCACATCCAGGACAAACTCCTTGATTTCCGACTTTTCATTTTTTGAAATAAAATCCCGGCCGCTCTCCTCTTTTTTCTTTTCGATTTCAAGGGCCATGTGTTTTTGTACCAGTTTGGCCGGAATGGACTTTTTATCAATGCGCAAGGAGAAAAGAAAATAGGTCCCGAAGACAAATGAAAATTTTTCAAAATCCGGATTATACGGGCTTTCAAAGGGGGTCCAGCCCGCAGATATTTCCTCATATTCACTTTCAATTTTCGGCATGGCATTTTCAATCAGCCCGGTCCTGACTTCCTCCATGGTACCGCCTTCAAATGCCCCTTCAATATAATACCGGCTCATGGAATGGGTGGATGAGATCAACCCCATATAAACTCCTTTCTAAAATGTACTATAAGAACTTTATTTTATTGAATAAAATAATTCGACCAAAAGCGTAAAACTCTATCATAAACCGCGGAAAAAATACAGCAGATATACTGGTAGGGTATAGGGGGGCGGCACCGGATTCACTGTCAAGCCTTGGATTTCAGTGCCTGTCTATATCCGAAAATGACAAAACAAAGCGAAACGATCTGCTGAACCGATAACAAGGGTTTATGCTGGATAAACATCAACAGGGCCATGCTGCCGTTCATGAGCATGAATAAAAGCCAGCCTGCGGCATTGTTTTTGGCCAGCAAATAACTGCCCAGGAGAAATCCGATCGTCACACCGATTTCAAGGAGCTGTGTAAGGCAGGTGATGCCGCCGTAATCATATAAACTGTAAGATACCCCCAAGAGGATGGAGCTGTATGTGAAAAAAGAGGCAATCCTGTCAAAGCGCCTGCTTGGAATCTTTGAATTCCGGTATACCGTGACCAGCCCGAACACCATGGAAGGAAGACCCCCTGCTTCAATTGAGGCGGCGATCCAATTGTTTTTCCCAGTGAGGATAATCACCCAGGCCGGGACACCCAGGATATAGACAAGCCATCCGTAAATCCTGAGTTGCCGTTTTATCTGTTGCGCCTTGGTTTCCGCCAGGGCAAACAAAATTTTGTTCAAAAGGTAAGCGCCGCCGCCCCAGGCCTGAAGAATGATATCCATAAGTATAGTCCTATACCTTTTTCCATAAAAAATATAAACAGGCCGTTTATTATATAAATCAAGTGCACCCTTATAATTGCATCCCGCGGCCCATCCTGCTATTTTAGGTCACTTTAAAATGGTGTTCATTTTTTTTAAATAAGGCAATAACCTGGCTCGATTGGGGCCTTTGGTGGAAGTTCAGATGTTTTTACAAACCGGATTAACCGTATTTACTGCTATTTTTCAGCTGTTCCTGATCTCTTTTGCCGCCGGTATCATGGTCAGAAGAAAGTTCATATCCCAGGAACAGGTGCAGGCCCTGTCTGGGATCACCGTGAACGTCTTTTTGCCCTGCCTGATCATTGCCAAAACCCTGATGCGATTCAGGCCGGAGGAACTTCCCCAATGGTGGATTCTGCCCCTGGCCGGGGTACTGATCGCAGTTACGGGGCTGATTTACAGTGGTATCCTGTTTCGGCTGAAGCCGGATAAGAATCCCCAGATTGCCCTGGCCAGCTTGCAGAACGGCATTTATCTGCCACTTCCCGTGGGGCAGATTCTCTTTCCGGAACAATTCGACCTCTTTGCCCTGTATTGCTTTCTTCTCATCATGGGGTTGAACACCATGATGTGGAGTTTAGGGGCGGTGATGCTGGGGCAGCGGCAGAGCAAGATCCGTCTGCGGGATTTTATAACACCGCCCCTGGCCTCGGTGTTTTTCTCCGTGTTTGCCGTACTTACGGGATTATCCGATTTTATACCGGGAACGCTGGTCGCTTCCATTGATATGCTGGGACAGGCCACGGTGCCTGCGGCCGTGTTTGTCCTGGGGGCCACCATGGGAGCGATTTCCCTGAAGGAATGGCCGCCCATCGGGGATATATTCAAGGTCTTCCTGGTGAAATTCATCCTGGTGCCGGCCACGGTATTCGGGGCTCTTTTTTTCAGTGATATAAGGATAGCCATGCCCCTGGCCTGCAGTATGCTGATCATCCAGGGATCATCCCCGCCGGCAACCAATCTCATATTGATAGCCAAGGCCTATGGGGGGGATACCCGTCAAATCTCCGCCATGATGCTGGTGCAGTACCTGGCCTGTATCCTGATGATGCCCCTGTGGATCGCAGTCTGGCAGTATGTAACACGATAGATGCAAAATTTAATGAGAAGACCCAAATGACCCAGAAGAGTCCAAAAAATAAAATAAGTGACAATAAGATCAACATCGTCCTGTTGGAGCCTGAAATTCCCCAGAATACGGGGAATATCGGCAGAACCTGCAAAGCCATGGGGGCTGTCCTTCACCTGATCGAACCCTTGGGATTCTCGGTTGAGGATAAATACCTGAGGCGGGCAGGCATGGACTATTGGAAAGACCTGGATGTGAAGTACTATAAAAGCTTTGAACACTTTGTATCCTGCCATCCGGAGGGGCACAAGGTATTTATCTCCCAGAAAGCGGGGGTCAGGTGCGATATGTTTTCATACCCGGCCGGTGTGTTTCTGATCTTCGGCAAGGAATCCACAGGGCTTCCCGAAGATCTGATCGCAAATAACCGGGATAACAGCGTCCGGGTTCCCATGTCGGAAGGAACAAGGTCCTTGAACCTGGCCAATGCCGTTTCCATCCTCTGTTATGAGGTGAACCGGCAGAACGATTTTCAAGGGATGAAAACCGCGGGAATCCTGGCCGGATAAGACAGGCCTAAAACCTGGCAAAAAAGGCCCGGATCTTTTCGTCGGACCGGGCGATGCTTTCCTTGAAATCCGCCATGCTGTAGCTGATCCGTTTCAGATTGACACTAATATTTCCACGGTTTTTTTCCAGGACGGCATACTCTGCATGGTGCATGGGCTCGGGACGTTTCCCTCCCACGAACTCCTTGAACGGCATCCCTACACTGCCCGGGTTGACCACAAGGGTGCCCTTGTGCTGGCGGAGCATCTGGATATGGGTATGGCCGCAGCACATCAGTTCGCAGGTTTCGTCTCCCAGAAGGGTGTCCAGATCTTCCGGCGGGGTTGAAGAGAGGATATCCGTCATATGGCTGCCAGGGCAGCCGTGGAAAAAAAGCCAGCGGGTTTCAGGGTCCGGTTCAACCCGGATTTGATTTTCAAAACTGCGGATGAATTCAATGTCCTCAGGGGAGAGCCGCTGCCTGGCCCAGGTCACCATATCCACGATAATCGGAACATCCGTATATGTATGGATCAGTCCGGCATCGGGCATGAAATCATCGTGGTTTCCTTTGATGCACCGGCAGTTCAATTCCTTTACGATCTTAAGGCAGGCCCGGGGCCGGGGGCCTAATGTGGTGATATCGCCAAGGCAGATAACCTCATCGGCTCCGGTAATACGGATATCTTCCGCAACGGCTTTAAGCGCCGTCAGATTGGCATGAATATCTGAAATTACGGCAATTCGCATGGGATACAATCGTTTTGTCTGTGCGTTAGTTTCCGGGCGGGTCCAGTCCCGTCCGGCAAAATACTGTTATAGTTCAGCAACGAGCAGTTTAACAAGTTTTTTTGTTTCAGGAATCGTCACCTCTTTTTCGTAACTGAAACCGATTCGCTCCAAAAGCCTGATGGAGGCCTGGTTATCGGAATTGACAATGGCCCCTATTTTTTGGAGGTCAAAGGTCTTTTTTCCCCAGTAAAGCACCCCGGCGGAGGCTTCCCCGGCATACCCCCGGGAGCGAAATTCCGGTAAAAACGCATATCCCAGATCCGGATAGTCTAAAAAATCCCGCTTCAACAGGCCGCATGTGCCGATGGGGGTATCATCGGTTTTCAGAACAACGCAGAACAATCCGAATCCGTTGACTTTATAACTTTCCATGGGCCCGGTGGTCAGATAATGCCTGGCATCATCTTCTGTTCGGACCTTTCTGTCTCCGATATTCCGGATATAGGCCGGATCATTGAGAAGCTCTGTAATAAAGGGGGTGTCGTCAAAGGTCAGCGGCCGAAGGCTAAGCCGTTCCGTTTTGAGTGCCGGTGAGGTGAGGTCAGGATTATTCATTGGCGAGGAATACCTCCTTTAAATCGTAGTATCCGGGTGGTTTGTTCTTTAAAAAAGTCCGGCGTGTACCATGGCCGCGTCCATCTTCCCGGCAGGCCCTAACACGATGGTTTTCATTGCTGTTTATTTTTTTCCTCTTTCAGGGTTACGGGCGGATGCTGCATACCGCGCTTCCATTTTATAATAATCATCAAACCCCACCCGCTGTCTTAACTCGGGAAAATCCATGATGTCCTCGGGGTGTTTTCCTGCCTTCAGATCTGAAAGGGCGTTTGCTACAGCCGTCATGGCTGCGGACAGCAGGGTTAAGGGGTAGGCAGCGATTTTAAACCCTATGGCGTGGAGGTCTTCAGGCGGCAGCACCGGGGTTTTGCCGCCCCGTATCATATTGGCCATATGAATCCCCGGGGCATCCCGGCAGATGGTTTCCATTTCCCCAAGGGTTCGGGGGGCTTCCACGAAAAGTATATCCGCACCGAGGTCCGAAAAGGCCTTTGCCCGGTCCACCGCTTCTTCCAACCCCAGGGTTTCCCTGGCATCGGTACGGGCCAGGATGAGGATATCACTACCCTCTTCCCTGGCATCCACGGCGGCCCGGATTCGTTCACAGGCTTCCTTGCGGTCCACCGTGAGTTTACCCCGGGTATGGCCGCAGCGCTTGGGGGAGACCTGGTCTTCGATCATTACGGCGGCGAACCCTGCCCTGGCATACCCTTCCACGGTGCGGCGGACGTTAAGGGCGTTGCCGTATCCCGTGTCCCCGTCCCCGATCACCGGGATGGATGTGGCGCTGCAGATGTCCCGCCCCTGGCTCACCATTTCCCCGTAGGAGATAAGCCCGGTATCCGGCAGGCCGAGCCGAGCGGCGGAAACGGCAAAGCCGGACATGAACGTCAGGGGAAAGCCGGCCTGGGCGATCATTTTTGCGGTGAGGCCGTCATAGCAGCAGGGCATGACATGGCAGCGGTCCTGTGAGAGAATTTGCCTCAGGGTATCGGCGGGGGAGGTCATGGTGTCTGTCTCCGTTCATATGAATCAGTTAAAGCGTATGGATCAGCCTACCAATCCGGGGGAACCAAGGCAAGAGGGATAGATAAAAATGTTGGGAGCAAATGAGTTGTCCGCTTTTGTAGCACATAAACTGTCCGGTTATTATGAAAGCCTGAAAGGAGGCCTTCATGAAGCGGGCGCAAGTGCTA
>MDTD01130442.1_pt1 | contig 38155 bp, 28 predicted proteins | sample 811221 | NCBI WGS metagenome assembly MDTD01 (sample SAMN05326646, study PRJNA326480) | marine metagenome | isolation source: seawater | place: Pacific Ocean: South West | collected 2011
GAAGAAGCCAAGAAAGCCGAAGAAGAAGCCAAGCAAGAGTAAATAAACAAACGACTAGAAAACCGCAGGCGTACTGTTTTCAGAGTCCGTCTGCGGTTTTTCTTTATAGGTGGAGAAAACGAAATGGCATTACCAGGTATTAAGCAGTTTGACATGAGTGGCCGAGTGGCCATTGTAACGGGAGGCTCAAAAGGTCTGGGGAAAGCAATGGCTGCAGGACTGGCTTCAGCAGGTGCAGATGTTTTGCTTGTGAGCAGAAATCAGGAAGAAGCAGATGCAGCGGCAGTAGAGATTGCTGCAGACCACGGTGGTCGAGCCATCGGACTCAAGGCAGATGTGACTTGTGGAGATGATGTTAGTGCTGTCATCGAACGTTGCCTAAGTGAATTTGGGAAAATTGATGTTCTGATTAATAACGCCGGCATCAATATTCGTGGTCCCATCGATGAGCTGTCGTTTGAGGATTTTCAGCAGGTGATGGATGTGAATGTCAACGGTGTCTGGAGAATGGCTCAGGCAGTCGTCCCGCATATGAAAAAAGCGGGGTACGGACGCATTGTAAATCTCGCAAGTACTTTAGGACTGGTTGGACTCTCCAATCGAACGCCCTATACCTCGAGCAAAGGGGCGGTCGCTCAGATGACCCGTGCGTTGGGGTTGGAATTGGCAGAATTTGGAATCACCTGTAATGCGATCTGCCCAGGACCGTTTTTAACTCCCATGAACGTTCCGATCAAAGATGATGAACAAACCAAGAAGTTTATTGTCGGCGCAGTGGCTCTTGAGCGATGGGGTGAAATGGAAGAAATTCAGGGTGCCGCGATCTTCCTCTCCAGTAATGCTTCAAGTTATATGACTGGCAGTATGCTGGTTGTAGACGGCGGTTGGACAGCTCGTTAGAGACTGGGTCTGCCCTGACTCGGTTTAAGGTGAGCTCATGCCAGCATTATCAATTCGAATCGGAATCTGTTGTTACTTGTTGCTGAATGGACCGGTGACCTTAAACGGTCAGGATCAGCAAACGGTTCATGAAGTCCTTCGCCAACAAATTGGTGATGCCAAGCTTGCGATGCTGTTTCAAGGCAAAACTGAATCTCAGGCTCGCCAATGGCAGGGTGAATTCTCGACAAAACTTAATGAGCTCTTAGGAAGTACCACTCCGCCGAAGCGCTGGGAAACGGTGATTCGGAGTGGTAAACGCCTGGAAGATCATACTCGCTACGAGATTCTGCTCAAGTCACCAGGTGTACCTCCCTTGCCGGTCTATTTGTTGATTCCTTCGGATGGGATTTCTCGCGGCCGCCCCGCCGTGGTTGCCGTTCATGGGCATGGCGACTTTGGTCATCATGCAGTGGCAGGCCGACACGATCTTCCAGAGGTTGCTAAGGCAATTCAATCGGCCAACTATGATTATGGCCTTCAATTCGTTCGACGTGGTTATGTCGTGGTCTGTCCCTGTTTGATTCCATTCGGCGACCGGGTTGAGCAAGCCAAGTACGGTTCAGATCCCTGCGCAGTTACGTTTGTGCGGATGATGGCATTGGGGCGAGTTCCGATTGCGGAGAATATTCGTGACATTCGCTGGGCAGTCAGCTTTTTACAAAGTCGACCGGAAGTGAATCCGGAAAACATCGGCTGTGCGGGACTGTCTTACGGAGGACGCATGACGATGATGGCCACAGCCGTTGAGCCCAGAATTAAAGTGGCCGCCATTAGCGGAGCTCTGAATTTGTTACAGGAGAGGACGACTCTACGCTATAGCTGCGGATTACAGATCATTCCCGGACTTTTGAAATTTGGTGACTATAGCGAAATCGCCAGTCTCATTGCTCCACGACCGGTTGTTTGGGAAATGGGTGACCAAGATAAGTTGATTGTCAAAGATGGCTGGGACGAGAAATTTAAGCAACGGCTAGAGATGATTTACTCTGCCTATCGACAACCCAAACACCTGCACTACGACCATTTTAAGGGAGGGCATCGCTGGAATGGTGAGATTGCATTTCCATTATTTGACGAAGTGCTCAAAACGCGACAAGACAACTAATGGCTTTGCTTCCGCTGATAGTAAGTGAATGTCAACGTGTCGTGGATTTGAACTTGCTTTAACTCATATCGCTGCAAGAAATCTGTCTGTTCCACGATCTCCTGATCAGACAGAAACCAAACAAGATTCTGTCTGTTCTTATTCTCAATTTTCCCCACCGTCCCCTGAGCCGGCCCCAGAATGATGTAATCTGGTTCGCGTGAAATCACATATCTTCCGTCCCCCTTGCTATGACCGGGGAATTGTTGCCAATACGTCAGCATTGGGACGTTTTCACGTTTGGCAATTTGTCGATCGTTTAGGCCCAGCATGTCGATAAATTGCTTCTGTGGTGCAAAGAATGCCACAGCGCCGGCTGAATTGGTGGCAATTAGTGAATCATCAGGGAAGTGCGTGGAAATGTAAGTGCCTATCTTCTTACCGGTCGCACCGGCTGGATCCGCTTGCCTTGCATTAAGCATGCGTTCGTCGGCGGATAGAAACTGAAGGAAGCTTAGAGAAAGCAGCAAACTAACCATGACCATGGCTGGAGTTAGTGATAGGGATTTTGAATCGTCAGAGTTTCCTTCTGGATCGATTGGAAAAAGCGTGTAGGCAATCAAGAGAGTAAAGACGGGCAGGAGCGGAGTCCAGAAGCGATAAGCCGGCATGTGGTCTCCACCAGTCCAGACAATATAAATAACCCCGATCAGGCAATGAGCTGAAAGGCTGTACCAAGCTGCAGTTCGCCGATCAGGTTGTTTAAACAGTGTGTAGAGCCAACAGCCAATTGCTACCAATGGTAGCCAGGGAGCGGTACGGACGAATGTGTGCAAGTAATAGAATCCGTCCTGGAGTCGCTTGTAGAGAGGTGTGCCCAACTTGGCATAGTAAGTATTAGGAAGTGGCTCACCATAATAATTCCAACGCCAAAGGAAGTACGGAAGATAGATCAGACAAAAACCTAAGACGAGTATCAGTGAAGGTTTGAAAGATCGGTGTATGGCCCAAAGTGCCAGGATGGACACCGCGACGAATAACACTGCTTCCGGACGAGTCATGACTGTGAGGCCGAACAGAATGCCCAATGTCAAATGCTTAGAGTTGGACTGACGAGAACACCAGGTTGTAAATAGATAGATACATACCATTAAGAGAAACGTATACAGTGATGTTTCCAATCCTCCCCAGCTCCAGGCGATCAATGGAAACGACGTCATAATACTCGCCATCAGTACCAGAGCAAGCGGGATACGGAGGTATGTCGTGTGGAACCGAAAACTGAATCCAACTATAAAAATGCCTATAGATAAATAGGATAGGACACCAACGATTCGGGCTAAAGTTTCGGGAGTGAGTTCGAGTGATTGAAGTGAGTAAAGAGTGGCCAGATGTAGAAAGCTGGTATAACCTTCAACCCGTTCACTCTCATTCCAGACAGGGCCCTGTCCATTCTGCCACTGGTTGGCATACCGGAGAGTAATATACGCATCGTCATGGAAGAATTCCCGATGCTGTCGTAGCCCCATGACGGCAATGATGCCAACAAGCAGGAAGAGAGCTAATCCGATGCTCCACGGAATGGAACGTGTTGTGGCGTTGGTACCCACTATAGGTTCGGTGGGGTTACCAGTTTTGGCCTCGGACATATTACTCCATCCCATCTGGCTTGGCAGGTCTGTCCGGAATGGGCATTAACTCTGGCCCGTCCACATAATTTGGTAACGCATACTCAATGGGGAATGGATTAAAGAATACCGAAAACGTTTCCAGTTTGTCATCGGCGTGATCAAAGTGGGCCAATTTCTTTTCGTGAATGAGCTCGAGATCCTGTGGATCCTGTTGCAACTGATGCTTTTGGGTGAAGTGCCGAGGGGTCAAAGTGATGATGTAGTCAGAGCTGTAAAGGAGTCCTTTCTGAGAAGCATTTACTTTGACGTTCTTTCGATAGGAGATCAGTCCCCAGTCGACCACTTTGGATTGTTCAAGGTGGTAGGGAAGAATGCCAGCAGCATACACATGAACTTGGGGTGGACGTTGCAGTCCCTGCTGTTGCCAATGCTTGTCGATTGCTGTTGCCTGCTCGGCCAAAATCTCCATGAACTTCATATAGTTTTGTCGCGATAGGTTTGTGTATTCGCCATATCGACCAGGGTTTACCGAATGCTGATCAATGTAATAGAACTGAAATGCCTGTACTAATACGGCCAGAGAAATGATCAGTTTCGTACCAGTGTTTCCATAGCGTCCGCCAGACAAGCCCTCGGGATGGATATCGAAGATCATTTGGAGTAATGCAAGCGTCAGAAGTGGGAGGTACGGCAGCAACATGCGATAGGAGAACATCATATGAGCAGTGGCTGTTCCTGTTGCATAGCTAGCAAAGAGCAGGCCACCGACAACGAGTCCCCAATGTCGCATCATGATTCGCTGGCCGGCGCGTTTTAGGTTGGAATGTTCATGCCTGTAATGATTAATGACCGTCCAGCAGAGCAGAGGGATTAGTCCTGTGAGAAGGCCAAATTGGATCATGTAGAGTACATTCGTTCGTTGGTGATCCCAGCGAGCAGGTTTGTGATATACCGAGGTTGGGAAAATGTCGTGATAGTACCCATAGGCTGATACCAACCAGGCCAGGGCGATTACTAGTCCCGGAAGCAATAGTCTTAAAACTCCTGTGAGCTTACGAGAGTCGGTTTGATTCCATTGCCGAGAAGCAACTTGGAACCACAGTGGAATCGTAATCAAACAGCTGTCAAACCGTGTCAAGAATGCGAGTCCGAGGCAAACAGAAAAGACTATCTGGTGCCTAGCTGACACAGATTGATTGCAATGATTGCTGGCAGCAAAGGCGAGCACTAGGAAACTGGAGAGATACATTGTCTCGAGTCCACCGGCTGTCCAGAAGATCGCGTATGGGCTTAGCCAAATCATGATACCGAATAGCATCATACCTTGGTGCTTTAGGAGCGATCTAAAGGCATACAAGGTGGCGAAGAAATGTAATCCCAGCGCGAAGCAACGATTCGTATAAGCCGATTCACCCGTGAGATAATACAGTCCACTTACCACTAGACTGTGGAGAGGAGAAGTTAATGCCGAAACATACTCACCTGGATTGAAGACCAGACCATTTCCATTGGCTAGGTTTTCGCTATAGCGATAGACGATGTATGCATCTTCCGCAATGAATCCGCTGAACCAGCTATACAGTGCGATATTGGCGATCGCAAAGGCGATGATGATTTGTGTGGCTTTTGACAACTTAGCTGAGGTCCCAATTGAACTCAATTTAGAGAAAATCCTCCAGAGTTAAATTATGAAATATGAATCCAATCGAAGAGTTAATAATCCAAACAATGCGTGTTGGAATAATCGTTACAACCGTTTTTGCGGTACCGATTACAGGTGTTGTCCGGCGAGAAATCCGGTTGCAAACGCAGCGGTGAAGTTATAACCACCAATGGGACCATCTAAATCCAATATCTCGCCGGCCAGATATAAACCGGGCAGGAACTTGCTTTCCATTGTTTTCGAATCTACTTCCAACAGCGAAACACCTCCGGCTGTGACTTCCGCCTTTTCAAAACCGAGAGTACCGGTAACAGGAGTTTGGAGAGAATGAATAGTTTGAGTCAGACTTCGGATCTTCGCCTTGCCGATTTCCGCGCATCGATCAGTGGTGTTTATTTGCGACTGTTCCAAAATGACTTCGACAACCCGAGACGGAAAGAGGTGTTTTAAAACACTGTCGATTTGTTTTCTAGGTTCATCGGTTATGAGCTTTTGAAGTTTGGATTGTTTTTGATCCAGGTTAAGACTGGGTAGAAGATCAAATGCCAATGTGAAATCGGCATTTGCATAAGTGGAAACATACTTGCTGATATTCATCGCAGATGGTCCAGAGACGCCTACGTGCGTGAATAATGTTGATCCTTGGGATTTTGCAACGGCGTTTTGTTTTGCATCAAAAATAGTTAATCCCAATTCAGGAAGCGTCACTCCCTGAAGGTTGCGGGTCCAACTATTCTTAGGAGTCTTTAATGGTGCCAAGGCTGGGTAAGTGTCGACAATGGTATGGCCAAATGCTCGACACCATTGATAACCATCTCCAGTCGTCCCGCATCCGGGGTACGACCGACCACCAGTTGTAATAAGAACTCTGGAAGTTACATACTGAGCTTTAGGAGTTTGGATATGAAAGCCGTTCAGACTATGCTCCAGACGTTCGACGGGTTCGGCTAGATTTAAGTAGACCTGATGCTGTTCGGCGTCGGCGACCAGAACATCCAGTACATCTTTGGCTCGGTCACTTTTGGGAAAGATCTTACCCGTTTCTTCAACTTTAGTGGGGAGGCCACGTTGATTGAAGTAGGTGACTAAATCCTCATTGGAAAATGCAGCCAAAGCAGAATGAAGAAACCTCCCATTAGGACCAAATTCGGAGATGATGCCTCGCGTGTCGGTGTTTTGAGTCAGGTTACAACGCGTGCCGCCTGACATCAGTATTTTTACGCCGGGTTTGGTGTTCTTTTCAAGCAGTAGCGTCCGCTTTCCACGCTTCGACGACTCGATCGCTGCCATTAGGCCCGCTGCACCGGCGCCGATGATTACACAGTCAAACTCGATCGCCATCGTCCGCCTCTTACTGTTCTTCTTGGAAGGTGCGGTTTTTTCGTTTGAATGTCTCGATCAAGATGACGACCGCTGACAGGCTGGCAAGCAGTGTGATTGGTGGGAGTAAACCGGGCCATTTCTCGGGCATGACCCAAACCTGATATCCCATCAATGCCGTATGCGCGGCCGCCAACGCAATGACGATGCGTCCCATCCCGGAGATTAAGCTCAATTCCGTTCCTCTTCTTGTTTTGATCGATACTCGCCAGAGATGTATGAGACACACAAAGGCGATACATCCACTCAATAAGGAGAGGCTTGCTGTAAGAGTTAATCGTGGTGGATAATCTGATTGGTAGAATTTTTCAAAGTAAGCGGGAGAAAACAGAGCCAACGAAATCAGGACGTGAAGAGTTAATAGCCACGCAGCACCCATTCCCAGTTTATGACGTTGAGAGCTGGTAGATTGCAAACCGGCAATTCCTAGGATTACAAGTCCGGCGTAGGCGAATGCCTTATTTGCCACAAAGAAAGGTAGGTCTGAATAGGGTACATCCCCCAAAATGTTATAGCGTAGCACGGCAAACCCGAGGGAGCCGAGGAGTACTAGCAGCGATAGCTTTTTGGAAGACATGGGGACTCTGAAAGGAACAAGGAAAGTTCCATTCTCACATCGAGCGGAAAAGCTTACAACCTGAGAAGTATCTCAAAAGCTGGATAAGCGATCTGACCTGATACAATAGGCAGCAGGTGATTCAGAGTTATGCATTGAGTTTAATACGTATATGGTACGAGAAATACCAATCGCGATATCGGCTTGTTTGCTTGGTGAGCAGGTGCGTTATGACGGTCAACATAAACTTCAAGATTGGATTACCCAGATGGAAAATATCGAATGGCTCCCTGTCTGCCCTGAAGTGGAAGCGGGGATGGGTGTTCCTCGGGAGAAAATTCAGGTTGAATTGGTCGATGGTGATTTAAGGCTGATGGGGATCTCGTCTCGTCATGACTGGACGGTGGCAATCGATCAACAGGCTTGCCAGCGGATAGAGTGGTTGAAGTCACGTAAGATCTGTGGCTATGTCCTGAAGTCTCGATCACCAAGTTGTGGGATCGAATCGGTTCCTGTCTGGTCAGAGAGACTGCCTGAGCCGGTGAGTTTGGGCAATGGAAGATTCGTGGATAGACTTGTTGAGCAATGGCGAGATCTGCCTCTGGCAGATGAGACTATGTTGCAGCAAGAGCAAGGACGTCAGCAATTCCTGCAACAGGTCAGGGATTATTGGACTCATCAGCAGGATTGAGATGCGTCTTTGTTAGTCTGAAGTTGATAGGTAGAACTATCTTTTGTACGATTTGACCAGAGTCGAGCGAGCGAAAGTTGAATACGTATCGCCACACCAATTTTTAGAAAGTAATTCGTGATGATGAAATCTATTCCTGTGCTGCTGTTTATTTTCCAGCTAAGTATCACGCCTGCTATGGCAAATGATACCAAGACCTTTACTGGGGATTGGGAAGTCGCTGTTGCGATCATCGAAGGTAATGAAGTGCCGGCAGAATTCAATAAGATGATCCAGCTTCAAATGCGTGGCAAACAGTATATGACTTTACAAATGGGAGAAGTCGTTGATGAAGGTACCTTTGAATTAGAGATGGACAAGATGCCTCCGAGGATTCAAATCACCGGCGTGAAGGGGGAAAACGCTGGTAAGAAAATTCTGGGAATTTACAAGCTGGAAGGGAAGGACAAGCTGACTTTCTGTTATTCCTTTGATGGGAAGGCGTACCCCGAGAAATTTGAGGCTAAGTCTCCGGGAATGGTCTTAATTACCTACACTCGCCGAGCAGCAAAGTAACCGAATCGCTCCAGATGGGATGATTCAGTTCCGGTTATAAATGCCAGCTCAGCATTGATCTACTTATTGATACATTCATGAGTTTGCGGGATTGCTACGGAAAAATGTTAAGACATTACGATTTTTCCGAGCTCGAGGCAGTTTCCACTGTCTGAAATCACTCACTTGGCGATTGAATTGCAAAAATAGGATGATTTAGGTCGAAATGGATAATGTGGTAATGTGCCTTTACTTTAGGTTCTAAGCGTCTCCTAGAATTGACTTAGGATTTCACCGGTACGTATCATAGTAGAAAGAAGAAGTTCTCATCCTGTAGAACGACTAACGGCTAATTCAAAGGGGAATACTGTGCTGTTCAAAAAATTCTGTCTTGGCCTGTTAATGGTTGGTGTCTTGACATGTTCATCAATTTCATCAGCTCAACAACCAGCGGCTTTCACTGAGATTCCGATTGCGGCCCCATTTGATCTCGCTCCTCATCAGGCGCCGGAATCTCGGGCTCAACTGAACCAGGTAAAACAGAACATTAATCAGACTCGAGCTCAACTCGCATTGATTTTCCGCGGAGAAGCCGCTTTAGGGGCGAATTTTACTCTGGGGGAAGGTGGTCCCAGCCCTGTTCAGATGACCAATGAAGCGTTACTAAAAGGCTGGTATGAAAACTACGTGTTTGCGCAGTTTACGCACGCGAAGTCGATGGGTGAGCTGGCTACGCAGCGATTGACATTTGTGAATGAACTTAATACTCGCTGCCCAAATGATGCGGTGTACCAACATATTGCAAACAACATTGTATTGCCTCAGATGCAGACATTTCTTACCGGGACATTTCACCCAGCCGTGCAATACAACGCGATGTTGATTGTTGGCCAGATAAATCAACGTTCCAGCTATAATCCTGACCAGACACGCCGTGTCCCCGTGCCCTCATCAGCAGCACTTGGATTTTTAATGACCAATGTACAAGGGGCAGCCAAAAATGATGCCTTGCTATTGGCCAGTTGGGTAGGCGTCTTGCGGCACGTGAGTTTGAATCGTGTAACACAACATATTCCCGGTAATCAACAAGTTGCGATTGCCACTCAGGCTTTGAATTTGCTGAACCAGGATGCGAACGCGGCCGGTCGCAGTTTATCAGGGCATACTTGGTTGCAACGTCGGGCGATTGAAGTCCTATCTGCAATCGGGCGTGATAATGGACAAATCCTCACCAAGATCGTCTCGATTATCAAAGATGAGAATTCGCCGATTTCCTTAAGATTGTCAGCCGCCAAAGCTCTGCATTATTTTTATTATGATGACCGAACTAAAGTACCTGTCGAAGAGACGTCGAATTCTTTGGGATTGTTAGCCATTCAGATTTGTCGGAATGAGCTGGCGCGTGTCGAAAAAGAGAAAGAACTAGAAGCTTCTAATGCGGCAGGTGGTGTAGGCGATTTTGGAGCCGGCATGATGGGTGGCATGGATGGCGGCATGGATGGCGGCATGGGTGGCATGGGTGGCATGGATGGCGGCATGGATGGCGGCATGGGCGGCATGGCTGGGGGTATGGGCGGCATGATGGGCGGTATGGGCGGTGCCATGGGTGGCGACGTCTTTGGTGGTGGTGCTTCCACTCTTAGTAAAGAAGAAAAACGCCGAGTGGATTATTCGCGTAGGATATTAGCTTACCAACTTTATCACGTCGTCCTGGGTATCGGAAAGCAAGGACGTCAGGCGGGCCCAAATACCATCGCCTCAACAGGGATGGTGCTTGCCGTGACTCAAGATAATGCCGGTCAAGCAGCACTTACACAGCTCCAGGAAGGAATGGATGCGTTAATCGAAACCATTCGCATTCCGGAAGACAATAGCACGGTGTCTCCAGACGAACCTGTTAGTGAGCCGGATCGCGAAACGATGCTGGGAAACCTGGAAGGTGAAGTACGTAAACTCGAAAGCTTTTTACTCCCCGCTGTTGCTCCAGCCACAGCCGAAAACCCAGCAGCCAACACGACAGAACCGAATCCGGTCATTCCAGGCAGCTAGTTCATTGAACTTCCATTATGAATAAAACATTAAAAATAGATCTAATCACGACTCTGCTGTTAATCTGCCTAGGGCTAATCCTGCGGATTGCCTTGCAGGATTTTCCTAATATTTCACCGGTGGCTGCGTTGGCTCTGTTCGCTGGTTATTTGTTGCATAGCCGAGCTCTGGCCATCGTTGTGCCATTGACCGTGCTTGTTGTCAGTGATTTGTATTTCGGAGGTTATGCTCCGGCCGTCATGGCAACAGTTTATGTCCTGCTCGCAATACCTGTTGTGGCTGGGAGACCGTTACGTAACCTACATAAACGCCATCAGACCCATTCGTTGAGAACGGTATCAGTAGGTGGTACAGGGCTACTGTTTGCTATTCTGTTTTTTCTAGGTACCAATCTGGCTGTTTGGGGAGCGAGTTCCTACTACACTCGAGATTGGATTGGTCTTGTAGAATGCTATACGGCCGCCCTACCGTTCTTCCGTCAGACATTAATCGGAGACTTGGCGTTTGTGAGTGTTTTCTTTGGTAGTTATGCCATGTTCCGCGTTTGGATTAATGTTCAATCCAGGCAGGCGGTAGCTCAATAGCTCGAAATCCAGTGCCGGTGTGTTGCTACGGCTTTACTGAAATGTTTCGTATTTCCAGACGATCGAGTCATTCGCTTTTAGCTGGTAGGCTCCTACTCCGACTTTGGCACGTTCGCCATTGATATAAACGATCCAGTTTTTGCCATTACCTTCATTACGGATCATGTCGATTTCAGAGATGAAGGTTAAAGTTCCGGAACCTTTGGATTTGTACGTTATTCTAAAGCGATGTTTCTGCATGGCTCGCATAGAATCCAGAATGGTGGCATTTTCTGTTACCTTGATTTCGTTAAAATGTTTGCTGAACCCAAGTCCATATTCGAATCGCATGGATACCGTAAACATCTTGGGTTGAGTGGCAAACGTATTTGCTACGTCAAGGAGCAATAAGATTTGGCTGAGACAGACGACTGAGATAACTTGTAATAATGTAGTTTTGAATCGCATCACAATGTGGGCACCGTCTTAAAAACAAGGTAATCGAAATAGGTGAGTCCTATTATAGAATGACGATCATCAAGTAAGCATGATTGGTTAGTGTATTCATGAATTTCCTCGAAGCTCTTCAATCTCACAGTCTCCATCAGCCAGATCAGCTGGCACTTCAGGTGTTGTCGCCCGAGGGGGGGCATTGGCTGACCTGGAGTGAATTGTGGGATGCTTTTCAGGAGACCGTTTTTGTCCTGCAAAATCTGGGAGTCATGCGGGGAAACCGTATCGGAATCCTGAGTGAAAACTCATTGCCTTGGATTCTACTGGATCTTGCCTGTCATCAATTGCATGCGGTGTCCGTTCCACTAAACACTCAGTTGAGTCAGTCGCAACTGACTGAGCAATTAAAGCATTCTGGTGTTAGTTTACTCTTTACAGAGGCTCTTAACTTGCCTCTTGTCGATGCCGAGGTTGGTGTTCCAATCGTGGTCACTGGAGGGGCTGTTCCGGAGTCAGTAAACGCCGATTTGGTCATTATTGGAGCATGGAATTCGCTAGTTACTGCTTCACGAATGGGGCGATCTGCAGAAATCCAAAATGCACGTTGTGCTGTGCCTGCGTCGCTACCAGATCGGATTGCCTCGATCGTTTATACCTCCGGCACAACCGGCGAGGCGAAAGGGGTGATGCTGACTGAAGATAATCTGGTCTTCAATGCCGAAATGGCATTAAAGAGATACCAATTTGATCGGTCGACACATCAATTCAACTTCCTTCCATTTTTCCATGCGTTTGGCAGGACGTGTGATTTCTATGTGTGGTTGTTGGGAGGGCATCAGCTCACCTTAGCTTCCGATCGCCAGGCAGCGTCGCATGAAGTTGCTCAGGCTAATCCAACACATATTAATGGAGTCCCGTATTTCTTTGAAAAGCTGTTGATTTTAAGTCAGCAGAACGAAGTTCCCACCCCAGCATTGGGAGAACGGCTGATTCAAATAAACTCTGGTGGCGCCACTTTAATGAAGTCGATATTTGACGGTTTTACGGAGCTGGATGTGGCTGTCCTTGAAGGATATGGCCTGACAGAAACTTCCCCAGTGGCGACCTTGGCAGGACGTGATGCGATTAAATATGGATCAGTTGGTCGAGCATTAGATCAGACTGAAATTAAGATTAACTCAGAGGGAGAGGTGATCATTCGCGGACGTCACGTCTGTGCTGGGTATTATCGAAACGCTCAGGAGAGTGATCAATTGCTTAGTGAGGGTTGGTTGTGTACAGGAGATTTGGGGACTCTGGATCAGGACGGATTTCTCTATTTAACAGGGCGTAAAACGGAGCTAATTGTTACTTCCAGTGGCAAGAATATCTGGCCCCAGACGATTGAACAACTCCTGTCCAGTCATGAAGGGATTGAACAGGTGATGGTGGTAGGAGACCAGCAGAAATTCTTAACGGCAATTATAGTGCCCAATTGGGAGTATTTTGCAGATAGCACGGACGTCTCCGGAACACCTGAACAATGGAAAGATAGTCCTAATGTCGAAAGGTGGTTTCAATATCTTGTCGATCAGTGTCTGGAGAATCGAGCGGCTTATGAGCAAATTGGCCAATTGGTATTGATGAGTGCTCTCTGGACGTCAGAGGCCGGTCAGTTAACTTCCAAAGGAACGCTGCGTCGTGGAGTTATTAAAGCGCAGTTGGTAGATGTTCTCGATCGACTATATCGGGGTTAGTATGTAGGAAGCAGAATGAATCTCCAGAGTTAATGGTAAGTTCTGTGAGATGACAATTCACAAGTATAGATTGAAGCCATGTCTGATGTCGCTGTGGTGATCGTTGCGGCCGGTAAAAGCACACGCTTTACAGGCGAAAGTGAAAACCACCCAACCCAGCTTAAGAAACCGTTCGTTTCCGTGCGTTCCCGCGCGTTATGGTTGCATAGTGTAGATCGGTTTCTTCGACGAGAAGATGTGAAACAGCTGATCCTGGTCATCGCTGAAGAAGATCAGCAAATGTTTCAGGAGCGTTTTGGAGCGGAGGTTGCCATTCTAAGCGTGGATGTGGTTCTTGGAGGATCCAGCCGCGCCGAGTCAGTGCTGCATGGCTTGCGAGCAGTTCGTAAAGAGATTGCTTTTGTTGCGGTGCACGATGCCGCTCGACCTTGTATTGCAGACACCTGGCTGGACCAGCTTTTTGCTCAAGCCCGTGAAACAGGAGCAGCGATTCTGGCTACGCCAGTGGTTTCGACTGTGAAACGCGTAATCGATGACTCGGTGGATGCCACCGTTTCTCGTGAAGGACTGTGGGAATCGCAGACGCCGCAGATGTTTGAGAAGAAAAAACTGTTAGAAGCCTACGAGCACTCAGAGAACTACGTACAGGCAACCGACGAAGCTCAGTTGATGGAGTGGTTCGGGCACGATGTTGCAGTTGTTCCAGCTTCTCCCTTAAATCGAAAAGTGACAACTCAGGCCGATCTGCAGTTTGTAGAGATCGCTCTGGATCTCTTGCCCAAGAAAGAGATTGAGAGTCCTTCCCCTTCGTTAGACGAAAACGGTTTCTGGAATTAGGAGTACAACATTGTCTGCAGTTTTTTTCGCGGTAGATCGCGAACACGCGAAACCCATGTTTGCGGCCCGAGAACCCGCTGCATTACTTGAATTCTTCCACGGATTTGTCCCAACCGATCCTCCACAGTTAGTCATGGAGGACCACTGGACGGTGATTAACGAATTCCTCCAACAGCAAGGCACTAGTCACGAACAGTGGACAATGCCATTATCGATGGCCTTTAATGGAGGGCGTCCATTACTGGATGAATCAGAGCGGAAGGTATATTTGGTACGCCCGGATGTCGTTGGTTTTCTAGGGGAGATTTTAAAGGAGCTGCTAGACGAGGGAACACCGGAAGACCAGCTGGTTTTCGAAGGACTCACTCAAATGCAGGATTTTTATCAACAGGCTGCAGAGAGACGCCAATGTGTCGTTTTCACAATCGGAATTCTCTGAGATAATCAACTGAAACCACACTCACCAATCCAATAGACAGTTTTGACAATGAGCGACATCTACGCAGATTTCACAACACGCGGTCTTATCCATCAAACGACGGATGATCTGGCTCCCTGGCTTCAGGAAAAGCCTCGTACGATGTATATCGGGTTTGATCCGACTGCAGACAGTATGCATGTAGGCCATCTGATGCAGGTGATGACTCTACGCCGATTTCAACAGGCAGGGCATCGTCCGATTGCGTTGGTAGGCGGAGCGACCGGTATGATTGGCGATCCGAGTGGAAAGAGCCAGGAACGTAATCTATTGACCGTTGATCAGCTTCACGCCAATACCGAAGCGTTGAAGAGCCAGATGCAGAATTTTATTGGATTTGACGAGGCCGGAGGCGGAGCCGTTCTAGCCAATAACCTGGATTGGATGAATGAGTTTTCGTTCTTGGAGTTCTTAAGGGACATTGGGAAGAACTTCCCTGTCAACGTCATGCTCGGTAAAGACTCCGTGAAGAGCAGGCTCGAAGGCGAAAGCGGATTAAGTTATACCGAGTTTAGTTACATGTTGCTGCAGGCTTATGACTTTGTTCATCTGCATCAAAAGTATGATTGTGAGCTACAGGTCGGAGGCAGTGATCAGTGGGGTAACATCACGGCTGGGATTGATCTGGGACGACGAATGCATGGAGCGTCTCTATACGGCATGACATGCCCGCTGTTGACGAAATCCGATGGAACCAAGATGGGGAAAACAGAATCAGGAGCTGTCTGGCTGGCTCCGGAAAGAACAAGTCCCTATAAGTTTTATCAGTACTGGATAAATGTTGCTGATGACGATGCTGGGCAATGTTTGCGATTCCTTACCGAGTTGCCAATGGAAGAAATTGTTGAGCTGGATCAATCAAGAGAAACCGAACCACACCTGCGTAGTAGCCAGAAGCGGTTGGCGGAAGTCCTGACTCAGATCGTGCATCGGCAGGATGGACTGGATGCGGCTAGGAAGGCGACAGATATATTCTTCGGATCTGAAATTCAGGATTTAAGTGATGAACAGTTGCTCGATATCTTTGCGGACGTCCCTAGCGTGGAAATCTCACGAGATGTTCTGACCGGCGGACAGTTCAATATTGTCGATGCTCTAGTGGATAGCGGGTTGTGTAGTAGCCGTGGAGATGCACGACGTTCCATCGAACAGGGCGGCGGGTATGTGAATAATCGCCGAGTGGAGTCACTTGATACCAATCTCTCTGAGCAAGATCTGGCGAGCGATACGGTGATCGTCCTGCGTCGAGGCAAGAAGAAATACGCTTTGGTGCGTGTAGCGAATTAACTCGTATCAAGGAAGCTAAAACGATGAAAATGACCTGGAAGAAATTCTTTTATATTCTTCTGGGCGTGGCTGTTTTGGTGTTACTTGGATTTCTTTACATTCTCTATCTGGTGAATGCAGTTCCCCGAAAGTATGCACAGGAACTGAAAATCCCCCCATCGGTGCATCAACAACCCGCTCAGGAGTTATTGGATACCGTTGATGACATTAAAGAGAATATCCGTTGGGGAGATGATCTCAATTACGAAATCACTCAACAGCAAATCAATGGTTGGCTGGCCACTCAGCTTAACGGAAACCCTTATGTCTCGCTACCGGATGGCATACGCAATCCCAGAATTCTAATTGATCAGCCGCAACAGACGCTCTACTTTACTCTCGAACGATCACGATTTACTTCGGCCATTTCCATACAACTCACGATCAAGTTGGCAGAACAACCGAACACCATTGAGATCAAATTGAGTTCGTTACATGCCGGTAACCTCCCGATTCGGATCAAACGGGTGTTTGACGAAATTGAGTCTGCCATGGCACGGTCTGGTGTGGATTTTAAGTGGAAACCAGGAACCGATCGAACGGTTGCCATCGTACGGATTCCGACGGTGGTACGCATTAAGAGAGAACGCGAATTAGACATCACGTCCCTTGAATTTCTCAAAGAGAAGGTTCGTGTTCAGGTTGCCATTGATTAGTTGGCAGTGAAATGGAATTTCCATTCCGATTCGGAGATTCGCTGAGCTTGTAAATCACCGACCATCAATGGACTGGATAGACGAATCGTCCATTCAGTGAGTTCGGACCTGATTTCAGGCGAATAGGATCCTTGAACTTTACGTTGAACCGATCCACGATTTCCAGAAACTTCACCTTCATACTCCAGATATTCCAGACGGTGTGCCGTAAGCGGGATTCCTGTAAAGTCGCTGGAGTCTATTGGAATAGTATTCCATCTCCACGTGGCTAAACTACCCTCTGCCGTGACTTCAAGCATAAAGTCATAGTGAGGAGGCTCATTGGAGTTCGGAGCTGGACGATGCAGGAGGATGACGAATCGAGGCATTTGCTAATCCGCAGGATTAATCAGGACGTCTTGTTCCAATTGAATTGGCGTAGTCAATTCGTCTGCATGGATGGTTACCTTGAGGCTCGCCTTACCTGCGCGTTGTGACTGCACATTGATTTGGTACGGAATAACCGACTCGTCTGGTTTTAATTCAGTAATGACAGGAAGAGTCACACGACGCTGAATTGGATCAATCGCATTTTTAAATGCTGTAGAATCAGTTCCCTTTTGCGTTAAGGCAAGGATTTTGAGGTGCTCGCTGGCCGTGACTTGTATTGCAATCTTGTGAACCGGTAAATCATCGTTGTTTTGGACATAGACAAAGTAGATGTTTTCGTCACCAATCGTGATGGGGTTGTTTAGTGTTATTACTTTACTAGATAGAACGGATTGTCTGGCGGGATTCGCCTCAGGATTCTTGATGACATCGGGAGTCTCCGTGGGGACGTCCATCGGTTCTCCCTCTGCCTCGTTCAAAGCAGGTTCATTACTTTCGGTAGCAGTCTCCGCGTCTGCCGGACCATCAATATTAGTGGACTCCTGTTCAGGGACAGTGAGAGTCTGTGTGGGTTCTTGCGGCGGAATTTCGACATTATTCTCAGGAGTTTGATCGACCTGGTTTTCTGAATCGTCAGCGGGAGGGAGAGTTAATGGAAAGGTATCTTGATCTGCTTCCTTTCCTTCTAGGGGGGAAGGGGGCGTCGTTTCAGCAGCATCCTCATTTGTCGGAACATCCTGTAAGACAGGATTAGGAAGATCGTCAGAAGGTGGAGTGACTTGGGTACTTTCTTCACTGGAATCATCCGAATCAGTCGTTGCATCGTCTGCTGTATCGGAGGTGGGGCTTTCGTCTCCCGAGTCTGGATTCAAGTCCGGCAGATCGAGATTGGGTAATGGTTCGTTGTTGGCTGGGATTTTGGGTTCAGCCGATTCAGTAGCAGGCTGAGGATTGGCTGGTGGTGATAGATCAAGGGGGTTGGACGCAGAGTTTGCATGGATTGTGATAAGTTCGGATTTCGTTACTCTTTGGATAGAATCACCGGTTACGTCCATCTCTAAGGTGAAATCATTACCTGAATCTTCGGCCAGAATCTGAACGACGAGCGTTCTGGTTTGCCCTGCCAATAACGTAGGGATATCCAGAACGATCGATGGTCCTTCACTGCGATGCCCTTCACTGGCCAATTGTGGCTGTAATGCTTGCGGCAAGGTCGCCTTGATGGTGACGTTGGTGATAGGTTGTTTGGATTGGTTCGAAATCTGGAATCGCTTGGTTCTGGTTTCCCCGACTTCCCAATTTTGCTTGTTGTCTGATTCAATAATGGTGGCTTTGATTACGGGAACCGTTTGATCTTGGGGTTGGATGGGAGCGCTAACTTCCACACACACCTGTTTCTCCACAACCAAACCGTTGGCAAGGGTTGCCGTCAGAGTATGACAGAGAGTCCCTGCTCTGGATGCTCTCATGGAGATCGCTTTGGCAGTCGTACTGTTTGGTTCGATCGTACGGGATTGGAAAGCTAGTTTTCTGACAGTCGGATTGCCTAACGGATTGGATTTGGAAATATGTATCAACCCGGGGCCGAGTGATTCCATGAGCTGTAAACCAGCGATAGGTTGAGTCGACGTATTATGCAGTAGGATTTGAAATTGAAGGTCATCTCCCAATTTGGCTAGGCGCGGACCTTCGATGGTGATTTCAAGTGGAGAGGTCACGATGTTCGTCAGGCTATCGGCCTCGGTCTGTAATCCTTCTTCACACGTCACTAAAAAGTTTAAATTACTAGCACCGACCTCACTGGTGGTGTAGCGGATAGTTAATTGCTTTTGCGTCTGCGGTGCCAGATCGCCAAAACTCCATACGATTTGATTCCCTGTGACATTGGCAATGGGATTACTCGAATCCAAACTCAGACCGGGAGGCAGGCTTTGTACCACACTGACGTTAGTAGCCGTTTGGTTTCCCGGATTAGAAACTGTTACTACGCAGTTCATCGTCTTTCCAAATTCCACGATTTTAGGACTGGCAGCTTTAACAGTGAGTCCTGGTGCATTCCAGGTAACAACGCTCGTCGATTCTCCAACGACGAGCGCAGGAGTTTCAAGTGATATGTCGGCTGGTCGAATCACTTCGGTCGTAACGTAGACAACTCCGGCCTGATTACCGTTGGGCGTTACTCGAATGGCAGCCTGTCCATTCGCATCCGTTGTGACATCAATAGTATCTAACTGCTCGTTATTGGACGGGGATGAAAGTGTAGCTTTACGGTTGCTGACGAGTTTGTAGCGTATGGTCCAGCCAGATAGCGGAGTATTGTCTGAAGGACGTGTCACCGTCGTCGTCAAAACCTGATCGCTACCAGCGTTACCGGACACGGATGTGGGGAATTGCCATTGAGCATCGATCCAATGGACTAGTATTTTTTGATACTGTCGATCCCAGTTTGTTTCCGTAGAAGCCCCTACAAGGACTTCGGTAGTTCCCTTCTGTTCGGATGAAATGACGGTCCAGCCTTCTCCCCGTGCAACTCCAATGTCGTCATCGTATTCCACGGTATCTTGATGGACGACTTCGGCGCGTTCCGCTGTGGTGGTATGAGCATAGGATTCAGAAGCCTGGTTTCCATATTTGGGAAACAACCAACGAAAGGTATTGGGGTTCCCCCCCCCTGCACTCTCGATAATGCCCGGGCTACCTTCCGCAATGGTCCATTCGAGTTTCTGTCCAGGAAGTAGTTGTTTCTTGGATCCAACAATCCCCGCCTTGAGTACCACAGCACTGCCAATCGGAGCTGCCATGACTTTCGGAGAAACCCAAATCATCCCTGGAGTAATTGGATTATCGGAGTTGGTTTCCGTTAGCGTGTCGGGCGCAGTCTGTTTTCCCTGATCTGGTTTGCGAAAGGCGGGTTTGGGAAGCGGTGATGGGAGGTCTCTGACTTTCTCCGTATCCTGAAAAGGGCGAGTAACTTCGGTAGAGTCTCCGGTAACAAAGAGTCCTTTGCCATTTGCATCGATTTTAGGTAACCGCAATTGGCTACAACCAAGCATGACTAAACATAGAACGGAGAGTCCCGCAAGCAATCCTTGGGTTGCGCGAAGTTGCTTAGGTAATCGAAATGTGCCTTTTGGATATGCCACCCTTAGGTTGTCCTTTCCAGTAAGGTGCAACTCCTCCATTATTTGAGAAACCATCAATCCGAGTTAAGACGAATTTCCCTAATTCGGGCGGTACGTTAAAAAAAATAGCTGAAAACAGTTAAATCAGGGGGACTTTGGACGGTAGTTGAACTTGCGACGTTTGGCAATCTGGGAAAGAATACCTCCGCATTTCCAGTAAATGCATTTGAGCCGAAGAACATTTTGCTTTCATTACTGTTGAATACGTAGGATTTGTACGTTGGCAGAGTGCGACATTTAGGCTTGTAATTGACGATGAATGATTAGGCCGGTTTGCAAATAGCTATCCGGTGAAGGGAGAAAAGGATGCAAAGCCTTACAAAGCGATTCGTTGCGGGAATCACCTTTGGGTTATGCGGATGGATGTTTTTTGCCGTTCTGTTCGGAGCTGTGACGACGGCTGTCCATGCTGATGATTTAACTGAAGCTATCGACCAAGTGTCAGCAACGTCTCGATCTCTCTTGGATTCCCAGAAAAAGGAAAAGGCGATTACGGCAATCCGTACTGGCCTGGAATACGACAGGTTGGAAGCATTGCTACGTCAGGGGGTCTCGGCCAAAAAAGAAGATATCGCCAAGTTACGAGACCATTACATTGAAACTATACCTGATTTCCCCAAAAAGACCCGGTTGTCGGCCGAGCAGATTCGTCAGGCATTGGAACAGTGGGTGCAAAGTTTACCTTCTCAGGATCTGAAGCAAATTCTTGAGCAATTAAGAAAGCAACCTCCTGCGTTCGTCCCCATTTCGGATGAGCAAGTCACGAAAACCAGGACGGCTTTGGACGCTTCGATTGAAAACATGAAAGCATTCCTGGATGCCGGCGAAGTTGATTTTGACTGGAAAGAGCAGCTGCAATGGAGCCTTCTAGAGGAAGAATTAGTAAAAGACATCCCGAATCCGGCTCGCATGCAAGCTTCGTTGAATGGATTCTATGGAGCAGAAGTTGTAGGACTCGAGCGGCCTGAGTTTACCAATGTCCGAACAGCGCTCAGGGCTTACATGAATGCCGTGTATTTCAAACACAACAAAAACTCTCAAGCCATGTACGAATCGCAGATCAAGAAGCTGGTTACGGCCTTAGAAGACTATACGGACCATGCAAACAATGAGACGGCTTGGCAAGTGGGTCGATTGATTGGTTGGTTGGACCGAGCCGGACAGGCCTCCGCCGTTCAGCAGCAAATTCGTTATCACTTCTATCAACCAAATATCTATCTGCATGTTTCTCAAAATCTCATATCAGCCGGTGAATTGATGGAAGTGGATGAAACCGAGCAGATGACGTTAAATGTCAAGGGAATAGCAGTCAAAGGTGAAGCCCGTTTGAGAGGCCAGATTTCCTTTCAAATTGCCGAATCTCAGGAAAAAGCAACCTTACGTGTGATTCTCGACGGAACGGCATTAAGCCGCAATGTCGCTCAAAAATCGGGAGTGACAGTGGTGACACGAGGAACGACAACGCTTCAAGCTAGCAAATTGGTTGCCTTTGATGGGGAAGGATTTACGACAGAGCCAGCTCAGGCTGAAGCATCAACAAAACTGGAACTCGATAGTATCAAAGGCCCGTCCTCTACCCATGAATCGATCGCCAAGACCAAATTTATCAAGACTCGGTCACAAAACGAAAAAGACGCATCGGAAGTGGCTGTGGAATCGGTTACCACAAAAATGGATGCGCAGGTCCTGGAATTGTTGGCAAATGTTATTGATGGCTACCAAAACAAAGTACGTAATCCTTTGATTCGCCGTGGAGGATTCCCAGTCAATGTCGAATCGACTAGTACTGAGGACTATATCCGCCTCAATATGTTACAAACCGGGCGTTATCAATTGGCTTCCCCCACAGAAGCACCGGCCTTAAATAAAGGAACCGACGTCGCACTGCGGTTACACGAATCCTTCATTCGAAATTTCACTGAAGTCGTGCTGGGAGGCGTTGAATTGACGGATGAAAAGCTTGTCGAACATATGACTGACCTGGGAGCAGAAATTCCCGAAGAATTGGAGACGGGGAAGGGTAAGAAGTCCTGGGCCATCACCTTTTCTAGTACTCAGCCAATTAGCGTGAGTTTCCGTGATAATCAACTGGAAATTGCGATACAGGGGAAGCAGTTTAAGGATGGCGCTAAGATCATCAATGACCGCATCCGAATTGCAGCAACTTATAACGTGAAAAAGACAGATGAAGGAATGCAATTACTCCGAGACGGAGATGTTGACGTGCAATTCGTTGGCCGTCAGTCGCTTACGGTCAGTCAGGTCGCGATGAAGACTGTGATGAGTAAAAAGTTTAATGCCTTCTTTAAAGATGACATTGTTGGCAAAGGTGGGATTCCGCTACCCGGTAATTGGGCCTCGGCAGGAAACCTGATCCTTCAACAGATCGTCTCTGATAATGGATGGTTAATGCTTTCCTACAACCTAGGGAAGAGTGGTCCCACCGAATAGTAACTCAGTCGATAGAGAGTAACCATGGACCGTTGGGTTGAAATATCGTTTGATTGCCTTCCGTTGCGCAGTGTAGGTCGCTTGGACATCCCAATGGATGCATCGCCCAAATATCAACAGCGGTGCGAGCGTATCAAAGCAGCGATGGAACGCCATGGTTCCTACAATTCTTACTTTCTCTATAACGCTAAGGCGATCTTTCATTTGACCAATGATCCTCAAAAAGGAATGTTGGATTTCAGCTTCGAGGGGACTGTTTTGACGGATTCAATGGATGAATCCACCAAGTCGGTTGATTTGCTGATTCAGTTGCAGGGAGAGACCTGTGATTGGCTGAGTCAGGGCGTGGTCGATTGGTTTGAGCAGACGGTTCGTGAAGCCGTCAAAGTGGAATTTGATCGCTATATCCACGCCGGGGACCTGCAAAAGACTCGTGAACGTCTTCAAGAAATTGAAGCAGCTTCTGATGGCGCAGATGGGTTTCTGGGAATGTACCTCTAAGGTTTTTAAGCGGTATTAAAAAATCTATTTTTCCGCTTCTTTTGGCTAAGATTCGAGCGTTTACGGACGATTTGGACTCTACCGTTAACTCACTTAACGTCCAGTGGTGCTATACATTTGTAGAATCTACAGGGCAATTTGAGGAGGCGGTGTAAGGGGGGGCAGCCTGTTATTACAGGTTACACGACTTGTTTTTTGTACCTGCAAAGCCCAAACCAGGATTCGGTAGTGACAACTAGTTGCCACAAATCGCTTAAACCAGCTTGCCTTATGGCGTTGATCTTATCAGCCATTGTTTCAGGCTGTACGCCTTCTCGGCCGCATTATCTGCGAGAACCGGGGGAATTGCGGACGTACGTCGATAGCCAAATTCAAATTGAGTATCCCGATGTACAAACGGAGTCTCTTGATGAGGTTACCAAGACGAAATCTCCGATAACTCTGTCCAAGCCGGATTTTGATAAACCTTGGGACCTAACGCTGCAGGAAGCTGTGCAGACAGCATTAAGAAATAGCAAAGTCATCCGAAACTTGGGAAGTGTCACTCCTTTCGGGTTTGCAGATGGACTATCCGGACGGACTGCCGGAGCGACGACTGTCTACGATCCCGCTATTTTTGAAACAGATCCGCGTTCAGGTGTGTTGGCTGCATTAGCTGAATTTGATGCTCAATTTACCACCAGTATGTTCTGGCAAAAGTCGGATCGACCGCAAAACGTCAGCACCAGTGAATTTGGATTTGTCCCCTTCAATTACCAACAGGACCAGGGGCAGATTGATATGAGTCTGTCCAAAAAGGCTGCCACCGGGACCCAGTTCTCACTGAGAAATCAGACGATTTACGACCAGAATAATCGAGGGTTTGGCCGAGCACTTCCATCAGACTGGTATACCGCGATCGAAGGGGAAGTTAATCATCCTTTGCTGCGTGGTAATGGAACGATGGTCAATCGAATTCCTCTATTACTCGCTCGGATCAACACCGACGTAAGCGTGGCGATGTTTGAATCAGCTGTACGCAATATGGTTTTGGATATTGAAAATACATACTGGGACCTCTACACCGCCTATCGCAATCTGGAAGCAGCTAAGATTGCACGCGATAGTGCTCAGGTGACATGGAAAATTGCCTATGAGAAGATGGTAGGTGGTATTGAAACGGCTCAGGCCGAGGCCCAGGCTCAGGAACAATACTTCTTCTTCCAAGCTCAGGTGGAGACTGCCTGGAACGATTTGCTGAAGGCTGAGCAAAGCATGCGATGGTTGATGGGACTTTCGCCTACCGATGGGCGAGTGATTAGGCCGTCCGACGAACCAGCTCAGGCGAAGGTTGTCTTTGATTGGCAACAGTCCCACGAAGAAGCACTCATCCGAAGTGTCGAATTGCGACAGCAGAAGTGGTCGATTAAGAGACGAGAGCTGGAATTGAAGCTGGCTCGTCACAACACCCTTCCACAGGTGAATCTAGTCGCCATGTATCGCTGGCTCGGATATGGTGACCAGCTAATTGGGAGTAGGAACGGGCTAGATTTTGTCGCTCCTGACTCCAACGCTGTCGAGGGTTTGACAAGTGGAAACTACCAGGAATTTCGAGTCGGAATTGATATTCGACCGCCTAAATTTGGGGCACGAGCAGAATTCGCAGCGTTACGTAATGCAGAGCTGAATCTGAAGCGGGATGTGGCTCGGCTTGAAGACATGGAGTTAAATACCTCCCACTTGCTTACCACTGCGATGAAAGGGCTGGATTATACGCACCGACAGGCTCAACTGCATTACAACCGTTGGGCGATCTCCAAGAAAGAAGTCGATTCAGCAGTGGCACTCTATCGAGGAGGCAAGACCACCTTAGATCAGGTCCTGCAATCACAACGCCGTCATGCTCAGGCCCAAACCGACTATTACCGAGCGTTGGGCTCCTACTCCAAAGCAATTGCCGATGTTCATTACCGAAAAGGTTCGTTACTTAATTACAACGACATTCATCTTTCTGAAGGTCAATGGCCAGACAAGGCGTACGATGACGCCATGGAACGGGCTCGCCAGCGAGATGCCGGTCGATATATGGACTATGGGTTTACGCGACCAGGGGTGATCAGTAGCGGTGTAGCAAGCGAAGAGGATGTGAATCTTGATCCACAACCGCAGATAGCCGATCCAGATGTACAAAAAAAGCGTTTGGAGCAGCCTCAGCCAGCAGAAGTTCAGTCGGAGCCCGAATTAGAAGTAGGTGAGAGCGACGTCGATGTCGTGCTTAATCTACCCGACTATAGTCTGGATCTCTAAACAAATCTGGCGTTTGGATACTCGACGGTATTCTGAGTCGAGTTGCTCTCTATTGAGCACAAGGGTTTGTCAGCTAGGCGACGCTCGCTGTTGATAACTTCGGTGTGGGAAGTATGAATTCAATTCATTCTGTGTTAAAACGTGGATAGGAATTCTGCTTACATTGACACGGAAGCAACACTAACGCATGTTCTTTAGCTTTGATGGAACAGACGGAGTTGGGAAATCGACTCAGATCGAGCTCTTCAAAAACTGGCTAGCCAATAATGGCCATGAGGTCCTTCTATGCCGTGACCCAGGCAGTACGGAATTGGGTGAACGGCTTCGCGATTTGTTGCTTCAAAAACATGACATTGCAATAGATCGTCGCAGTGAGATGTTTCTTTATATGACAGCTCGGACCCAAATGGTCGAGGAAGTCATTAAACCAGCATTAGCCGCGGGGACAACCGTTATTTGCGATCGTTTCCTGTTAGCGAATATCGTTTATCAAGGGCACGCCGGTGGCATGGAGGCTGACGTGATTCGACAGGTTGGGGCTGTTGCGACTGACGGAATCTTGCCCGACCTGACCTTCTTGCTCGATATGGACGTCACGCATGCCCGCGGACGTATGGATCGTGAATTGGATCGCATTGAGTCGCAGGGGCTAGTATATATGGAACAGGTGAGACAGGGCTTTCTAGCCGAAGCTGAGCGATTCCCTCAAGGGATTAAAGTGGTAGATGCAGCACAGGATATTGATGTAATTCATCAGGATATAGTCCAGTTAGCTGAGGCATTTCTCCGGCAGACGCGAGGTTCCTAAGCAATGAGTTGGCAGGACGTCTTAGGGCACGATGCTCAGATTGATCGCTTTCGACGGAATCTGGCGAATGGACGCCTCGCATCCACATTCCTTTTTGTGGGACCAACTGGGATTGGCAAGCACTTGTTTGCCCTGAAACTGACTCAGGCTCTGTTTTGTGAAGTGAACCCAGAAGTCGCATGTGACCCTTGTGGCACCTGCCCTTCCTGCCAACAGGTAATGTCTGACACTCATCCGGATCTGCATACTGTTGGTCTGCTCCCGAATAAAAACTTGCTTGTTGTTCCACAGTTTACAGGTGGAATCGAACCGGGTATCAATCAGGAGTTCAGGGGAGCATGCTATGAGATCAATCTAAAACCGGTTGCCGCCCGAAGGAAAGTTCTCATTATTGACGACGCAGATTATTTTCATCCCAGCGCTACCTCGAAACTCTTGAAAACCTTGGAAGAGCCTCCCGCGAACGCAGTGATTATTCTGATCGGGACAAGTTCAAGCCAACAAAAGGACACAATTCTCTCCCGTTGTCAGATAGTCCCCTTTAATCCTCTGTCTGTGGAAAACATACGGAAGATTCTTGTCCAGCAAGAGCTGATAGAGGATACGCAGCAAGCTCTTGAACTTGCAATGATTTCAAATGGAAGTGTTGGTTTTGCTCGTCAGATACTTGAGCAAGACTTATTAGAAGTTCGACGTGAATTCCTAAGAATACTTCCGGGGCTTCCTAATCACCCCGAAAAAATTTGTTCGCTCGTTAATGAGTTTGTTAAAAGAGCTTCTAACCGGAGTGAGAAAGGCGAGCAGTTGGACTTTTTAGCTTCCATCGTTATCGATTGCTTTCATCAGGTTCTCTTGATACTCAGTAATAGACAGAGCGTGAGTGATCAGGCTATGCGAGATGCTAGTCAGCAAATACTTGAGAACTGGCCGGGTGATTCGGAAACGGTGATAGCCTGCATTGACCGCACCGCTGACTTAAAATCTCATTTACTTCGCTTCGCCAACATTACGACAGTAACGGAGGCTTGGGTCGATGATTTGAGCCAGATTTGGTTGTCTGCAGGATTTAAGCTGCCAACTCCCTAGTTAGGAAAGGGTGCTGAGTAATCGACGCATAAGATTATCGCATGAAAACACCCTGCTCCAACAAATGATGGGCAGGGTGTTTCAATATTCTATTCTGAAAAGTCATCAGCATTAGTGCTTCTGCAATTCAGATTCGAGTCGCCTTATTCGCGAGGGCGAACGGCACCTGTCAGTCCGCTGTAATCGCGGCGGTCATTGCGGTGCCACAGGGGAGTGCCCTGTTCTACACGACGTCGCAGGATGTCGATTTTTTCATTTGACCCTGCTGGTGCATTTGTTGCTTCGAAGCCCTCTTCGGTTGGGGCGAAATCTTCGTCGTGGCCGTACTTGAGGATCGCTTCGAAAACGTTCCGTACATTTGACATTGGATTAATATCCTTATAGTAAAAAAATAATTATCTTTTCGCTGTCACTTCATTCGGTTGACTTACGACAGCTATGGCTGTGCGAGTCGACCATTTGTCACATAAAACAACCCTTCTGTTATCTAGTACGGCGGTTAACGCCGAGTAGTTCAGTGTGGGGTCACACTTTATGATCGAGCAAATAGAAGTGAACCGCGTAAAACGCAAATTGGTTCTAAAGGGTTCCTGGATTAGGTAATCAAGACTTTCTCAAGTACCTGAGTTGCTCTCTTGATAAAACCCGGAATATTCAGAAACTGCCGGTCAACCTGAATGGACCCACAGCCGTCCGCTTTCTTCCTGATCAGTGCTCACCGGTATTTGCAGCTGTCGCAGCCTTCCCAGTAAAAACTAATCTCCTGAAGTGCCCTATTATTAGCTCTAATTACTCAGAGTCAATAAGAATCTGAAAAAAATAAGGGAAGAAATTCTTCCTAAACTATTACTCAGAATAATTCGGTATTTGTCACGCTTAGGTGAACACCTCAGGCCTATTAAAACCTATGTGCACATATAATTTTTGCTGGTTTTGTTAATTTTTCATGTAGAACCAATGAATAACACAAGTGTTTTCTAACAAGGGAAAAATCAACACTTCACTTTAAATAGAGGTGGTTATCACCCCCTTAGTCGGAATCAGTACTGACAAAAAGTGACATCCCTAATTGACGAGTCGGTCTTTAGTGATGAAGTCCGGGAAAAGGTGATGGTTAGACAGGCTCATATTGAGGTGATCGAATCTCATTATGTATCCTTAATGCCATTAAAGACATGAAAGGAAAAAAATGGCCTGGTATCAGCAAATGATCACGTTAGAGCCACGAAGCCGTGGATTTCATCTCATTACCAGAGAGATTCTCAGTGCATTGCCTCAGATATCTGAGGCGTCTGTGGGGCTTTTACACGTCTTCATTCAGCATACGTCAGCTTCCCTGACGATCAATGAGAACGCGGATCCGGACGTGAGAGTCGATCTGGAGTCTTCTATCAATGCCATCGCACCGGAAGACTTTCCATACATCCATACAATGGAGGGCCCGGATGACATGCCCGCCCATGTGAAGTCATCCTTACTAGGTGCCAGTGTCACGATTCCCGTATCCAATGGCTGTTTAGCTTTGGGAACCTGGCAGGGAATCTACTTGGCAGAACATCGGGACTACGGCACACCACGTCGACTCGTACTGACACTCAACTCGGACGAGTAACACTCTGTCCGGGCTTAAGCCAACTTAATCAGACCTAGCTGCTTTGCAGAGCCACTAATTCCTGTTCCAGGGACTCGAGTGCAACTTCTGAATCTGAAACGTTCTTGGTTTCAGTATCTGCTGAGGCTTTGGCAGCCGCAAGAGATTCTTCATGAGGCTTACGAGCCGCCAGTGCGTCATCGTATGCTTTCTTATTGGTTGCCAGAGTTGCCTGAGCATCGGTCACGGCTTTCTGTGCCGTTGCGTAAACAGCTTTTTGGCTGTTTAGTGCCGCCAGAGCGTCGACTACCGCCTTATCAGCCGTAGGGATTTCGGCCGTTTTCTTGTCAGCAAGTGCCTTGAGTGCTTCCGCAGCCTTCTTCAGTTCAGCGTCTCCGCCACTCTTAGTCACTGCTTCATTGGACTTGGCGACGGCTTCTCCAAGAGCTGCTACCGCTGCTTTGAGATTGGCAGCTGCCGTGGTGGCCGCTGTGTGTGTAGCCGATGCAGCATTTTGTTTATCCAATTCTGCTTTGGCGACAGCCTGACTGTCGGTTACACGCTTGGTCGTATTTTCGACAGCCGAATTCGCTGTTGTGACGACCTGGTTGGCAGCATCGTACTGTTTTTGCACTTCGGTGAGGTTGGCCATCATTTCAGCTTGTTTCTGCTGGTTGGCAGTTAAGACTTCAAAGGCAGCGGCCAATTTGGTTTTCAGATCGGACAGCTTCGTTGAGAACGCGATTTCCTCAGTCCATTTGGTTACCTGTACCTGTGCTGTGGTGACGATGGCCTGAGAATCGGTTGCTGCCTTAAGAGCTGCTGCTGCCGCTTCTTCGGCTGGTTTCACAGTTGGCGTAATGGCGGCAACTTCTTTTTGTCCGGCGGTCATAGCGGCAGTCGCATCCGTTGCTGCTTTTTGGCTGGCAGCTAACTGGGTATTTGTGGTATCCAGCTGTTTCTTTGTAGCTGCCGCATCCGCCTGTTTTTTGGCCAGATCGGCATTTCTCTTTGTCAAAGCAGTTTGCAATTGTGTTGCCAATTGAGCAAGTTCTTTGTCATCAGTATTTTTCCCGGCCGCTTCTCTGGCTTTCGCAACGGACTCGGTAAGCGAGGGAATCACTGGTGTGGTCTTAGCGATGACGGCAGTGACTGCTTTGTATTGCGCATCCTGTTCAGCAGCTGTTTTGGTATAGGTGATGACTTGCGCCTTGGCTTTATCTAGGGCTGCTTTCGCATCAGTGACTTTCTTGTTGGCAGCCACGAGGTTCGTCTTAATCGTATCTACCTTAGTTTTGGCTGCAGTGTAGGCGTCTGCGAGTGGCTTGTAGGCAGCCTGAGCCTGCGTGAGGCCGGCTTTAGCTTCTTCCAGCCGAGCTTCCAGAGGCTTGGGATTCACAGCCAGTTCACCAATAAGAGCCCGGTCATCCACGGCATTCCAAACATTGATTTTTCCGGTCCAGTCACCGGCAATCACACGATTGGATTCATCACAGATCGTAACTTCCAATGCGATGTCAGCAAAAGCAGGATACGTCGCCTGTGCGGCTCCGTCCTGATTCCAAATCTTAGCGGTACGGTCACGACCTGCAGTTACAATGCGACCATCCCGAGCGAATTCCAGGCTGGTAACTCCTCCGCCGTGAGCACCCCAGGTTTTTACCTGACGTCCTTCTTCCATTTCCCATAAGCGGACACTGCCATCAATAGCACTTGTCGCCAGAATGTTGGAGTCGAGCCTCCAGGAAATACCAGAAATACGATTGGAGTGTCCTTTGAGAGTGAGGTATTCGCGACCTGTATGAGCTTCCCAGACATGCATTCCACCATTGCGGTCACCTGTGGCTAAGAGGACTCCATCCGGACTGAATTCCATCTTCGTGATCCAGTCGGTATGTTTCTTCGTTTCATACAGCATTTCGCCCGTTGCCGTCGAATAAACGCGGATCATTTTTTGTGGTCCACCAAGTGCAATCATGGACTGGTCAGCACTAATATCTGCCCCCAAAACAACATCGAATTCATCACCGATTTCGAATATACGTTCACCGTTCTTGACGTTGTACACAACGACTTTTCCGGATTGACTTCCGATTCCTCCACCGGCAATCAGGAGGCTTCCATTACGACTGAATTTCAGTACATGTGGAATGCCTTCCGGGAATTCGAGCACACCAAGCAGTTCCATGGTGGCGACATCGTAGAGTGTGATCTTCTTCTGTCCGGCAATTGCCGTTAACGATGACCAGGGGTTGGTCGCCAAGGCAGTCACAGCGGCAGTCTTGGGTGAATAGATGTTAGGAGCTTTATTGAGTCTTCCCGGCATCGGCGGTGTGGCAGGTTTTCCTGTAGCATCTGCATCCAAAGTCATTTCAAACTTAGGCTTCTTAGAAACCAGAACCTTACTGCCGGCATTTTCAGGCATTCCCTGATTGATCCATTTCTCAACCAACGAAATTTCGTTGGCTGGAATCGGATCTGCGTCAGGAGGCATGAAGGGCTCAGATTCGTGAGTAATCAATAGAAACAGATAGCTGCTTCCAGCATCACCTGGCTCAAGAACATCACCGGAGGATCCACCGAGCATTAAGTTGCTGTAGGTCGAAATATCCAGACCACCACTTTTTTCGTTGATGTTATGGCAGATGACGCAGCGTTGCCGGAAGATTTGTGAAACATTGTCATCCCAGGTAACTTTGGCTTCTTCTTCCTGGCCGTAGGTTACAGTGGCAAATCCGCACAATAGCAGGCCAAGTAAAAAACGACGAATCATAACTCTTCTCCAAGTGATGATGAATGGTGTCCGCAGAATATCGCGCGATGCGAACCCCACTCCGGGGAATCGAACGCTGGGATTTCAGCTTACGACGAAATATAAAAATCCGGTCAGCCAACAGTGGCAGACTGGCTTAATGATTAAATACGAATTCTCGTGAATTCAGCAGAGCCCAGAAGACATCTTCAAGTGCCTGCTGTTTGTTTTCTTCCTGAGCAACCAATTCCATTAAATTGGTGAGTTCCTTCTCGGTCGGTTTACGAGTCAGACAGCGAATATAAATCTCTTCAATGATTTTTTCATGAGGAACCTGCTCGCCGAGTCGTGTGCTAACCAAACCACCCTGAGCGATTTTGGAGTTTACCGTGTCTCCGTTGAGCATATGCAATGCCTGAGACAGGTTAGGTTCCATTTTGACTTCGCAAGAACAAACTGTTTCACGTTTGGCTCGACCGAATGTCGTCAGGAAGTACGTACTCGTATTACCATTGGCAATTTGAACCGCTCGCGCTCCATTCGGAAGTCCCGGGAACTTGTTACTGGTGGTTGTAACTTGCGTGATCGAGTCCAGTAGAACTTCGGCACGCATACGTCGCAATGTCGCATGTGAGAAGTTCGTAGTGTCCTTCTCGTTTGTTTCATTGGTCTTAGTACTGAGTTGATAAGTACGTGACGTACAAATGTCTCTAACCAGTTTCTTAAAATCGTAGTTGTATTCGGTCAGATTCTTAGCCATCGCATCGAGTAGCTCTTTATTGACCGGTGGATTACTAATTCGCACGTCGTCCACTTCCTGGATGATTCCTTTACCAAAGAAGTGCGCCCAAATTATGTTGGACAGGTTTTGAGCAAAGAACGGATTTTCATCGGAAGCCAGCCAATTGGCCATGATTTGACGTCGGTCTTTTCCTGCTACATCCGGAGTTTCACCCCCAAGGAATTTTGGTGCCATGACTCGATTTCCGACTGGGTGGCGTACATCTCCGGAACCACTGTTGAACACAATGATTTCACGTGGATCTTCACCTCGCTTACGTCCAATTTGCGAGAAGAATGCAGCAAAGCTGTAGTAATCATCCATTGTCCAGCGATCGAAAGGATGGTTGTGACACTGAGCACATTGAATTCTCATGCCCATAAACACCTGAGCGACATTTTCGGCCACTTTCAGAGTGTTTGTTTCATTTTGGTAGTAGTTAGTAGCCGCATTAGCAAAAGTACCACCGTTACTTCCCAGCAGCTCCTGAACCATGACGTTCATCGGAACGTTGTTGGCAATTCGTTCCTGAAGCCATGTGTAGTACAGAAGCATCGACTTGTAGCTGATTTGATTCGTCGTACGAATAGTTAGCAATTCAGCCCACTTCATCACCCACAGTTCAACAAATTCCTTTCGCGTTAATAATTCGTCTACGAGTTTGTCACGCTTCTTGGGATCAGCGTCTGCCAGGAAGGCATTGTATTCATCAACCGTTGGTAAGCGGCCGGTAACATCGAGTGTCACCCGGCGAATGAATTCTTCATCAGTACAGACTTCTGACGGGATGATTCGCAGTTTCTTGAACTTGTCATGCATCAGGGTGTCGATGTAGTTATTCTCCGGAAGTTCATTCCAGGCAAACTCCAGGTTTTTAGGCAATACAATGAACTGAGTTCCCACAGTATGTGTGTCGAACCGAGCCATAATAAAAGCTTCACCGCGATTTTGAGCCGTTACGACCCCGTCCTGTTCAATAATCGCTGAGTTGTCATTGTTGGAACTGAAGTAAGCCAGATGAGTTACGTCTCGATCAGTACCGTCAGAGTAATAGGCTCGTACAGTAATCTTCTGCTGAGCTCCTTCTCCGTTAAGGACAGCACCTTTCGGATAGATATCGACTTTCGTGACGGTTGGGATTTCTCCCTGATCCATCACTGCTCCGTCTTGCAGCCATTCATGAACGATCTCGTAAAGCTCTTCACCTTTGCGGAATCGAGTTCCACCTGTGTGAGGGACAACACCAGCGCCTTTAGTAATCAGCAGGCTTTCTTCAGGGAATGCCAGGTTGATTCGGCGTGAGCTAAAGTCACGAGTGATATTGTTGTAGTCATCATTTGGATTAAACCCGTAGAGTGACAGTAGGAAACCATCTTTACCTCGAGCGGCACCGTGACAACTTCCCGTATTACAGTTGGCTTTCATGAAAACCGGCATCACATCCAACGTGAAGCTGATTTTTGGGGTGACGTCTGAATTCTGCACTTTCACGGGAATTTGAATTGCTTTGCCCTGGTACTCAACATTCACGGTCGTTTCGCCATCACCTTGAGGATAAAACAGGTATCCATCCTGACGCAGGACTTCGGCATTGCCGTTCGTGATTGTCGCCTGTTCAGTCACATCCTCGGTGAGTCCATCGGAGAACCGGGCCTGCACGATAAGCCGCTGACGGTCTCTCGAATTAGACAGATCGATGTTTTCCGGATAGACGTTGATCTCGGTCAATTCGGCTGCAGAGGTTACTGCAGTCATTAGGATAAAAGAGAAGACGGCCAAATTGCGTAGGATATTTTTTGTAGCAGTCATTGCGATACAAAACCTAATGTTGAAAATATAAACGGCTTAATAAGAACCAAAATGGTAAATAAGTTATTTCTCTTCCGAACCAGCGGCCGGTTCCGTGCCTTCAGCTCGCTGTTTGGCAGCTAAGCGAAGTTTCTCCAGACGACTAAGTGGTTTTGCCATAGGCATCGGTGCGGGCATGGGCTTAGGAGCTGCCTTAGCAACGGGCATTGGCTTTGGTTTAGGAGGAGCGTTGGGTGGTGGCGGAAGTGGCTTGTCGATCTGCAGTGTGGTGGCTGCAGTTCGGAAGACGATCGGCTCACCATTTTCAGTAATGGTAATGCGACAGAAGACGTTGGTGTGTTTTCCAGCAGGACTGGCTTTATCCGTCTGGATATTGAAAGTGAATTCTTCCGTCTCTTTGTTGAACTCCAGATTGGTGGTCGTCACCATATTTGGCAGTCCCAGCAATTCGATCTTAGCGTTCCCTTCAAATGGGGTCGCGTGAGTGATTTTTCCGTACAACTGAGTTTCCTGACCCTGCTCACAAGCTGCTCGTTCGAGAGCAAAAGAAGCATAAGGAGCAGCTACGGAAAGGGTTGCCATTTGGCTGGAAACCCAGGCCGTTCCATTGACGTTGGCTGAGCCAAGAACGTAGATGGGCCATTCGCGAACCTGAGCATTTCCTGCTGCGTTGAGCGGATACACGGCTTCAGTGCCACCTGCGGGAACTACAACAGTCGATCGAGTTCCAATCCCTGGTGGTCGGAATGGAAATTGTAGTGTTACCGCTTCGTTAAATCCTTCTTTGCGATGAATCAAAACCTTCAAGGCCATTTCACCATTCTGAACGATGGGTACTTTAGGTTGAACGATTTCCAGGGTGTAGGGAAGTTCGTCGACAACCGCAATCGGCAATTGCTCAACATCTTTATAGACATACAGTGATTGTCCAGGAGCGGCGACAACCAGATCAGCTCGGTTTTTGAAGTGGCCTTCAATGCCTGTAGCAGCGTCAACGTGCCTGGCCTGGAACCTCATCAGCTTTCCGGCAATCGGTGCATCTGCTGCTGCTTCAAATACAACCGGCATAACACTCATGTTGGCTGGCATATTCGGAGCGTGCATCGTTACGCCCTGCGGTAATTCGTTGCCTTCGATGGTAATGTCACCACCGAAGTTCGAGCGGGATGCGGAAATCAGTGTTGCGTATTTTCCTCCGCGAGGCACATAGATCTGTTGACGTGATTGTGAATAGCGTGCGACTCGAGGGATACCGAGCGAAAGCTGAGCTTTGACTGGGCGAAACTCGATACGATACACAAAGTTCTCGCCACCACGTTTCAGGTGATCGGTTACTCGCAGTACATATTCTCCGTCAGCCGGAAACGTATAGCGGAAATAACTATCAGGTCCACGTGAATCGTCGTTACCAACTAATGAGCGTCCATTACCGTCATAGAGATTCATGACAGGGTCGAGAGGTGAGCGGATACGTCGAGCGAAGCACTCGATATCAAAAACCTGCCCTTTGGTTGCCGTAAAGCGGAAGCAGTCGATGTCACCTTCGGCCTGTACGATTCCGTTAAAGGCATTGGGAAGTGCAGCAGCACATGCTTCGGCAATCGATTCGTTTGGTTCTGTTTCCAGTGAATTTCCATGCTCGAACAGCATGAAAGGGTTACCGGAGGGAGCAATTCCATTGGCATCCTGTGGAACCAATGCAAACTGAGCATTCGGTTCTGTAGGTAGTTGGATGCTCTGAGTAATCGCTCCGGTTGGGTCACCGACAAATTTGACATCGACGGTGTCACCGAGTTTTCCACCAGCAGGGTAGACGGCCAGAGGTCGCGGGAATGTTCCTACATGGAGGTTATAGCGGCAGTTTCCGTTACCGGCATAGCTGCTTTCACGAACCATGACATAGTAAGTACCATCTTCTTTTACCACGGCGGATGCGACAGCATCCTGCTTAGTAAGGGGAGTGTCGTCATCGGCTGATAACTCAAACCGCTTGGCGTCGATGATGGCGATATACGGGTCAAATAAAGTTGTCCCAAGTCGCATGGCTTCAATCTCAGCCGAAATGCGTTGGCCAGCTTTCAATTCAACCGCGTAGTAATCGACATCTTCGTTTGTCACGATGCCGTGCACCGTGGTATTCAATTCGATTTTTTGCGGAGCTTCAAAAGTACTATTCGGTTCGACTTCGGCTGTGGCAGCAAAAGGCCCGACCCAAAAAGTACGATATTCCGTCAATCCACTACGACAGCGAACATGAGCAACGTGCTCTCCCAGCCGACAGTCAGCTGCAATGTTTACTTTTGCTGTAACCTTACCAGCTTCCGGAGTCAGTTCAACGACGTCGAATCCTGGTGAGTAAAAGAGGATCTCTTCGGCATCAGCTAATCGTGCACCATTGAAAGAGATGGTGTTTTCTGCACCGCGTTGAACATTACGTGGAGTGATAATGCTTAGCGTTGGCGAAGAAGCCTGCACGATTGAAGTAAAAATCAGCAACATTGCGCAAAGCAATGCTGAAGTGACGTTTCTTGGGGATAAGCGTCTCATAATTTCCTGTTGCTCCCATACGTTGTAAAGTGCGGGTGGCGCGTCGTACGCCACCCGCAACGCATGTCGTTAAAAGTGGAGAATGAATTGCTTAGCTGTGGGGACTAAACAATCAGTTCCTGACGGATCTTACCGCCATCTACAATTTCAATAGGACGGTCGCCGGGAGCCATCAGCTCTTTATCAGCAACAATACCAATTCGACTGTAGATTGTGGTTGCCCAGTCTTCAACCGTCAGAGCATCCTCTTCAGGTTCACTAGCTGTGGCGTTTGATTTACCGTAGACGATACCAGGCTTGGTACCACCACCGGCCATGACAACACTAAAGACTTTAGGCCAGTGGTCACGACCAGCATTGGCATTAATCTTTGGTGTTCGCCCAAATTCAGAAGCGATACATACCAGAGTGGAATCCAGCAAGCCTCGTTGGTCGAGGTCTTCGATCAACGCTGCGAATCCCTGATCCAGTGCGGGTACCTGACCCTTGATGGATCCTTCGATATTGCTGTGCATGTCCCAACCACCGTAAGTGAGTGTGACGAAACGCGTACCAGCTTCGACGAGTCGGCGAGCCAGCAACATCCGAGCACCTGCCGTGTTACGACCGTATTTGTCGCGAAGTGCAGGGTCTTCTTTGTTGATGTCAAAGGCATCACGAGCTTTTTCGCTGCTGATCAGGCTGTAAGCGCGATCGTAGAAAGTATCGACAGCATCAAGCGAGTCAGCTTTCTCTTTGTTGGCGAAGTAATCATTTACAGCACTCAACATCTTACGACGTTTGCCAAAACGATTGTCATCGACTCCACCAGGCAGTTTCAGGTCACGGACCTGGAAGCTTCCACTGGCAGGATCTGAACCCAGGCTAAAGCCAGCGTATGAACTGCTGAGGTATCCGGTACCAGCAAAAATATTTGGCTGATTTGGAATGCAGACGTAAGGTGGCAAGTTGTGACGAGGACCAAATTCGTGTGCGACGACTGAACCCATCGATGGGTACTGTAACGCCGGACTTGGACGGTAACCGGTGAACATGTTGTGAGTACCACGTTCGTGAGCCGCTTCACCGTGAGTCATACTTCGACAGATTGCAATCTTGTCAGCAACCTTCGAAGTCTTGACCATGGTCTCGTTAAGACGAGTTCCTGGAACAACCGTTTCAATGCTGCTCATCGGGCCTCGATATTCAATAGGAGCGAATGGCTTCGGATCCCATGTTTCCTGATGGGCACATCCACCAGGTAAGTAAATAAAGATGACACTCTTAGCCGGGCCTTCCACGCTTTCGTAGAATTTCTGATCGCCCTGAGCTTGCTTCATTCGGAAATAGTCCGAAAGAGATAAGCCCAGTCCACCCAGGAATCCAACTTGCATGAAGGAACGACGACCTAAGTTGTTGCCTTTGCACTTCATA
>MDTD01041131.1_pt1 | contig 38118 bp, 16 predicted proteins | sample 811221 | NCBI WGS metagenome assembly MDTD01 (sample SAMN05326646, study PRJNA326480) | marine metagenome | isolation source: seawater | place: Pacific Ocean: South West | collected 2011
GGGGCTTGCCACCCTTACATCAAGCGGAGAAGGTTCGTTACTTTTGGTTAAAGGAACCCAAGGTATGACAAACATTGTAGGACTGGATAATGCTTACCTTAGCCAATCATTCATCCCCCCTCAATTAGATGGAAAATTAAGCATCTACAACCCATCACAAGATGGAGTGAATCTCAATTGGCGACTTGGTGGGGTTTCTGTTCCTGGAAATTCTTCCTTGACAATTGATTGGCCTCCGCTTGATCGTGAACAAGCTCTGATTGTTTCATCTTCATCACCTGTTGCCATGCGGTGGCATCAAGGAAATGATGGAATCCTGCAAAATATTGCCCTCGATACAGGTCAACTCAGTGGACAAGAGTATACTCTTTCCCAGAACGGTACGTACACAATGCAATTACTCGGTGAGCAACTTTTTTGGGTAAATGAAACCACCTCAGGATGGAATAACGACTCAGAATCAACAACGTCATTCGTTCACCAAGGTGATTTAGAACATCTTCAGATTGCAGAAGGTGACAGTTCAAGAATGATTTTTGAATCTGGAGCGAACGGGATCATGATGATAGAACGAGATGGTGAAAATCGTTGCATTTCTCTAAATATTTCTGCATCTGGATGGATTGAAGTTGAGGCACCTTGGCAAGACGTTCGGGGAAGAGGTGAAGCCGATATCATTCGGAGTTGGCGAGATGGATCTCACTTCTCCGGCATGGCAATTACGCTTTTCGCTGATACTGAGAACGCTCCTTACGGGGCCGTTTCAAACGGTTGGGCCTTTCATCTCTCCAGACTAAGTTACGAGTTCACCTCATCGATTAGCGGACTTGAGGTCGCATGGTCAGGGGGTGCCGTAGTAACTAATCATCCTGAACTTGAGCCTGTTGTATTACGAGTACCTGCAGAAAGAGGAGGGCCAGGCCCAAGGTTTTCAGCAACCATCCCATCTCTATATCCAGTTGCCCAAGGCACCACTGGCCAAGGATATTTTAACGGAGAAATTGAACTTACTTCACGGAAAAGTCTGGCATCATATGGAGCTTACGAAGTGAGAAGAGGATGGTATGGACCGTATGGGGAACAATTAGGAGATGTATCTGCCTCAGCACTCGCTAGTAGTGAAGATTGGACAGCATTTCCTGGGCAACTTTCATTGTTAACTGATTATGCGGGCTGGGTACCAGTCCCATCTCAAGCAGCAGCTGAAACCGTTTGGCATACCGGTGGTGAACAAATACTATTCACACTCCAATCTGCTGATTTATCAATGCTTATCTCGGAGGCTACATGATGCAATTTAACCAAATCTCTAGAGACAAAAATGCTGCATCAACAGAACTTGGATATGTGTTCACGTTTCTGGTCGGCGTTATGCTTCTTACAATGTTCAGTATCTGGACTTTTGGAATTGAGACTGCCACAAGAGAACGTTGGAATATTGCCGCAGTTGATGCAAATCTTGCCGATATAGCCTCTGCTGTTGAAAGGGCAAATGATGCGAGCCGAATCCATCCGGAGTTACAATATGCCGAAGCCGTTGAATGGCGCCTTACCGAAGCAGACGACACAGCCTTCACCATTCATTTGTATCAAGATCATCTCAAAATTGAGCACGATGAACCAGAACTTGAACGTGAAAAGAGATTATCCGGTAGTGGGTATGCTGAACACTCTGGAAGTCTTCTTCTTGACGGAAGTGGTACTGTATGGGTCGTTTATTCAGATGGCAATCTTACATTAAGCCTCTACAGGCCATCATTTTAACGGCCCATGACTGCTGCATGGACCATCATTTGTACTTCTCTCATTTGAGATTGAGCACCTAATTCCCTAAACACTGTGAGCGCTCTTTGCAAGTATTCCATTCTTCTTTGACGATCTGGTGCTACACCTCCAAGTCTTGCTAACAGCTCTCCGATTTGCATCCGTAAATCGTTGGCCTCAGCAATGACAAGTGCTTCACGGTAGCGTTCCAATGCCTCATCTTTACGTCCGCTGTCTTGAAGCACCTCGCCAAGTAGAATACTTACTTCGACTAACGCCAATTTGTCAGCGGTTTCTGAAAGAATCGAGAGAGAATCAGAATAATGGTGCAGTGCAAGTTCAAGATCACTCACTTTTGCATAATACCTCCCCAAGACGGCTTTTGAACGAGCCAATTGCAGAGGCTCATCCATGGATTGAGATTGCTCAAAAGCCATCATTGCATGTTCTCTGGCTCTCTCAACTTCATTTAAGTCCAGTAATGAACGAGCAAGAATGATTCGAGATGAAAGTAATTCTGGATGCTCTAAAAGGATTGATTCAACTTCGGAATAGGCTTCTAATGCTTTGGCTCTATCGCTTTTTCTACGGAATAAATATCCAATGTTGTTGTAGGTCCTTGAGGCACCCTTGGCATCATTCAACTCAACATAAATTGCAAGGGCTTTGTGATGTAAAGTGAGAGCCTCTTCGTTTTCACCTCTTTTTATGACTACATCAGCTAGACTTGAGAAAATATCTGCCATGACGGGTTTATTCGAAGATGCTTTGGCTGGTTCCATTGCCTCATTAAATACATTTTCAGCTTCGGTAAACCTTGCTAATAAAAGTAGAACTTCCCCTTTCAGTTGAAGCATTTTACATGAAAGTTCTTCTGACAAATCAGATATATCGATGCGTTCTAGCAATTGCAGCATCTCTATGTGCCCCCTACCTACCAATTCTCTGCCTGATTCATCTATGATTGAGGCAGCCAATTCATGACGGTCACAGTGAGTTAAATGGTAGATTTTTTCGATCAAGACCTCGGGCTCTGTCGATTGCTTTTCATACCAAACGACGCATTTTTGGTGTAATTCTGATTTTGTTTGTGCGTCTAAATTTTGTAATAAAAATTCACGAATTAAATCGTGGACATCATACATATCCGAGTCTGCTTGTCTCGCAAGCCCTGTTTCAACGAGAGAATCTAATACGTCGACATTAAGCCCTTGTTCGGTTAATGCCTCAAGAGGAACTGCATCTCTGTACACTGATAAGGAGCCAAGTAATCTCTTTTGTTCAGCAGATAATTTTGAGAAAATTTCTACATTAACATAGCGTTCTAAAGTTTCATGAAAACCACCTGCAGATGCCCCGCGATTGATGAGTTCGAGGACTAATGGATGACCTCTAGAAAGGGAATGAATGTGCAACCACTGCTCATTTTCAATACCCTCCATTTTGTCGAGGAGTTTTTTCGCAGCATCTTGGTCCAAACCTTCCAGAGGGAGGACGAGGCTGGCAATCTTTCCTTCTGCATTCTTTAGAGGCACGACAGGTCTAAATGATCTTGAGAATAAAACCAAGCCAATATCTCCTTCTGAATCGATCAAAGAAAGTGCAAGAGATTGTATTGTTTTGTGAAGAATCTCGTCAGAAACTTTGTGATAATCGTCGATGACGATAAGAGAAGAGGACTTTTCTAAACCATCAAACAATATTTCAGCTGCTTCTGCAGGATTTGGCATTGGCGTAGCTGCGATATAGTCTGCAAAAATAGACTCACCCATGCTTGCCATCCAATCGGCAATACTTTCGAAAAAAGATCTTGATGAGTCTTTTTCTTGGCAACGATGGTACAAAAGATTTCTTCGATGCATATAATTCTCAATGAGTTTCGCAGCCATCGTTGTTTTACCAATCCCTGCAATACCTGGGATGAGCAATGTGGTTGAACGTGCATCAAGTAAATTCATGACATTGTCCATTTCATGTGTTCGACCAAAAAAATGACGAATTCGTGGAAGGTCACTCAGACTGGTCATCAGTTGCTTTTCTACATGTTTAGATAAATCACGCTCTACCAATTCCGCAGAGAGTAATCGCACATCTAACACTCCATTTCCATCCATGTACCGAATCACATCGACCGGTCTCATCTGAAATGGTAGCAAATCCTGAATGCTACCCAATGTGGTTGAAACTGATTCTTCTTCACCCATTATGCAGCGAATTGGATATTCTTTCAGTTTTGTCCAGGTTTCTTCAGCTGCAGAATTACCAGTTTCGGTGAGGAAATAGGATTTTCTTTTTCGAGTTACACCATGCACATGTGCTTGTCTTTCAATCAACAAACCTTGGTCCTTGAGACCGGATATCGCCCGAGGTACATTTGAGCGAGCAATCGCAACTGCATTTGCGATGCCCATTTGTGAGAGAGCAAACGGTACTTCGACTGAATTAGAATAATCCGAATAGTCCGATAAGTGCAGAAGAATTCTCTCTTGAACGCCGGGTTTGGGGCGACTCATTTTGATTCAACTCACTGGGGTGGACGGTAATTTGGATCGGGCACCCACTGATTGGATTGCGCATCCCATAGCCATCCCGGATGTTGTGATTGTGCGGGTGCTGCTGGCTGCTGAACAACATTTTTAGCTTGACCAAATGCTTGGGGCGCCTGTTGAGCAGGCAAAGTTTGTGTATTTGTCGCCGGTAGTTCAGGGACTTGTTTTGCCTTAGCCCAAGCATATGGGTCCTCTGAAACATTTTGTTGCGAGACTGCCTCCTCGATTTCATCTAATTCTTCAAACTCGAGGAAGAAAAATGCGCCAGCCCCACCAAGCAAACCAATCACAAGAACGATGAGTACAATCCAGAGCCAAGTAGCCATCCCCGCTTCGGCAAGAGCGCCTGATGCTAACTGTTGCTGAGTTATCGAGCCTTCATCTTGAGAGAAGACAAGATTTACATCGCCATCTCTGCCAATTTGCGTATAAGATATTTCCATTCTCCATACGCCATCAGGTCCAACCAGTGTTTCATTCACCAAGAAATCACTATCTGCAAATCGTGCCTCTACTTTACTTCCAGGCAGACCTGTTCCACGATACATGGCATTATTTCCTGAAATTACTTGACCATCATTAATTCTCTCAACACTAAACGAAATCGGTTTTACAATGAAATCTACAGCTGGGGAATTAACTGGGACATCGTTGTCATCATAACCAATGAAAATAACGTCGAGTAAACTCCAATCTGCAATATCAGGACTGCGAGATTCCATATAATCCATTGGGTTATATTTCGCTACTCCTGAATTGGGGTTGATTGTTATGGCATCAACGTAGAGTGGTTCGTTGAAGTCCCACCTTAGATGCGTGTTGTTTTCCCCTTCCCCATCTGGGTCACTGAAGAAATCGAGTAAATTAATACTTACCGATGTACATCGATTATCTGAGAGAGAGTTAGAATCACAAAAGATGGTGTATGTTTGTGGCCAAAGTGTCGGGTTGCTGAACTCTGGAGGCACATTGTCAGTATCTCCCAAATCGATGTATTGAATTCTGCGCATCACGGGCTCAGAGAAATCCACGGTATCATATGATCGTACTTCGATATCATAAAATTGGCCATTAGCAAGGTTGGCTCGACTCGGATCCCACGTTTGGGTCCAAACTCCACTGGCAGAAAAGGTAGTCACATCCGAGGGACCATTCATCATTTCACCACCAGTTGCTGCGTCGAATAATCTAAACTCAACGCGACTCACAGAGCCATCATTATCCCTGGCAACTCCTTCCAGAGCAACGACTTCTCCACTGTAAATAATTTGGCTAGGGCGAGGTTTGTCCAATTGTACAATCGGTGCTTGATTTTCATTGTCAATGGTAAGAATGAGTACCTTTGTCACACACACATCGATAACACCACGACAAAAATTCGAATCGGAGGCCCATATTGTGAAGGTGTAATCGCCAGATTGAAGATTCGTACCTGCATAATTCCAAACATATGACCAAGATGGTGAGGCTTCTTGCCATACCTTTGAACTAAAATCTCCTGGACCTTCAATTTGAATGTAGACTCGGTCGAGGTCCAAGTTGTTACGATAATCATCTTCTGCTCTTCCTTCGAATGTAACGATGCCATTTACGTGTTGACTTCCATCTTGTGGAGAATCGACGAAAATGGTCGGCGCATTGATATTCAATCTGAAAAATCGGGTTGCTATTTGAGACACCTCGAGGCCGTCATAAGCCCGAATACGGAAGGTTACATCTTGTTCAGCTTGGTCGGACATATCCCATTCAAAGGACCAAGTTTTGAAAGGATAATTTGTACTTGTAATAACACCATTTGCTCCAGAGGTATCGATAGCATTGTACCAATCTGGTGAACCATGTGGCTGAATTTCCACACGATCAACCGTCCCAAACATGGCATCAGTTGCATTGGCAGTGTTGAAGTAATTCCCGTCATTATCGCCAGCAAAACCATCCCAAGCACGGCCCGTTAATTGAACAATTTTGGGGAAAGAAGTCGAATTTAGCTGATCGACAGTTACCGAAGGTGCCATGTTATCCAAGTGAATAATCTCATCGATCATTCCATCGAGTGTAAAAGTATGCGTAGAGCGACCTTTATCGAATTTCGAAGCCTCTACGATGAACAATGACATCTCGCGGGTGTTAGTTCCTGGCGAACAATCCTCTGAATCTTGCTCATCTGCATAGCCATCCCCGTCGTTGTCGACACCATCATTGCATGAATCTTCTCGATCTGCAGTATACTCGCCTGTGACTGGATGAATGGTGTAATCTGGTTCATTCCATTTTCGATTCCAATTGTGGTCGATGTGGAAATTTGTAGGTAATGTGATTTGAGGCGTAAATCCAAAACTATCGGTGGTTAAATTGTACAACTGCACACCAAAGGCATTTCTGATTTTAACATTCGCTCCAGCAACGTTACTGTTACTCGCCTTAACTTGATATCTAACCAGTTCTCCTTCTTCTACCTGAACACCCCATTCAGAACCTTGGTTCCTCATGTAAATATCTCCGATATTAAATCCATTTAGGTTAGCAAATGTGAACGTGGTTGCGTTTTCTTTTATTTCCATTGCAATAGGCATATCTTTTGGCACCATTTCTGAGGTTGGAGGTACCTTCAAGCAAGCGTTACTATTTTCTTCACACGTCTGACTATTCCATCTGAGGAAAATAGACTCTGCGATACTTGAATTGTCGAGTTGAGGAAAGTTCTCCGATTGTACGATTACTTTGGATTCAGTGATGTTGTATATTTTGGTAACCGACGAAGGCCATTGATTTTGGCTGAAGAATCCAATACTGCCATACTTGGTTCCATAATTATCATCAAAAGGCGTCATATAGACCGCTTCTGCTTCGCCGTTTGCCCCTCCAGCATCAATTTCGTTATCTTGAATATTAACGATACTTCCTTTAATCTTGAAGGCATCTGCGGCAATCTCTGAAAAATTATTTCCGATAATCGTCGCACTAGCCATGATCATTTGCATGGCAGGACATGGAAATGCATATTCAGGAGCCTGTCCATACATAGCGGAATTACAAGTTCCGGATACGTTGTTTATCTGATTATTTGCGAGGTAGAGACGAGATTTTTCTGGTTCATTTTTGTATGAAGACCAACTGTCAACGTAGTGGTATTCACCCAAACTAATCGCTTCTTTTGCCGTATTTTGAATGGTATTATTTTCAGCAACGACATCGGATTCTCCGTAAATCCACAAGCCATTCCAACCCCCGATTGGTCCAATCACGTTTCTGTGTAATTGTGCAGTTGAGTCCCGAATACCAACTCCGGAACCTGATGCTGCACCAGAAATGGTATTGTCATTTGCTACAATGACCGAATTATCGTAAGCGGTTATTCCCGCACCCTCAGTGGTTTCAATGGTGTTGTTGAAAATATACATGGCGGTTGAAGCATTGGTAGAGGTTTTGACACTGTTGGTGTCGACGGCGTTGCAAGTAACTGTAATGCTACTATCAGTAATTCTTCCGGAACTACTTTGGAAGAAAAGCCCTTGCGAATTATCTTGTACCGTTACAAAGTCAATATCAACATCTGAGTTTGAAAAATACATGGCGGAACGGCCAGGTTGACCACTATCACAAGTAGCACCGGCCGATGGTGAATTGCCACCAGAGATGGTTGTCGAACGAATAGTCAGGGCTCCAAGTATTCCTTTTCCAGCATTGTGAGCCTCAAGAGCAGGGCCATGATAATTTCGACCATCTACTCCAAGTGTCAATGTGCTATCGCTAATCGTTGGTGCTGCTGAACCTACAACTAGGATGTTTGTTGTATTAACATCAGAAAAGTCTAATCCTCTTGCATCGATTGATGCATCATTCAAAACCAAGGCTCCATATCTGTAAACACCGTTTTGGACTTGCACCGGAATGCCATATGTTCCTTCTAGCGTCACATAATTCAATTTGGTTTTCTGAACGTCGACAGTATAGTCCAGCCAAATACCAGAGCCACAGGATGGGTCAGGGTTATTCAAAGGAGCCCCTGCACAATTACCTGGACCTGAACCGGATGCGTCCGCCCAAACAAAACGAATTGGAGCACCTTGGGAAGACGGAGCGCCAGCACCACAAGTAATGTCTCCAGCGCAAATTGAGCCTTCAACAATCAATTGATCACCGGCTGGAATGTTGATCCTCGTACCCCCATTTATGACCAAAGTAGCACCCTCAGCAACCGTGACATTCCCATTCAGATTGACCGTTCCTGACCACGTTTCCGAAGCAGTAATGGTTCCAGATGTTGTTACAGCAGAGGCAACGGGGATGGAGATAAGGCCTACGCAGAGGGATGTGAACATGAGAAAAGTTAGAAAAATGCTCTTTGTTTTTTGATTATCAGACATATCTATCATTGCTCCCAGGATGAAGCGTAGTATAACCTTTGGCGTCTCATGGCACCGGTAGAAATATCAAAAAAAGCCTTGAAATATCAAATTTTGGTGTTTTTTAATATCAAAATTGATTAAAAATATCATCAGCAACGCTCTATATCCATGACTTCATCATACCATTTTTGAGCAGATAATACGCCGTATCCATTCGAATCACTGTGAGTAGCCCCTGCTTCAAGTGTACTGTTCCTTAATGCCCATTTTACTGCAAGTATACAATCAGAATTAGAATTTTCAGAACTTGTGAGGTCAGGGCGGTCTTCAAGAATCAGTGCCAAAGCGCCTGTGACAATCACCGTTGAAACGGATGTTCCCTGAGTTTCAAAATATGAACCCTGATTTCCAGTTGATATAACACCAACTCCCGGAGCGAGTATCTCTGGCTTTAGATGAGGGTCTTCTCTGTCAATTCCTCCAACTGTTTGAGAACCAAGTGATGAACCGTTCCATCGATCTTTGTTAACATCTGATGCCCCTACGGTAATGACATATTCGATATTTCCAGGAATAGCGACGAGACCATCATCAGCAGGACCTCCATCATTTCCAGCAGCAGCAATCACAAAGATTCCGTTATTGATTGCCTTTCTGACGGTTAATGAAATATCACCTTCGGACATAGAATCAGGATCTTGCATACCACCCAATGAGAGAGATATGATGTCGGCGTCAAATGGCGATATACACCAATCAATTCCGTTAGAAACTCGTTTCTCATCTCCGCTATTGCTGCCGTCTTGGTTTTCCCCAAGGGCAGAAACTACGCCAAGAGAAATTCCTTGTGCAGCACCCAATTGATGCCCATCTGCTACCAATAAGCCAGACATCAGCGTGCCATGTGCGAGAGCACCGTGATCGACTGGAATATCTGATGAACTCCAGTAGTCTCTATACTCGATAGAAAGATGATCTAAATCTGGATGCGTCAAATCAATACCAGTATCAACAATGCAAACTCTAACACCGTCTCCAGTTTGACCGATTTGCTGAAGTTCCCTTATCTCTGACTGTTCAAAAACCCATTCTGAATCAGGCAAAATTGGTTCGATGTTAAGCAATTGGGATCGCCAAACAAGCCATAAAGCCAACAAGCCGATCATGAAAACTGACGCATTCATGATTCTCTTTGGCCATTGATTCATCATTGGGATAGGCATTGCAGGAGATGGTGCCCATCCCATCACCTCGGCTCTCCAACCTGGTTGGTGTTCAACCGCTGCGGGGTCAACAGCAGACAGAATTCGGGCATCGTCTGGTTCTGGAATGAATTGAACATTACCCAAATCATCCGGCATAACAACATCTCAACCATCCCGATGGTGGTTTTGAACTTATGTTCGAATCCTGTTTATCAGAATCGCTTTTTGGAACCAGACTTAGCCACCTTGTATCCTCCGAAGATGACAAGTCCTCCCAATATCACAATCACGAACGGTAGTAGACTACTCTCTTCACCTTCTGCAACATTAGCAAACTCTCGATCAAATTTGATGCTATTTTGACTATCTTCAGACACAGATACATCTCTTGGGTCGATTGTTACTTCAAATCGTTGCACTGCTCCTTCAAAGCCTTCGTAATCAAATTCTGCATACGCAATATCATTATTTGGTACGGTTAGCGTCATTTTTTGTTCTGAATACTCAGTCTCAACTATTCCCTTGAGCGTCACTTCGATGCCAACAGCATCAAGCAAACCGGTATTTCTGATTGGGACAATTATTTTGCCCGACTTTCCTGCAACTGCTTCAGAGTTGAGTGGCGTAATTTGCTCAGAAATTATCTCTAGATTTGCGGTTGCAATTTCAACAGTAATTTCTTGTGTGTAAGTATCACCATTTTCGCTTTTCACAGTGACTCCAAGCGTACATGAATTTACCGTAGCATTTGCTGATGGAGAGGTGACGGTAACTCTTACCGTATCGGTTGCTCGCGGATCGACGGCACTTGCAGACAAGTGACTGTGTGACCAGCCATCCTCTTCGCAATTGCTTGACAACTCTGTAGATGCAGAAAGTGTGTCTTCAGTATTCCCGTTATTTTCAAAAATTGCGTTGAAAGAGACCGACTTTCCATTTTGACCTACACCAATTCGTTCTTCCATACCAGAGATATTCACATCATAAACTGCTGGTATCGAGATATTGACTTGCAATGGAGTGGTTGCGGCACCTGTACTCAGTGCAAAGTTAATGACTCGTCCATTGTCAAGGGCGATTACAGTATCGGGTCCTGGCGGGGTAATTCTTAGATAAATTTGGCCCTCTAAGTTGTGTAATGAGTCGGTAAGGTTGGCCCCGACACCGAGTGATAACTCAGCCCCATCTGACCATTCAGCAGTTGATGCATTTTTGAATTCAAAATTCCAATTTGCTCCATCTTGACCGCTCATTGAAGCCGATGCGCTGAATATCTCAGTTAGCTGATTACCATCATAAGTAACATCAATGACCATCTCGATGGCATTGTATCCATCTGTACCATCTTGAGCAACATACCACTCTTTGGTAGCATTGTGTGTCGCATTCTTCAGAGAGCTGTTGTCAACAGATAGTGAAAGTGTGCTGTTTGAACGTAGGTTGTAGATTAATTCGACAGATAAAGGATCGTCTTTAATTTGTACCGTTCTATCCACATAATATTCAACCTCTAATCCCATTGCATGTTGTGTTGTTTGGAATGTAGACGCTAACCTTGTACTTCCTGTTGGCAAAATTATGTCATTCAAGTCTCCTTCTTCACTCAAATCAAGATACCAACGTGTATCGCCGATATCGACTTCAATCTCAACCACTTCGTTTTCTAATGATGCTGGGCGTTCTACCAAATTGAAGTCTGTCCATTCTGTTGAGATATCGATGAGACCTCCACGTTTCATGGTGAGGTTAACGCTGCCACCATCTGTTGGACTTGCTTCGAGAGTTCCGATTGCTACACCTCCACCATTCTCGTCAGGATTGGCTTCTACTACCCAAACAATCCAAGTACCCGGAGTAACCGATGCGCTCCAATTAAGTTGATTACCATCAAATGTTGCTGTAGAAGCGTTCACTGGTTCGTAATCCAGATTAATATCTGGGTAAAGAACAACTTTCGCACCATCAAGTTTTGCTGTAAGTTGTTCCTGAGTCAGTTCACCCAAATGAGTAACAGAACCTGATACTGGAACCAAACCTGTTGTCATCTCAAGACTGGAATCGATATTTTCGTTGTAAACCGAGAATGAGTTATTACCTTCATTTTCATAATATACAGTTTCAAATCCATCCTTTGTGCAAGAGATATTATATTGTTGGTTTGCTGGAACAAAGAATGACCAATGGCCATTAGTATCAGTAAGCATTGACTCATTGAAGTTATCATTACTGACTGTGACATTTACAGATTCCATTCCTTCTCCAGGGTCTGGAATATTGTTTTGTTCTCGATTATCCCAGAAGATGTTACCCTCAATGAGTACAAAGACCTGTGCTTCCATTGCGACGGAAATTTCCAGCCCTGAAGTGCCGTTAGCGAAGTACACTTCTGGGTCAACCTTTGCAAAATCGTCGCCACTGATGAATAGGGTCCAACTTCCTGGCATGACATACATGGATAGGGTGCCGTTCTCGTTAGTTCGGACGATGTTACCGCTCGAATCAGTGCTTGTGATATTCATGAATCCATCTAAGCTCATACCTTTGATCGTTTCATCAACCATAGTCTCACCAATTCCTTCCTTGGACAAATTAACATCAATTTGCATGGCTTCAACGGTTTCGAGGGTAATTGCTAATCGACTTTCATCACCGGATATGTTGACTATTTTTTGTAAAATTTCAGTCTTGTTGGTTAAATTATTCTCATAAGCATCTACGGTAAATACCCAATCGGTCTGATCGAGGTACAAGGCAAATGAACCATTATCATCTACAGGCACCATTTGCGCCGGTAAATTGCCTTCAGGGTCTTGAGCACGCAATAAAATTTCACTGTTGGTTGCGCCGTCACTACCCACGACTGTTCCTTTCACCAACCACTTTGGAGAAAGTGGTATGGATAACGAGATATTTTCTCCTCCCAGTTTGACATCAACCGGTTCAGTAAAAGCAACCGGCACAGATAAGTATTGACTTGCATTTTCATCAAATGGATTGTTGATTTCATCAATGTTAAATTCATACAATCCAAGGGAAACATTCACAGAGATTATCCCATCAACATAATCTGACGCATTCAAAGATAAGTCAGTTCCATAATTATCGAGTGCAGTTAGACTAATATTTGGCTGAACAGCATAATTTTCGTTCCATGTTTGATTATTATCAAAGTCAGAAAATATCTTGATGACAAGGCTAATGTTGTCTGGTTGTACAGAGAAATTTTGGTTATCTAGTCCAGTGATATCAACAAGAACATCTTCCTTTGAATCCGCATTGAGTAACTCATCACCCAATTCTAAGGTCCAAGTTCCTGGCAAAACTTCCATGAGGTAATTACCTGTTTCTTGAACAGTTGATGACCACTCAAGACCATCCTGATTAACGGCATTTATTCTCACAGATTCCCATCCAGGAGCATCACTAGCCCAACGTGTATCACTGTCCCCAACAAATAATGTTCCAGAGATGATGCCTACTCTTTGCATGAACATCACATTGGGTATGTCATTATGAGTCACACCTTCGGAGGAATTTTCCATGATGTATCCTGCACCAAATCCATTGCCATCGAGTACTTGAACATGGAATGTTCGATCGACAGGTAGCCTTATTGAAAACGAACCATCATTACCCGTTCGAATTGTTTCTTCAATCAATCCAGAGTTGAAAATAATTGGTGCAAGTGGAACGGTTTGGTAAAGTTCTTGGTTTGCAAGGAAATCTGTTTCAGTGAGATTGGTGACGTCAAGGTCATCAGGTGCACCGGCTTCAGGATTGGGAATATACAAAGTTCCGTTCACCCATGCTGATTCGGTGTAACTCCATTCGATGCCAGAGACATTTTCACTCACCACTATTTCTTCTAGAAGTACGTATAGTTCATCACCACTGTCAACTGCTTTCCATGTACCTTCCGTAATTTCTGCATGCAAAACACCGGTTTCATTTGAAACGAAACTCATAACATCAGAATCCGTGATTGCTCCTGTTGATTTATCGAATTTCGAGAAATTAACCACGCGATTGGAAACATTGAAGTTAGAATCTGTTGAATCCAATTGAATAAACAAATCCTTCGTTATTGGAATGGTTAATCCGTTGAGAGTTACGTTCACTTCACTCTCAGTAGTAATTGAAATGGTTTCATTGCGCTCATATAGCCCATCTAAATCAAGATCTGTTCTCCACAAATATTCTCCAGGTATCAGTTTGCCCTTGGAAAATAGTCCGGTCTCATCAGTTTCTAATTCATAAACAACATCTGTCGTAAGATCAATCAACTCAAATTGACCACCAGTTGTATTTTCCACAATAGTTCCATCTGACATGACCAATGTATCATTGAACATGTAACCTGGCATCAAGAAGTTCTTTTCTGCTGGTGAGACTCCTACAATCAGTGTTTCACTAAGCGTGTGAACTCTGTCATCATCGAAATGAAGGCTCACTTCATATTCTCCAGGAACTACTTCACTCAGGTAAAATGAACCCGGTTCAACAATCTCACCGCTAAAGGTTCCAGAACCGATAAAACTCCCTGTACCGTTGACAGTACCACTGCCCTCGAATGTTCCAGAAGCCTCGAAATTCTCACCGTTTAAGGCACGCACAAGGGTAACAGTTGTGTTCGCAACGACTTGTCCCTTTGCTTCTACAGTTCCGGAGAAGATGTACTTGCTTGTGGTACCATTGACCAAACAAACGGTCTCATTTTCAGGTAAGATATCACCGGTTACGTCTTGGTCACAAGCTCCGGGGGTTTCGGTGAAGTTCGTGTATACTGCATCGATAACTCCGAATCCAGACCATGTTCCATTTGCGAAATAGGAACGTGTTGGTTCGATAATTCGAGTGTAGTTTCCGGTGAAGTTTGTGACAACTGCTAATCCCTCAGAAGAGGTGAAAGTTCCTGATTCATCGAAGACTGCTTCACCGCTTCCCTCTAGGATACGGACGTCTTCGGTTGTGAAATCTCCACTTGTCGTGGTCAAAGTGTAGTTATCCATGCTTGTCCACACATTGTCAAGGACCATTTCAACACCATCTAACGACTCACCTTCGAAACTCTCGTGACCAGTCCATAGCACGGAACCAGACGCACCAGAGTGTTTAATGATTACATCAACTGAATCCGAAAAGTCAACCTCACGATTGGCTTCTGCTCCAGAGACATGCAGCAAAGTCTCACCAATCCAAGTCATGTTTGAAACACCTCCCAATATCGAAGTAACTGCATTTACATCACGAGAATTTGGATTTTCAAGTTCGAGAATTTCAGATAAGCCTGTTGCGAAACTTCCGTCACGAATGGCATTTTGGTCTGCTGATGGGTCAAATTCCCCAACAAATGCAGAGACTCTGATTTGACCTGCTGGAGCAAGGAAGGAATAAGTTCCGTCTGCATTCACATCGGTAGCACCAATTGGAATGAAGTAGGTATCGTTATCTTCGTTTCCATCTTCGTCACTAAACGCATCTCTTTCGAATAGTAATCGAACACCATCCATGTTCATGGAGTCATCATCGAGTTTGACCACTCCGGTGATTTCTGCACCAGGATAATACTTCAAGATTTTAACTTGAGAAGTTGCTCTGTGTGCTTGTGAACCAATGACATTTAGCCCATCAGGGTCTTCCCAATTGGCAATCACGAAGTGATTCATCATCGCACCAGGCATTGGTACAGCATTTGTCATAAATGTTCCTGGGCTTCCACCAGTACCGATATGTAAACCTGGTTGTGGATTAGATGCATCTGTTTCAACACCCAAACTTGAAGCACCATACCCTACGTAGGCTCTTGCCAACATGGTGTCGAAGAATGCTGCCTTGTGGTCTATTCTTACATCCTGCAACTGTAATGGATCGATATCTGAACCTGATTGTTGGTTGATGTAATCTTTCTTAATTGCTTCATCAAATTCTTCCCTTGTCATTTCATCAGGGAATTCACCACGAATAGTTTCGTAAACCTCGTCCATGAATGTGGTGAAATCTTGACCGGAAAGTATGGTAGGAGCAGTGAAAATACCTGTAGGTTGTCCACCATTAAATTGAACATCAGCGTTGTATCTTCCACCTTTTGGATAAAGTCTATGATCGACTGCAAAATACTTGATTTCATGATTTCGGGTAATCGTCTGCCCCGGTAGGCCTTCGTAATCCTGGACGGTGTATACTCTGTTATCCATCAAGTCGACGTACAAATCATTCAACGCTTCAGTGGAAAGACTGTTCGTTAATAATTGAGTAATGGTTGCCAATCTTGCGTTATCTCTGTGTATGTGAGTTGAAACAGAATTAAACTCATCAACCAAGTCGTTAGTATACCAGTAATCGCCTACAATGTAGTGAGTTGTTTCCATGACCGTGTCTCTTGTTGTTCGAACCTTGAAGTTGTATGAAGTGTTAGCATTTTGGAAATTTGACCAAGAATCACCGGCACATACTCCAGTCTCGGTTGAATCACAAGGGACCAATATACCGTCTTCATATATTCTGTAGACCTTCTGGGCACCGTTTGGCACCATTCCCTCATCCAGTTCAAAGCCTTCTGCAAGGACCCAATCCTCATTCGTTTGTATTACTTTGAATGTCAACTGACTTGTAACTGCTACATCTTCACTGGTCTGAATCAATTCATAGAACTCTGCTTTTTCTGAACCGAGATGTGTTTCAAGTGTGGAGGAAAATGAATTTGTAAACTGCAGACCGTTGTCACGGTGATAGTTGTATGACAAGTCACCTTTCCCTAGTTGCCAGATAAACATAGCAACCAGATCATCCTGACCCCTTGCGAGAAGCATGTTACCAGTCGCAGGTATCCCTGATTGGAAGTTATCTGAAACGGATGGATGTTCTCCGCTGTCTAGAGCTTGGAAACCATAATCCCACCATGAAACAAAGGCAGGCTTGTCAGAATACGCCATATCAGCATCTTGTTTTGCAAGCCAATCGTAGGCTCTATTCCAACCTTCATCGTTGAAGGCGCTACCAAAACTTCCAAGATACCAGCGTCCGCCAGAATTCTCGTAATCCGTGTCATCGAGTAGCGAGAATCCAAGTTGGTTCCATCGAAGCATGTCTGGAATGATGCCATAGATGCTCTTGTCAAGACCGGGTTCATGCTCAGAACTTCCGGGAATTGCCGAGTCTATACCATAGGTTGCGTGTTGCCCGATGAGTATGACGAGAACCAAACCAATGGCGCTAAATTGGGGTGTTCGCCAAAGCGCTTTTCGAGCCCCAGTAATACGATCGCCAGGAGTTCTTATCCCTTGACGTCTCCACTCTTTCACCATAGACGAAGCACCAGAGTATTGCCACAAACCGACGATTCCCCAAGCACCCATGACTGCCATGGCCGGTGATGCGTTGAAAACGAATCTTCCAGCAGTCCATGCCATGTATGATGCGATGATAACCCACATACCAAGAACGAGTTTTACTTCCTTCTTGTGACGAGTACCTTGCCAAATTGCGATGAGACCCATGGCCAAAGCAAGAATGAACACAATAGGACCAAAACTTGCAAACAACATACCACGGCTAGGAGCAGAAGCCTCAGCAATGGTTCCAAAGATCTTGTTTTTCGTGAAATAACCTGAACCCGTTGTCAAGACATTGAATGAATTTGAAATGTCGAAATACTGCAAAACCCACAGCAAGCCAAAGAACACACTTCCACCTACGAAAAGGGAACCAAGCACCAGCAACCATGGCTTATCACGGAAACCGGTTGTGATGAAGGAAATCGCCAAAGTGAACGCGATGATAAACAACAGAGGCTGTAGTCCTGTTGAATTCCAAACGAGATTCATTTGAGGGTGTGCATAAAACGGAATGGTCATGACCAATATTGTGAGTAACATGGTTAAGTTAACCGTAGATAGAACGGTACTATCCTTTCGTCTAAACATGTTCAAAGCAACTTGCACAGCATAGGTCAAGAAAATAATCGCAGGACCATATACGAATCCTTTCCATCCGAGTGCTACTAATCCAATGCAAACACCGGCTGCTACAGCATTAGCAATTGCTGCTTTTTTGTGGATTTTTACATCAGAAACAGCCTTGAACAAAGAATTAGGATGAGCAGAAACCTTTCGTGTGATCCGTTCGTTTCCGCCCGCTTTTACTGCCCTCAAATAATACATGAAACCTGCAGACAAGAACAGAAGAATGAACGCGTCGTGGTCTGCTAGGGCCCAGGTACTGTGTGTAACGTGACTGGGCATGAATGCAATCAACCATGCTGCGATTACTCCAGCACCCTTTCCGAAGTGGTCTCGAGTCATGCTTGCGATTGGAAATACAATCAAGGCACCGTAAATAGCTGGCAATGCAAGCATTGACCACCAAACTGCTTCTTCTGCTGAAATTTGTAACACAGTTTGAATCAATATGGCACCAAGAGCGAGAGACCAGGTAAAGAGTGGCGGCCTTGGGTTAATTCCTCCAAGAGGGTATGATCGATCTGCATCAAAAACCAGATGCGCGTGTTGTGCGAGAATATAGTCAACAACACGCTTCATGTACCACGGGTCAGAACCTCCAGTCATGTCCCAGGTTCCTGTACCGTAGGCATTCATGGAAGGTACTGCATACCATTGTATTCTCATGGCCAATCCGATCATGAATGAGGTAAAGACAAGTATACCAGCCCAATGATTGGACCAAAATTGTCGAGCACCAGAAGGTTCGTGCAATTCACGGTTCATCCATGAGCCATACTTTTCATGTGTGCTGAACCAGTAAATTAAGACTGATACGGCAAAGAAGATGCTGAACCATATCCAAACAGCCCAAGCCCCTTCAAAGCTCTCATTTGACCAAATGCCAGCCTCATACCATGCACCAATTTGATACAAAACCCACAGTGATGAAACAAACATAGCCCGTGTGAACCAGCGCTCAGCAACCATGTAAGCCACTATGAGAGCGACGATTCCGGTAAAGAAGGGAGGCCAAAATCCGATGTACCCGTGGTATCCATCCTCGAAGAGCATGCCCAAGCGATCGGCATCGCTTACACCACTCATAAACCACATAGAGGCAATGTGGGCACCCATCCAAACACCAAGAGCAACTTGAAGTGGGATTGATTGGCGATTATATCTTCCATCAGACAGCCCTGCATAAGAGAACCATCCTTTCCCAGATGGCTGTATGAAGACGCCTCGACCAATTACGGCAAGCAAAAGCCCAAGTATCGTAAACACTGTCCATACTGAGAAGAACATGAATGAAGCTCCTTCACGAACCGCATTTGTTCTGTCATAGGTTGTTGGAGAGCCGTTTTCATTGAATACGGTATATTCGGAAACGGCAGTAGCAAGATAATCTGCTCCAGCAGTCATGGCGAGGACAAAACCTACCATGCTAAACGTGAGCACAACAGCCCACTCATGTCGCCTCGAATGATCGAGAGCGTAGACGCCAAACGCAGTCAAAAATATTAACAAAGCAATAAGATTTGATGCTCCTAAATAGGTAGAACCAGCGGCGAGCAATCCAGTTATCAACAATACAGGGAGGGAGGCCTGTTCAGGAGTGTTGAAGGATAGGATTTTGCGGTCGACCAAAATTCGAGGCACAAGCCCGATAACGGCCGCCGACGCCACTGCCATGAGTGGGAACATTCCATCTACATCCAAAGATAGGTCAAATTTACCTATCCAATTCGCTGCAACAGCCAGCAAAACCGCCATCGGGGCTATCAGTAGCCCTAACAATTGGTTTGTGCCTGAAGCACGGTTTTCATTGTTGTCTTCCATTCGTTTTCCCTCAATGTTTATCCAGCCTAAAGGCTGGGCGAACTCGCCACATTGGGACCCTTTTTAACCCTAACCATCAACGGAAATGAAAATACACTACGTCGGCCATGTTTAGTCGTTTTGCTTTCTCACATTGCTCGATGGCCAATGTCTTCTCGGAATCGTCCTCCTTCTAACTTGATTGAATTTATCATTTCATAGGCTTGTTTTCTGGCTGCCAGTAAGTTATCACCAAGGCCTGTACAAGCTAAAACGCGTCCGCCAGTAGACTGGATTTCACCAGATTTCTCAGCAGTTGCTGCATGGTGTAAAATTCCATGATGAATCTCCTCTAAACCAATAATTTCCCGCCCGGTTATTGGCGTACCAGGATAACCTTCGGAAGCCAAAACAACGGTTAACGCTGCACCTTCATGAATAACGAGGTCATATTCCTGCAGACAATCTGTTGATGCAGACCAAAGCAATTCACCGACATCAGAAGCAATGAGAGGAATGGTTACTTGACATTCTGGGTCCCCAAATCTGACATTGAATTCGACTACAAATGGATCTCCGTTTTCATCAATCATGAGCCCAACATACAACACGCCTCTGTAAGGAATCGGTTGATTGGACAGCCATTGGTGCATGGGTTTCACAATGTTTTCAATAGCCTTGGATTCTACAGACCCATCAAAAACAGGAGCAGGAGCATAGGCCCCCATCCCACCGGTATTGCGGCCCTTATCCCCATCGAACTCTCTTTTGTGATCTTGACTTGCAGGTAGGCATACAAACTCTCCAGCATCCATGACTACGAGTAAACTTGCTTCTTCTCCGGGAAGGAATTCTTCAACGAGAACATAACCATCTGTGGATATTGAAGATGCAATGAAATTCATGACTTCATCTCTATCTTCACTTACGACCACGCCTTTTCCTCCAGCCAGCACATCCCTCTTGATGACCCATGGTTTTCCAGAAAAGGCTTCGAGTGCTTCTTCAGCTTCTTGCATAGTTTGGATTTTTCTAAATTGGGCGGTGGGTACGCCGATATTTTGCATGACTTCCTTGGCATATAATTTGGAACCCTCTAATCTGGCATGTGATTCACATGGACCAAAACATGGTATTCCCTTTTTGCTCAAGGCATCGGATAATCCAAGACAGAGAGGTGCCTCTGGACCAACTACGACAAAATCTACCCCGATATTTTCGCTTAATTTTACGAGTCCAGGAAGATCACTTGCTGAAACAGAATGAATATTGGCAACATCGGCAATCCCCGCATTTCCGGGAGTACAATGAATTTGAGCAATGAGATTTGACTGAGAAAGGCCGAGACATAGAGCATGCTCTCTTCCGCCACCACCGATAACCAGAACACTCTTTCCTGACATGGCTCTCCCATCATCAAGAACCTCAAGATGTTATCGTGAGAATTGAAAGTAACGAGACATTCAAAGACTGAGTTACATTTTGTTAATCATGGCAGGTGAGATCTTTCAACCATGGGAAGACAATGGTTTTCTCATATTGATTCTCTACACATTATGGATTTATCTACCAGGATTTTTGGTAAACACTTTTGCCATGATGTGGGGTAAATGGTTCCCAAAAACAGGATATGGTCCTTGGCCAATTGATGGAGGGAAGAACTGGAAGGACGGAAACCGGATTTTGGGTGACGGGAAGACTTGGAATGGTCTCATCGGTGGCTCCCTTACATCAGGACTCCTGTGCATAATCATGGTGATGGTCACACAAGGGAATACTTCCAATGCATTACCATTTGTTGACCCTGTGTTTGAGTCTCAAGGTTGGTATGCAACAAACAACGCCTACCTTACGGCAATGATACTTGGTAGTTTTCTTGGTTTAACCTCTCTTATCGGAGACGCAACAGGCTCTTTTTTCAAACGCAGAAAAGGACTCAAAAGAGAAGGAAACATTTCGTCTAAAGCCCCTCTGCTTGACACCATACCATTTGCCCTGAGTGTATTCACGTTCGGAATCATATTTCTTGGAGGACAACATGGCGCTGTTGAACTTATTCCATCAATGTTGGCCATCCTGATCATTACCCCGTTACTTCACAGAAGTTTCAATTTGATTGGCTATGCTATCGGCTGGAAAGACGTCCCCTACTAACCAAACCATCGATTGGTTCATGTGGTTAACGAAGATGGAATAACATGCGAGCCATCTTGATTTCTGCACTTATGCTGGGTCTGTCTGTTTTACCTCTTGTCTCAGGAGTAGGCGGAAACATCAGCGAAAATACTGTTTGGACGAACGAAACTATCACAGAAGACACCACAATCAAGTCTGGGTCAACACTAACAATCGAGGAAAACCTTACCTTCAACGGAACCTATACAATAACTGTGGAACAAGGAGCAACTCTCATTTTCAATCATGTGAATGTGAGCGGATTGGATGAGAAGCACCTGAAATTAAACGCAACATCGACGCTTCTCATACCATCCGAAAACACGGACGGAACCGGCACTGTTACCATCAGATTTCATCAATCCGTTTACTACTCAGTTGACATGAATATCACAGTCGGGACCGACTCATATGAAGTGGTAAATACATCAGAGATATCCATGAATGTTGACCTTTCCGAATCAACAATAGAAGCCAATTTTTTGTTCAATCCATTCCAAGAAATAAGGATTGTCGAGGTCGTTGTGGAACCGGATATTGGTGGGGCAGAATTTTTTACTCCAAGTGATTTGAATGGAGACGGAACCTCAATTGTAAGTGCTTCTAATGATGCACAGTGGCATGTCACAAGCTACGGCGACCTATCCATGAGCGGAAGTCACTTGTTTTCAGGGTCTATCACCTGTTACGGTACATGTGACATCATGGATTCCACGCTTACATCCTCATCACCAGTTGAGGTGATGGATAATGGTTCATTAGATGTGGAAGGCACAACATTCACGGGTTCAAGGACATGGGAAGACGTTTTGGTTCACGATAAAGGAGAAATCACCTGGACAAATAATGTAGGCACGGGCGGTGATGTAGATCATTGGGTGCGTATATTGTCAAGTAGAGAAGTGCTCATTTCAAACCCTAATATCATTGTTGACTCTCAAGGAGTTGGTTATTATGGCAAGACGAATGCAGGTGACAGAGTTGACTGTAAAGGTAGCCCCGCACCTGTTTGTGACGGAGTTGTTGACCTTGCTGGCACAGGATTTGAAGGAAGAACAAACCGTATGGTTGAATGGGTCAATGGAGAAGGGATATATGGAATCGAACAAGCAACCATCTATGCCTACATGGATACTATCTGGGGCAACTTTTCTCAAATCATTTCACCAGTACCTCATGAAAACCAAGTCACCATTAACATACCTCTACCATTAGTGGAGATTACCGCAATTGAGCCGGCGGAAAAAGAATCAGTTATTGATACATCATTAGGCGTTCAAATCAAGCTTGTAAACACAGGTACTGCTGATGCCAATGTTAAAATCCAGTGCTTCGTTGATGAGGAGGATGCATACATCTTACCGTCAACTCCTGCAGTATTGGTACCTGCGGGAGAAGAAGCCATGGTACCAGTCAATTGGAGGATGTCTGTTGAAGGAGAAAGTGTACTTTCTTGCTCACTGATCATACCAACAGAATACGAAGGAACTACAACACTCGGCACAACAGATTTGGTTTCAGCATCCCAAGTGGAATGGGAACCAAGAGAAGAAGGAACTCCGAACTTGTTTTTCCCGATACTCATCGCTCTGATTATCGGCATTGCTGGAGCAGCTATTGTGGCAAGGAATCGAAGTTAATCAGCAAGGCTGTGGCTTCTTTTTGTCATCGCGGTTGTCATTCTCTTCCCAAAACAACTCCAGGGAAGAACGATCGTCAACTATTGTTTGCCCAGTGATTTCGTTCACGATAGTTACCTCAAATGTATAGCATCCATCTTCCTGATAAAAGGCATTTCGAGTTAGATCTGATGAGGTTGCTGATGAGCCGGGAAGTGTGACCCATCCCATGGAGAAGTCTCCGACAATACCTGTTGAGAGACCATTATTGACATTGATTGCTGAATACGTATAAGCGGTATTACTGCCAAATAAGATTTTTATGTTCAGTGTATAATCAGTATTGATGGTAAGTGGAGCACGGGCTGTGAAAGAACCCGTATTGTTGTAAATATTAACTACAGATTCATCACCAATACCCACTGCTAACTCAACCGTCATTGCATCATTGGTTTGTTTTAATCCATCATCGCCATTATTCTCAGATTTCATGACCTCTGTTATTTTCACCAGACCTGCATTTGCTTGGTGATTCATGAGCCTAGGTTCAACAACCCACTCATCGATATTTTCGCCCGAAGTTGCACGCAGCGTGTAAAAACTCGCATTCTCCCCCAGATAATTTTGCGAATTATCAACGAAACAATCTGATAAAGGAAGATTCACGGTTTTAGTGTTGATGGCAATAGAGTCTGTAACACTACACCTTGATTCACCACCAAACAACACATCAACAGTAAAGTCTGTGCCAGATGTACCATACAGTTTAACAGCCAATGCATCATTCGTACCATCGATACTAACTCCGCCGACTGTTACTTTACTAGTACCGATAAGGAAACTCGCACCATTTGCTCCTACAGCAACGAGGATCCACACGACAAGAGTTGCCCCTATTTTTTGTCTGTTTAAGCGACCTGCCATATTTTCGCCAGCAGCATAAGCACCCCATGATCCTAAGAGCAAAATTGCGAATAAGAAATAATTGACGTTTTTGAAATAAAATAAGAGTATTGCAACCAACAACAAACCCACAATGCCCCCAATTTGAAGACCCATAGGTAAGCCTTGTACGCTTTCAGAACTTAATTCCTGAACAGATGACATTTCTTTTTGATTATTATTCTCTGCTTCTTCTTTTACTTCTTCAGGCTGGTTCATTGCATTATCTGCATCTTTTCTCGACCTTTCCAGTAATCCGCTCATAAAATCAACCAATCAATGGTCGGATGAATAGTTTATGAATCCAACGCCCTTTAGAGTATGATTATACTCAATTAAGGATTAAATCCCTGGGGCTGATTCCAACCAAGCATGCTCATCGTCATCCTCATCGTCATCATCTGGGATACGACGTCTGGCCATTGCTGCTGCAGCAAGGGCGACCATGGACAACGTCGGAATGAGTTCAAAGCCCGGAATGTACACTCCGCGAACGTAAATTGTAATCGGCTGAGTCATACGGTTACAACCAGTTGTTTCGTGCTGGCATGAAAATACACTTTCAGCAAAGAATTCCAAGGTGTGGTACTCATCTGTCCATCCCTGATTCTTTGGAGTTCTTACCATTACTCTGACATTGAAAGGTTGATCCATTGAATTGATTTCAGCGGAAACAATTGGCATTGATATCTGGAAACCTGCTTCCTCTAACTTATTCAGCGTGGCGTCGGTTACCCCTACCTTGAATTTGTCCATTTCATTACCTTGGTTATACACTTTGAATTGGAAATTGTGATCGGTCTTTGGTTGGAGTTGTAGGAATGGTTCCGTTGCTTCGACTTGCAAACGACTAAATTGCTGAATGGCAATAATCATGGTAACACTGGATTCAGCATTGACTGGATTTGTAATACCATTTGCTTCAGTAACAGTTGCCTTTATCGAGAGGGTACGAGCGCTCATAGTCATTCGCTGATCGGCGCGCACTACCGCTTGGAATACTGATTCTGAGTTCGGACCGAGCGTTACTGTTCCAGGCGCTGCGACAACCAAGCCATCAGCCTGAACCTCAATGGCAATTCGCTCTAAGTATGTATTGGGATTGGAAACCTTGCAATCAGCGTAACCTGATAGGGCTGCGCCCGGGTAAACTTCTACCTCAATCGAACCTGATGCATATGGAGAAGTACAAGATAAATCGACGGCCGGCGTGGATTGTGCCTCCGCCGGAGCAGCAATCAACATTGTGCTTGCACAATACACACCCAAAAGCAAAATCACTCGATGAATACCACGCATTAGGACACCTACGGTTAGGGGCCACGGCTACGATGTTGATAACCGTTATGCCAACATGGTTCGATTATTTGTCACTATCAACAAAAAAAACGGATGGACCGAGAGGGATTTGAACCCACGGTCGCCCGGTTATGAGCCGGGTGCTTTAACCAACTAAGCTATCGGTCCCAAAGCCGCCGACACCAAGGAGGGATTCAATGTTATGGATGAGCGAAACGGGACAAAGACGTTTGTGTTGGCTTTACGATTTCGCGGGCGATTTGTTCACATGAATCCCTTACTTCTTCGGGAATAAAAATCAGTATTTTCTCGTTGGACTGTATCAATGACTGAACCAGGACTGAATGCTCAGATACATCTCTTCCGTCCTCTAATTTGATGCCTTCTTGATAAGGCATATATCCTCGAGATGAGATTTTTGCTGTAATCAAATCTTCCTCTCCAAATCCGTTTTCTTTCAGTAATTGGAGTAATTTTGGACGTAGTTTCTCTGCCATCTGTTGATTCAATTCTGGTATCCGTATTGATTTGTGAAAATCTCTGCGATTTTTCATTTTTGATGCTAATTTTGAAAGATATTCATCATCGCTTCCTACCCAGTCATCCATAGCCACGATAATGTCAGCATCGGTTAATCGAGTGTATTCCTTAACGCTGAGATTTTCGTTTGTGAGCATGGCTGTAAGTTTTGGTCCAAGCGACAATTTACCACTCTCATGAAGCGTTCTTGCACGCTTAAGCATGGCTACAAGGTAACTTTGTGTCAACTTGTTGACCTTGTGGAAATACACTTGATGATACATATGGTATCTCGTCACAAGATAAGCCTCAATCGCCGGCAATCCCCATGCTTTTGCATACAATCCTCCATCCGAGCCGACCCTAAGAGCTCGGAAAACTCGATCGATGTCGAAGCCCCCAATTTGAGCGCCGGTATTTCTCTCATCTCTGACAATGTAATCCATTCGATCTACATCCAATTGTGAAGAAACAATCTCTTTCAAAAAACGAGGAATTGGAATGCCATCATGAACATCGTCTCCTCGATAGATCGCAAAGAGGCGTTGAAATCTTGATTCTCCTAACAGATTTCGAAGTGCAGGTCCAATTTCTGTGTCATTTGACTCAAGAATGAGTTTTCCCCAGTGTTCGTGATGATGGTAAGTGGCGAAGACCTCTGGAGTTTCCAAAAGGTGAGAAAAAGGTGGATGGCCAATGTCATGCAATAATGCGGCTATGGCAACCAACTCATCATCCCCTTCGTGGAAGATGTCTGGTTGATATTCCTTGAGCGAATCACATAATGTCTTGGCAAGGTGATACGCACCGAGGGAATGAGAGAACCTTGTATGCGTAGCAGAGGGGAATACATAGTAACATGTTGAAAGTTGAAGGACGTTCCTCAAACGTTGGAATTCTTTGGTATCAATCAACGTACCAATGGAAGATGGTATCAGAATATCACGATGGATTTCATCCCTCACAACCCTGTCCGCCATGACCTCCGCTCAAGGTTAACCTTGATGTGTTTTACCTGCGGAATTGATATGTCCTGTGTAGGTTTGGAAAGCCCATGTCACAACTAGACGAAAAACAGAGTGGGGTAAATCCCTCTGTTTTTTCCTCGATGAAAGTCGCTGAATTACGGGACTTACTCAAAGAAAATAATCTGTCCACGCAAGGACGAAAAGCCGAGTTAATAGCGCGTTTAGAAGAGTCAAACAACTCAAACCAAAGCGAAACCAAATCCGATGACGAAGATGAGAACACAAACGAGGATTCAAGCGAATTGATACAAGATTCATCTGCCAACCATATTGTACTCAATCCAACTGACAAACCACTTTCTGTTTCAGAGACGCTTGGAAAATACGATGAAAATGATGATGGGAAAATGGACCATTTTGAATTCATAGATCATCACTCAGATGAAGTTGAAAACAAAGGACTTGCAGGTATTTTTGACCGATTCCTTGATGATGATCCACAAATGAGAGGGCAGCGATTATGGGTCATGTTTTCTCTTTCACTCATACTTGTTGCTGCCATGAATGCATATGCAATGATTCGAGAACCATCCACCGTTAGCATGGGCGATATAGTAGAATACAACAATGAAGTCGTTGCTGTGGAAGGTATCATCACATCTTGGGTAGAAGATCCCTACGGGTCTGGAGATAACCGTGTTGATATCATCATCGAAGACCAAACAGGTGTGGTTGAACTTAGATGGTATCGTTATGGCGAAATACCGCCGCTTGGAACATATGTAAGAGCCATCGGAGACGTCATCGAGTACGATGGACGTATTTGGCTTCAAGCACTTGGTGCAGGTGCTGTGACATGGGGAGAGGGTGATGTGCCCGAGATTTATCCTGTCACAATCTCTGAAGTCGCCAGAGACCCTCAAAATTACAGCGAAGGCGCCCTCACTCTCTATGGATATCTATCAAAATCAATTGAGCCTGATGCGAGCTTTTCAGCCCTTTACATCGGTGACCATCCAAATTATGCAAACAGCGATCACCAATTGAGAATGGTCATCCACTCCGCACCAAACCAATGGCTGGAATCTGGACAAAAAGTAGAGGTCACTGGGATTTTAGAATATGAGCCTCGTGAATTAAGATGGACGCTTCATGTTCAAGGGCCTGAAGTAAGAACCATTGGTTCACATGAGGTGCCTATTGCACTACTCGATTGGTCGAATAAGGATACATGGTCTTACAGCGCCAACAGTTTGGTAGAAATTTCTGGAACATTGATTGAAGGGTGGTCGCTAGTTGGCTCCAATCAAGATTCCATATGCATCATACCTGAGACCGAATTCAATCAATCCTTTATTGACCAAAATCTCAACCAAGTCATCACCTTTCAGGGTAGGTTGCTGTGGTCAGTTTCTCAAAATGAATGGTGCATTGATGGCTCCAGTGACAGTAGGTCTACTGCGGGAGTTGTTGCTGTAGGTGATGCCGTAGACCTTTGGGGAATGATTTCCGCCGACCATGTTTCTGTGTTGGGCGATATGGAGAAGACATACACTGTTATGGCGTACTCAAAATATTCGATTGCGCCGTTTAGCACCTCAATTACCTTGGTCGATGCTCCAGATTACTCTCAAGATTGGACCAGTATTTCTGCCTCATTTCCTGGAAGCAATAATTGGATTGAATCCGGTCAATTACTCATTCTAAATCTCACGGTTGGTTGGGATGACGCTAATGCAAGAATTAATCTCAATATCCTCGACTTTGTCATTGAAGGTAGTGCTCCCGAACCTGAAATCATTTACTGGGAAGATGGAGCCACATCTTGGAGTTATGAACGTAATAACATAGTTCAACTCAGTGGTGAAATCATCTCAGAAGAGGGACAGTACTACCTACAGCGAGAAGGAAGTGAACAAAAAATCAAAATCACCCCCGTTCTGGATGCCATAGGTTTGAATGAAAATTATGAAAATTATACGCTCACATGGCAAGGACGTCTATCACAATACGACGACAATCAGAACATGGCTCAATCCTTCTCCCTTGATGCTGCAGATGTAGTTGATGCAGATGAAAATGGCATCCCTGATGAATTGGAGGCATGATCATGGAGCCTTGGCTCTACGAATTATCTTGGATGATGGCATCCCTCCTACTTGGAGTGGGCCTTGGTTCTCTAACCGGACTTATTCCAGGTTTTCACGTGAACAATGTTGCACTGATTTTGTTATCTGTTTCACCTGCCTTGTTAAGTCTAGGAATTCCTCTCTCTGCGGTTGCAGGTTTGATCATTTCAACAGGTGTCGTACATACCTTCCTCAATTACATCCCTTCGGCACTCATCGGTGCTCCTGATGGAGATACTGCGCTTTCGCTACTTCCCGGTCACCGTATGTTATTGAGTGGAAATGCTGCAAGAGGTGTTGCATGGTCTGCAAGAGGAAGTCAACTCGGATTATTGCTATCACTTCCTCTCATTGTGGTAGCCAGAATCATATTTGGTCCAGAGTTAGGATATTACGACGCCTTAAGGGACGTTTTGCCATTCGTACTGCTGAGCATATCTTTTCTTTTACTTGCTACCGAGACCACCAGACTTGATTTCCCAAGATGGGTTCGTCGCGCAACAAGAAATAAACTTGGCAAAGATTCTCGGTTTGCAGGCTTTTTGGCAGCAACTGGTTTCTTTTTATTGGCCGGCCTTTATGGATGGGGAGTGTTCGAATTACCAGCTCGCTCGCCTGTAGGAATGCCCGGAGCAAATCTCTTGTTACCAAGTTTGGCAGGCTTATTTGGTATCGCTAACCTGTTGGACATATATGCTACTACAAGCGAACTACCGCCACAAAAAGAAGATTGGACATTGCCTCCAGCCAGACCACTGATGGTTCCCTGCTTCCTTTCCAGTATCGCAGGTGGTGCGATGGGAGTGCTACCAGGAATGACTGCTGCTCAAGCAACGGTCTTGGTGATGGGAGGTCGAAACGTTGCGGCTAAAATCAAAGGAGAAGAAGGATTTGGAATGGATTGGGAAACCCGTAAGTTATCTCAACTAAGCGACGAAGAGTTACTGGCTCTTGCTAAGGCTGAGGCTGCGGGAGAAGGAGAAAGTCCACATAACGAACAAGATTTGGAAGTCATCGCTCTCTTGTCAGCCACAAACACAGCAGTTACCGTGATGGTTTTGGGATTCTTATACATCATCAATCGATCGCGTTCAGGCGCTACCCTCGCATTAAAAATGATGTATCCAATCGACTCTTGGAGTTCCCTTCACCCAACAGCAGATTTCATCCGATTGATAGCAATTACAATCGCTGCAGGCCTTATCTCAGTTCCAATCATGCGCCACGTTGGAAAAGCAATCCTCAGATTGCACGAAGCAGTACCCTTGCAATCAATGGTTTTAGGAGTCATCATTTTCGTGACAGCCCTTGTTTGGTTTTCCTCTGGCTGGATTGGTATCGGCGTGTTGATTATTGGAACCATCATGGGACTGATGCCTCCTCGAATTGGAATCAGACGTTCTCATGGCATGGGCATCATTTTAGTACCCATCATGATTTACACCTTTGCCCAAAAATTCGATGCTTTTGGTTTCATCTAATGGAGCGAAAGTCTTAGTGATGAACACGGCAGCCCAAGTTCATGCAAGGGAAACACGTTTCCTTCCTGCTCGTCGGATTATTACTGTTCACCCCGTTTGCGGCTCATGCTTCGACACCCGGTGCTCAAGGACGTTCATCAGCCTGTCAAAGTGACGTCTGTATCAACGAGTTGATGCCAAACCCAACAGGTGTTGAGTCTGGTAATTTCCCGGATGGAGAATGGGTCGAACTCTACAATAATGGTTCTTCAGACGTTAACCTACAAGGCTGGTCTTTGTGGGATGCTGGCGGTTGGCAACACCCAATAGATGCCAATACTTGGGTTGATTTTGCCAATCTTGCTACGCCTTACGTTCTCCCAGCAGGAAGTTATGCGATTATTTCTGAGGCTAATCAAGGTACGTTGAAGTTGAATAATGCTGGAGAGACATTGCATTTGAGCGATGCAAGTGGTACGTTTATACACACAGTTACCACGGGAACAGCTCTTGAAAATATTTCAAAAGTACCTGATACAAATCCTTCTTCTGATTATATTGATTCCTCCTCAAATACACCTGGGGCCCCAAACTCTGGGGGGGTTGGAACAAATTATTACCCGAGTGATCTCGAAATCAATGAAGTTATGCAAAACCCATGGCCAAGCAATGATAGCGCTCCGTGGCCTGGCGGCGAATGGGTGGAAATCAAGAATAATGGCACCCAACCAATCAATTTGAGTGGATGGTCATTACGAGATGCAGTAGGAAACACCTTGCAATTTAACGAAACTCATCTCATTGGCAACCAAGTTATCGATGCAAACGAACTGAGAATCATTGCTCTTAACGGGACTCGGCAGTGGGGAATTCTCAACAATGGTCAAGAAACACTCAACCTCATTTGGCCAAATGGAAGTATCGGAAATTCATGGACATGGTACGATTCCGTTGCTGGTTTCTCCATGCAATTGGGTGAAGATGGTGAACCGACATACGCTACCTTCCCCACACCTGGCGAGGAAAACCCACTCTTGAGGGAACTGTCTGTAAATCACAGCAGTGATGTGAGGTTCACCGAAGTCACGCCTAATGGAACCAATGATGGCTCTTCATTTGAAGCAGGAGGAGAATGGGTCGAAATCTGGAATAATGGTAGTGTCAATATCGACATGTTGGGTTGGAAAATTATGGATGGCATGGGAAATATCACGCTTATCGATGGTTCAACGTTGGTTGTCAATGATTCACAAGCCGGATCGATGATTAACGCTGGTGAAAGACGATTGGTCCAATTTACACAAGACACTCGCCTGTGGGATGATTACAATCACTTGCTATTGATTGATGACATGGATAGAGTCATCGATTTTGCTTGGTGGGAGGAGCACTTTGGCTCCTCAGTTTCCCTCATTCGTAATTCACTTGAGGGGAGAGCATGGATTCCTGCATCAGAACCAACACCAGGGCAACCTGAACCGTTGATTGACACGCAAGAACTTGATTTCATCATAACTGAAATCTATGCTGATGATTTCGGAGGTGACATTAACATTTGGCCGTCTGGCGAATGGATTGAGATTTACAATAACGGTACCGGCTACGTTGACATTGCTGGATTCACGCTTACCTCTGGGGCCAGTCAACGGTTGTTGACCATTGATGCTTCGTCCCTTCCTTTAAGCGACTCCACCGTTATCGCTCCAGAAGAATATGTTGTTATTTCCTTTGAAGACAGTTCGTTCTACCTCGCAGATGGTCAAGCAGATGCGTTTGAATTGAATGATGCACAAGGCGATCTCATTATTTGGGCTTATTGGACACAATCTAGCGAAGGAGAGAGCCTCGAAAGGTCAGGAGATGCATGGGTGAATACGCTCTGGCCAACACCGGGAGCATCAAACGCAATTTGGCCTGACGAATCTGCAGATAACCTCTATGATAACATCGCTTTCAACGAGGTTGGAACCGATGAAAGTGGCACATCCTTTGTTGAGATATACAATGGAGAAGACGCCTCAGCAGATCTTACCGGATGGAAGATTTCGGTACATTCAGGCGATTGCCAAGATACTTGTTCATTATTGTTTCAAGAATACATCAAAAAGGGCGTGATGAACCATACCTCATCCTTCATATCCTCGATGGACTTTGGATTTATTCCCCTCGACCATCTGCTCGATGATGCTACCGTTAAGATACACCGAACAGATGGCTTACTCGCAGATGAAGTCTACCTCTCCTCCTCCAGTTTGACCTTTACCTCTGAAATGGGGATACTACCAAGTCAACTCGCCACACCAAATGCCGACAACGTTGAAACATCTGACTTTGCCTCTCCAAATGACTTACTCTTCTCTCACCTATCTACAAACGGACAAATCACAATCAAAAATACTGGAAATAAATTAGCATTCACATGGCCATTACAGATTATTTATGCTGACCAGACGGGAGATATTTCCACATATTCTTTCGATAAAACACAATCTGAAGATTATTGGTTTATTGAGGCTCAGGCATCATTGGATATGAGTGTCGATAGCGCTGAACACGGAAATTTGAGAATAGTTGTCGACAATCAAAATTACGATACGGTTGTCTGGGGTAATGGGCCAACAGATGTAGGCACCTGGTCTGGCGTCTCAGTAACGCCTCCTGCACAAGACCTCGAAGATTTGGTTTACATGCGAGGTGATGGCTGTTTATTCCTTCCAGATTCAGACACGGCTGAGGATTGGAAGATGCGATGGAGCATTGAAGGAGCAAGCCAATTGTGTACTCCAAATGCTTACGTCGGTGATGTCAATTTCACACCACTAATTGGGCCTGAATCTGGCTTATTGGACCTCCTAGAATGGATGGATGGTGCGCAACAAAGTTTCAAGGTTCACGTTTACCAAATCCATCACAGTAGCCTTGTCAACAAAATGATTGAGATGCATGATGAAGGTATCGAAGTAAACGTCGTGATGCAATATCCATATTATCGCTGGGATCAGTCAAGTGCAGACAATAGTTTTGGATATTTTTACATGCTAAGAGAGGCTGGTTTGGATGTGAAATGGTTCGGAGCAACCGAAGCAAATCCATACACAATGATGCATAGCAAAGTTGCGGTTAGAGATAATTCAAGCGTATGGATGAGCACCGGAAACTGGAAATCGAGTTCACTCCCGCTTCCAGATCAAGGAGGTAATCGCGAATGGAGTGTAATTATTGAATCAGAATCTGTTACACAAGTGGTACTCGAGCGATTGGTCTTTGATGAAAATTCCGATTATGTCACATCTGGCTCAAATGTCACCATGCCAGACGGTTGGAGTCCCTATCTCTTCCCGGCCCCAGTTGGTGAGACGACTTCATCGATAGAAACCTCAGCAGAGATTTCTCTACTCACATGCCCTGATGATTGTATTACTGGATTGGCTAATATGATCGATTCTGCAGAATCTGAGATTCTATTGTCCCTCCAATATCTCGAAATGGATTGGTATTGGGGATGGCAAAGTAACCCATTACTTGATGCACTTCTAGACGCTGCACAGCGCGGCGTATCCATTCGATTAATCATGAATGCTCATTACATTGACGAAAATCCAGAAGTAAGAGATTCTGTTGAAGAGTTCAACGAAAATTGGAGTGCCATGTACGGATATGATGTCCAAGCGATTCTAATGACTGAGAACGATTATGTTGAGAAAGTCCACAACAAAGGAGCAATCGTTGACGGCGATAAAGTTCTCATCTCATCTATCAATTGGGGAGATAATTCAATCTTGAAGAATCGTGAAATGGGCTTCCTCATACATTCAGAACTCATCACAGAACCATATCTCATCTCATGGTGGGAGGATTGGAATCGAACGGATGATACGACTGATAGCGATGCTGACGGCATGCCTGATTGGTGGGAAATCAAACATGGATTTAACCGAACTCAACGAACCATGACCGGTGGTATTTCCGAAGCCGATATGGACGCCGATTTGGATGGGTTCACCAACATAGAAGAATACGTTGCTGGAACCGATCCAAGAGTTTCCGAAATTTCTGCCAATAACACGAATCAAACACAAAATGACACCAATAATACCAACAATACTGTTGAACCAAATAACCCGGATCTTGACAATGATGGAGTCATAAACGGGCTTGATTTATGCCCCGACACAGTACCAGATGCGGCCGTTGACAAAGATGGTTGCAGCGCTGAACAAGTTAATGACTTGGCAAAGGATGATACGAATACACAAACATCATCCGATGGTTCTGTCAACGTCATGCTTACACTCATTATCATAGCAGGTACTATATTTTCAGGTGCTGTTGGATTTATGTTGTTTAGAAAATCAAACGAAGATGATGATAAATGGAGTGAAACTGAAACAAATGCGATATGGAATGGTGAATCTGAAGTCGCCGAACCGGAAACAAAACAAGAAGGGCTATCCAGTGAATTCCCTGGTTGGACAGAGGACACCATTCAAAATCTGATCGATCAAGGTTGGACGATGGACCAACTGAAGGACTATTATCAGACGCAAGTTAGCGAACATCAGCAGTAACCTTACAAAGCATGGCGTTAACCCAATGTCGATAACGATGTATCGAAGCAGCAATCCGGTCTTGAGAACACAAGCATTTGCCGGCCAAATGGTCGGTCAAGAACAAATGACTGTAAATGGCACAATCAACAAGATTCTCACCTTATTTATGTGCATTTTATTTGGCGCATTGGTTACTTGGGCCGTCGCTGAATCCAATCCAGGTTTGGCGATTTTGCTTACAGGAGTTGGTGGTTTTGGCGGCTTCATCATGTGCCTTGTCATCGTTTTTTCAAGACCTGCACAACCAGGTACAATGATGGGTATTTACGCTATTCTTGAAGGTTTTTTCCTCGGTGGATTTACGCTCATTATGGAATCCATGTACCCAGGTATTGCCATGCAAGCTGGGATGGGTACCATAAGCGTCTTTGGCGTCATGTTCATGATTTACCGATTTGAAATCATCAAACCTACTGAGAGGTTTATGATTGGAGTTTCAAGCGCAATGGGAGCAGTGTTCTTGATCTACCTCCTCAGTTTCTTCCTTGGTTTTGCAGGCATGCAGATTCCTTTCCTCCACTCATCAGGTCCAGTGGGCATACTCATTTCATTGATATTCATCGGAATCGCTGCCCTCATGTTGATTGTCGACTTTGCCGTAATCGAAGCCGGAGTCAAAAACAAAGCACCTGCTTCTATGGAATGGTGGGGTGCCTTTGGATTGACCATCACACTCATCTGGGTGTACATCGAAATGGTTCGTCTTATCTCGAAACTACGCAATAATTGAGGATAATACATGCCAAGACAATTACAGGTTTGTAACCTTGAGGACTGGTATGCCGGAGGCGAGAAGAGAAAACAGTTCATTCAAGAAATTGGTGATGCACTCAAAGATATCGGGTTCTTTGCCCTCACTGGACACGGTATCGATGTCAAATCAATCGAATCAGCCTACAAATCCGCTCATGATTTCTTTTCTCTTGACCAAGAAGTGAAAGATCAATACGAACGTCCGAAGATGTTTCGCCAACGCGGTTACACACCGTACGGAGTTGAACATGCCAAAGATAATCCAGAACCTGACTTGAAAGAATTTTGGCAAACAGGGCGCACATTACATCCCGGACACAGCCAAATTGATACCTTTCCCAAAAATTTCTGGCCCACAGAACACGTAGAGATGTTTGAAGACCACATTGATGGATTATTTCAGGGCCTCGAATCCATTTCTGGAGAACTCCTCAAGGCTGCGGCACTCTACTTGCAAAAAGAAGAAAACTGGCTTAAGGAAATGACCATTGATGGTAATACCATTCTTCGTGTCATCCATTATCCACCGCTCTCACCATCAACACCTGAAGGTGCTGTACGGAGTTCCCAACATGAAGATATCAATTTGATTACTCTTCTTGTTGGGGCAACTGCGGATGGATTGCAGGTTCAAGACCATGATGGTTCATGGATTGAGGTTGAAGGAAATCATGAACATATCATCGTAGATTCAGGAGATATGTTACAGAATTTGACAAATGGACTTTTCAAATCAACAACACACCGAGTAGTCAATCCACCAAACGCATACTCAGACCGATATTCAATGCCGTTATTCGTACATCCTCGAGGAGAAATAGACCTTACTCCTCAAGAAGAATTCATCCAACAAACTGGTGGCGAACAAAAATATCCAAAAATCAGTGCAGAGGAATATCTTCACCAACGCCTTGTTGAGATTGGATTAGCATCTTGATGTGGAGGAGTTGATGCTTGACACGTCTTACAATTCCAGACATCATCGCATGGAAACGTGATGGTCAAGAGATGACTGAACCAATGATTGAAAGAATTGTTTTAGCGACAAAAAACAATTCTATCGCGCCTGCTCAATTAGGAGCGTGGTTAATGGCTTGCCAGATTCGTGACCTTAACGAGAAAGAAACCTTATTTTTAACAAAACATATGATTCAATCAGGCGAACATTTTGAGGCCTCTAAATTACGTGTAGACAAACATTCTACTGGAGGAGTGGGGGACAAGATGAGTCTCATTCTAGCCCCATGCCTTCATGCTAGCGGATTTGTGGTTCCAATGCTGGCAGGAAGGGGGCTCGCTCATACGGGTGGTACCATCGATAAACTTGAATCAATTCCTGGATTTAACACAGGATTATCGATGATGGAAATGCAAGAAAATCCTTGTTTCATCAGTCGCCAGACCAATCAAATCGCTCCGACCGACAAAATCATGTATGCAACACGAGATGTGACTGCAACCGTTCCGTGCATTGGATTAATCACTGCGTCGATCATCTCCAAAAAGGCAGCAGAAGGATTGAGTAAACTTGTCTTGGATGTAAAATGCGGAAAGGCAGGATTCATGACAAAAATCGAAGATGCTCGGCTCCTTGCAAAATCAATGGTACGTGTCTCAAAATCACTTGGTATTGAGACCATAGCCCAAATCACGAGTATGGACGAGCCCATCGGAAATATGATTGGAAACGCACACGAAGTTGTTGAGTCAATTAATTGCCTGAAAGGGGTTGGTCCTCAAGATACCATGGAACTTGTAACCATGCAAGCTGAGGCGCTGGGCTGCGACATACAAACCGTTATTGCAAACGGAAAAGCAGTACAATGTTTCAAGGAAATGTGTCTTCGTCAAGGGGTCAACAGCGAGGTTATTGAGAATCTATGCGATGACCCATGGAGTGTTTTACCAAAAGGCGCTAAGAGACATGAAATCACTGCACAAACATCTGGATTCATCCATCATGTTGATGCCTTAGCGGTTGGAAAAATCCTCGCACAACTTGGTGCGGGTAGACTTCAC
>MDTD01171082.1_pt1 | contig 38114 bp, 32 predicted proteins | sample 811221 | NCBI WGS metagenome assembly MDTD01 (sample SAMN05326646, study PRJNA326480) | marine metagenome | isolation source: seawater | place: Pacific Ocean: South West | collected 2011
GGGAATGGAATGGTTTAGTTTTGAGTGTATAGTTTAGAGTTTTGAGTTTAACGCTTAGCATGGGATTAGCCGGAATGAGTCATCCAGAGGGAGGATTCCCGATACTTCGGGATGACGACTGAAGGATCTGCACATTGAGAATCTGGATGGTACAAGGTTTTGGCAGACTCTTCGCTGGTGCTCTGAGTGACTTATCAATGTAGAATTAAGAATGATTCAATGATCGTTGGGACATCTGCGATCCGTCGGCTGACGGAGAAGCAGTCTCTGTATCTGCAATCTTGCCCGAAATCATGAGATCACTTTGGTGTATGCACCCCTCGGGAATGAACCGGGTTAGTTTTGAGTGTATAGTTTAGAGTTTTGAGTTTAACACTTAGCATGGGATTAGCCGGAATGAGTCATCCAGAGGGAGGAGCGAATGCGACGACTGAAGGATCTGCCCAGCGTGGATCTGGGTGGTTCTTGGTTTTGGCGGACTCCTCGGTTCCTCGGAGTGACTTGTCAATTAAGAATTAAAAATGATTCAATGATTTACCTGAAATCTTAATAAGGAGCCTCCCTCTCCTGTTGCAGGAGAGGGAACGAGGGAGAGGTCGTTAAATAGTAAGTTACCGTAACCAATACAACACACCCCTAAATCCCCTCTCCAGAGGGGACTTTCTGATTTTACTACATGGACTTGCAGGGTGTATAATCCTGAGATCACTTCGTCGTATGCACTCCTCGTGAATGGAATGGTTTAGTTTTGAGTGTATAGTTTAGAGTTTTGAGTTGAGCGCTTAGCATGTTATTAGCCGGAAAATGTCATCCAGAAGGAGGAGCGAACGCGACGACTGAAGGATCTGCACAAAATACGATCTAGCTAGAACTAGGTTTTGGCGGACTCTTCGCTGGCGCTCTGAGCGACTTGTCAATGTAAAATTAAGTATGATTCAATGATCATTGGGACATCTGCGAGTGGAGCAAAGAAGTCTCTGTATCTGCAATCTTGCCCGTAATCCTGAGATCACTTCGTTGTATGCACACCTCTTGAATACTTGAGCGTTGCTAATTAAGTGTTTAGTGAACAATCAGATCCTTGTTTCTTATACGATAGGCTGGTATAAATATGATGATTTCAGATCAGGTTAGTTGAAGTTTAAGTATAAATTCATATTTCCGATAATGTTCTCTGTGACTGAAAATCAAATCATAAAAAAACAGAGGATTTCCTGATTTCATTAAGTATATTTATGTGTCTTTAAACCTGAACCAAACAGGTATAATGCTCAACTAAATTCTACAATTTTCGGTGGCACAGTTGATTTAATGGGAATCTAATTTTCATTATCACTTTCCTTTATAGTTTAAAAATCACTTATAAACAATAATCACAAACAACTAACAGATGCGTAATTTTAAGCTGTTAACAGTTTGGTTATTGGTTGGCTTCACAATCTTCGGTTGCGAAATCCCCAAACAGCCAAATTTCAAAACATCAAACAAGGTCGAAGTTCCTTTATTATATGATAAAGAATTTCAGTTTCTTGGCGGCGGTGGAGACATCGATGCACTAATTGACACAACCAAATCGCTTGATTCCTTATTTACAGTTGTAAATGATGGCCCCAATGCCGGTTTGATCAAAATTTCAAAAGAAGAAGAATTTGAATTCGGGGATCTGAATGATGCCATTCCTGAGATCGATGCCGAAGGCACCAGTTTTACTTCAGAAGTTGGTGAACTCGAAGTTGGAAGCTTTTCCAGTGGAAACGGAAATCTGGGTACAGCGAATTTCCAGGATCTTACCGGATTAAATCCTTCATTCGTGCCTGCTGGTACTCCTATCCCAGGTGGTTCTACTCCGGCTCCGGTAAATATCGGGGTAGGTAATAATACCGACTTCTTTGTGAGTGCAACCATCAAAAGTGGAGGCATCCAGTTAACAGTAACCAATAATCTTGGTTTTGATATTGATGTGATCGGCGTGGATGTAAAAGCCGGTTCTAACGTACTTGGCACACTGAATCTCAATAATGCCAATCACGGTTCCACAGTTTCAGATATTCTTACTTTCAATCAGGGGGATCAGTTGATCGACCTGAATGTAGATGTATCTGTAAGCTGGTCAGCCCAGACCACCTCAGCAGAACCGGGTGAATTGGTAGTGGAAGGAATTGAAGGCCAGGATCTTGTTGCTTCACAGGTAACCGCAGCTCTGGAAGGGCAGGATTTTTCAACATCCAATACTACCAGTTTCAGTGACTCAGAATTTAAATTTACTGAGGCGGATCATTATGTTGAACTGGAATCCGGTACTATTCAGATCGCACCGATACAAAACGGTCTTGATCTGGATATCGATACTCTCAAGATCTCATTCCCGAATATCCTGAAGGCACCGTATACACCGGCTGATTCACTTGTGATCCGGTATGTTGACAGTACCGCTTTAGGCGGGCAGGATGCACGTATTTTGCGAAACAGTTCTTCCACAGAAAAGAATATCTCTCTTGAGGATGTTCGCCTGTATGCTTTAAATAATGAGATCACCTATAATATTTTTGCAGTAACTGAAAATACTCAGAATGCTCCTGCCGGAGATCAGAATCGTGTGATCAATGAGAATCAGGAAATTGCTGCATCAGTAGATATTGCCGGTCTTAAAGTCAGAACTGCTTTTGGTGAGGTTGTTCCACAAACTGTACTGCTCGGTGATGATGATCCTTCAAACGGGGATAATGTGATCGACCTGTTTAACGAAACCGAAGCTGAGATCACCGAAATTGATGGCATCGAAGATCTATCCGACCAGGTAGATGGATTGGAGTTCACAAATGCACAACTCACCATCACTTACGAAACGAACATAGACATCCCGACTACTATTTATGCAGCCATTCTTGGTGTGAACGGGGAAGGTGAAGAAGTGTATCTGACAGGTAGAACCGGGTCTGACTACATTGTAACCGACCAAACCAAGATCGATAGCCTGTATAACAATGGTCAACCAATTTCTGTTGATCAGGCTGTAAAGTTCTCAATCGACCCGGGTCCGGATGGAACCGGTGCTATTATTTTTGATAGTACTACCACGAACGTAAATGAATTCCTTAATAATCTGCCAAGTGATATCCGTTTTATTGGTATGGCTGTGGTGAATGAATCAGGTGAAGAAGCTATGGTTAGCACTCCACTGGAATTCAATCCAAAGTTCAATGTAGATCTGCCTTTAGCATTCCAGACCACAACGGCTGCTACCTATACCGATACTACTGAAACTGATGATCTGTCTGACCTGCCAAGTCCACTTAAAGGTGATGATCAGCGGGTTACTTCCATGGAGTTGATCATCAATTATGAAAATGGATTACCTCTTGCGTTTGGACTCGAGATCACCTTCCTGGATGGACTGGGATCAGAGATCGTATCTATTCCTTACTCAACTGACGACCCAATTGAACTGGGAGCAGCAACAGTAGACGAGATTACCCGATTTGCCTCTGTTGCAAATACTAATTCAGCAATTATATCTATTACAGATCAGGATGATCTGGATCAACTGTATAAGACCAGATCAGTGATCATCAATGCTACTCTTAATACCACTAGTAATAGTGAAGTAAAACTGAGGGCAACAGATAAGATAAAACTGAGTGTGAGCGCTAAGATCGCCGCTGAAGTAACTATTAATACAGAAAAATAAGGCAGCAGAAGCATGAAAACATTAAGAATATTACTTACGATTTGTTTTGGGCTCTCAGCTGCTACATTAGTGGCTCAGAGTCGGCACTATAATTCCCGTACACTTGGTATGGGGGGTGGAGGTACCGCAATCATTGACGGTTACCATGCAAACTTTTTAAATCCGGCTAACCTTATGCTGGATGATGGCAGAACCCCAAAAACTCAGCTCGGTCTGGTTGGCGGGGTAGGGGTTCGCACAGGTGGTTCGCTCCTGAACGTTTCTGTTTATAATCAATACCTCACCAAGGGTTTGACCATTGACGGAACGATCCGTGAGAATATGCTGAATGACTGGTTCGGAGCAGAATCTTCAAATATGAAAGAATTCTCCACCAGTGTGGATGTCGTTCCTTTCGGATTCTCACGACGGGCAGGTAAGCAGGCTATTGGTCTGGCAGCGAGAGCTCGCGTGATCAATGATATGTCTCTGAGTAAAGGATTTGCCGAACTCTTATTCTATGGTCTGGATTCTGATAAATTCAGTTCCCCTGTAGCTTTGGATATGACAGAAGAGGTCGTGGGATACATGGAATTTTCTCTGGGATATGCCCGAAGTCTTCCTGTACCATTGAAGAAGGTGTTTACGGCATTACCTTTCATAAACGATATGAAATTATATGCCGGTGTGGCTCCTAAATACCTGGTAGGATTACAATCTGCTGAGTTTGATTTTAACTCAACCTTGCAGATCGATCCTGCTGATCAATTTGGAAACAGCATAACACACGATTTCGACTACAGCATCTATTCTTATGGTGATCTATCAAAACAACTGAGCAGATTTGCCAGGGATCATTCCAGTGCTTCTAATCCGGCCGATGTTAAGTTAAATGATTATATCAGTGAATATGATGGTTCTGATGTTGGTTCAGTGGGTTCCGGTTTTGCCTGGGATCTTGGGGTTACCGCAGAATTAGATGTTTCACTTCCAATAATCAGTGTATTGTCTAAGAAGCAGACACTACGTATAAGTATGTCGGCTACAGATCTTGGAAGTATTACCTATGATAAAAATGCCAGTCGTGTTTACGCTGATGATGCTTTCATCTTTAACGCAGATCTGGGAGATGACAGTCCGGGTGATTATTTCGATGCATTACCTGATAGTTTGCAAAATCATGTGTACGGAGCAGTTTCTTCTCAATCCACCAAAGGAAAGAAGATCACACTGCCGGGAATGTACAATTTTGGTGCGGCTCTGATCATGGGTAAGCTTACAACCACACTCGATTATGGAGTAGGGTTCAACGATTACGGAACTAACAGTAAGAGAAGTACTCTTACCTTAGGGGCTGAATATCGTTTCCTTGGCTTCATCCCATTACGGGTTGGAACCCGAATTGGAGGGTATGCTTCAACTGCATATTCGGCCGGTATTGGTATCGATCTGAGATTCCTTGAACTTTCTGTTTCTGCTGCAACCGTGGCAAATTCTGAAAGTGATGGTAGTTCTGCCGCCGTTGCGGTTAGCGGATTATTATTCAGATTCTAAAAACCTGACTTACCTTTTTATAAAGCCGGTAGTTATCCAACTATCGGCTTTTTTTATGTAAACAATCGCTGAATGTCAATATCCGGGTGAAGCGGCGTATTATCCAGCATATGATCGGTCAGATCTTTAGCTAACATTCCCCCATAAAGAAGCCCTTTTGAACCAAGTCCGGCGAATACATAAAGATTTTCTTTCCCGGGATGCTTACCCATGATCGGCTTACGATTTGGAGTAGAAGCCCGCATACCTGACCATCTGCCGATCACCTCAGAATGAGTCTTTATGTCCGGTAATACCTTACCAAACCGACTCATCAGATAATCCAATCCTTTTGGATCCGGATCTTCATGTTCAAAGGAATGCTCGTACGTACTGCCCACCACAAACTCATTTCCACCCAAAGTGGTAGTATAGCCTAAAGCAGATATAGAATGAGAGAAGGGGAGATTTTCTGCCTTTAAATATCTCATTATTGCTAACTGACCTTTCACCGGAACTAATGGTAAGGTATTCCAGAAATCGGTCAGAAGTAAGTAGTACCCACTGGTGTAGATCAGATTTTTAGCGGCAATTTGTTCACCATCTTCTAGGGTGATCAGATAATCTGATCCGGTTTCCTGAACTTCAGATCGGATATGAGTAAACACATCAATACCCAATGAGGTATTGTAGTGAGAGAATGCATCAATAAAGCCTCCCATATCCACAGTGATGGCCTGAGGGAGCCAAACTCCTCCTTCTACACAGGTAATGCCGGGATGCAACGTCTGCACCTCCTGTTCGGTCTTCCATTCGATCCAGCCATCAGGCCAGTTAGGATGTTCAACATTTTCTTTCATTCTGGAGGCGATCCTGGCATCCATAGCCGGGCGTAAGACCCCGTTTATTTTGTAGAAGTTTTTACCGGTATACTGATGAACTACTTCCAGATTATTTTTCACCGCTTCATATCCTTCATCTGCCCGCCAGGTGTAAGTGGCATATCTTCCGGTGGCAGGGTTTACCAGTCCCATTGGCGCACCAGAACCACCACTGCCTACTTTTTTAGTATCAGCCAGAAATACTTTTGCACCCGACGCTTTGAGTTCTTTTGCTAGTGACATGCCGGCAATTCCGGCTCCCAGAATTCCGAAATCATAAGTTTTCATTATCTCAGATCTGTAGAATGAATAATTGAAACACCTGCATCATCCATTTCACGGAAGGCGGAGGCTACAGAATCTTCCAGATCGATACCCCGAACGGCATCTTTTATCAAAATAGTCTCAAAGCCAAAATCTGTGGCATCTAATGCACTCCACTTTACACAGAAATCGGTGGCCAGACCACAAAGGTACACTCTTTCAATTCCGATCGATTCCAACAGTCCGGAAAGTCCGGTTTTTGTAGTTTTGTCATTCTCCAAAAATGCAGAATATGAATCGATTCCTGCTCTGAATCCTTTTCTGATGACAGCAGTAGATCTAACGGTATTTAACTCGGGATGGAATTCGGCACCCGTAGTTCCCTGAATACAATGATCGGGCCATAGAACCTGAGTACCGTAATTTAATTCGATGGTTTCGTACTCAGATCTTGCATTATGTTGGCTTGCGAACGAAGAATGATCTGCCGGATGCCAGTCCTGTGTTTGAATTACATGTCTGAATTTTGGGATCAAGGCATTAATGGGAGCGATCACTTCATCTCCGTTGGGAACCGCCAATTTACCACCGGGGCAAAAGTCGTTCTGTACGTCGATGATAAGGAGTGCGTCTTTATCCGTTCTTACTTCTCTCATTTATAATTCTGTCTCTTAGGTTTGCTAATGGTTTACTGATACCCACTTTATACACATGTGGATTATCGAATCTTTTATGTTCAGCATTCAAGCGGGTTATTTGTTTGGCTGCATAGGCTGCACTTTCTGTTGCAGACGGTATCGAAATAATCACTTCTCCTTTTCGAACAACTTCTTCCAGAAGTTCCTCCGACGATAGTGAACCAACTTCTGTCTTTTTGGTTGGGAAGTAGGGGTGTTGAATCTGATCCGGTGTAGGTTCATTAACCAATGAGATTCCATCGCAATTGAATGTGCCGTCTTTATTATAGTAGCGGGTGATCTTTTTAGCGGCAGGTAGTGTGATCTTTTCTACGTTCTCAGAGATCTTAAGTGTTGGATTACCATTGATCTCACTTAATTTATACACTCCATCCAGTGCCGGATTATCGTAGGCTGTAATGAGCCGGGTACCGACTCCGAACAGGTCGATCGGGGCGTTCTGTTCTTCCAGACTTTTGATCAGGTGTTCATCCAGTTGATTAGAAACCGCGATCTTTACCTCCGTAAAACCCGCTTCATCAAGCATTTTACGAGCTTTTTTGGAAAAGTAAGCAAGATCACCGCTATCCAGTCTGATACCTACTAATTGGTGACCGTTTTTACTTAATTCTTTTGCTATTTCTATAGCATTAGGCACTCCGCTCTTGAGGGTATCGTATGTATCCACTAAAAGCACACATGAGTCGGGGTAGTGCTGAGCATACGTTCTGAATGCGGTAAGTTCATCATCGAATGACTGTATCCATGAGTGGGCCATGGTGCCGCTTATTTCAAGGTCATACAGTAAACCGGCAAATACATTGGACGTACCGTTCAGCCCGCCGATCACTGCAGCTTTACTAGCCTGAATGCCACCAAAACCCTGAGATCGGCGTAAGCCGAAATCTACGACAGTCTTATTGCCGGCAACCTGTCGGATCCTTGCCGATTTAGTGGCGATCAATGATTCAAAATTCAGTGTGTTTAACAATAAGGTCTCGATCACCTGAGTTTCGAGGATGGAGCCCTCTACTCTGAGAACAGGTTCATTCGGGAAAATGATCTCACCTTCCTTTACTGAGTAAATAGAACCGGTGAATTTGAAGTCTCTCAGATAATCTATAAAGGAATCTTTGAACCCTTTTTCCTTCAGATAGTTGAGTTCATCTTCCTTAAAGTGATATTCCTTCAACATCTCCAGGAAATCAGAAAGTCCTGCAAACAATACATATCCGCCATCGAAGGGGGCGCGACGGAAGAAATAGTCGAAGGTGGCAGTTTCAGTTTGACGGTTCGATAAATAGTACCCCTGAGCCATGGTGAGCTCGTACAGATCGGTAAAAGTAGCCGGGTGTGAAAAAAGCATAGGCAAATGATTTCCCTGAAAATAAAAAAAGGCTTTCTGAATGAGAAAGCCTTTACAGAATTTGCCAATATAAGGATGGATCAGCCCCGGTAGTTCCTGCGCTCCACCAGTTTTTTGATCTTTTTATTTCCGATCCACACTTTCTGGTTGGTCTCGACATTGATGAGTTCCAGATTCACGGTATAGAATACAGCCAGTGTACGGCTATCTGCGGATTCATCTACAATAGAATTGATGTTACCGATCAACATGAAATCTGCCCCCAATTCCTGAGCCATTTTCTTTGTGGTTTCAAAAGAGGCGTATTCCTGTTGATCAAGTCGTTCTGCCCGGATCTCCTCACGCTCTGCTGCACTAGCCACCAGATTCACTGATCCTGAATTAACAAAAGCCCGCTCCATTTCTTTAGTGATCACTTCGGTATCTATGTGTTCCATACTTTCGTTGCGAACGGTACCGACAATTACCGTTGGTGGTTTTTGATTTTCTCTGCTGAACTGATTCAGCCAGGGATGGGTGAGGGCATCACCGATCATCTCTTCAGATACCAAGCGGGCATCTGTGTCATTCCATCTGCCGGAAAGATCGGTGGTAGTTCCGGGATCCATTCTGGTGATCTTATTACTTGGCCGACATGCTGCCAGCGCCATTATCACAACTAGTAAACTATAAACTGTACGTTTCATAAGTGTTGGTTTTAGGGTTTTTATCTTGGATACATTGATTCAATTAGTTCGAGTTCTGTCCGATCATCGATCACAACTTCAAATTCTTCGAAATACATTATCTGATCATAGTCATTCAGATATTCCAGTCTGATGGTGTGCACGCCCGGTTGTAACTTAACCACTTCCATCCAGGCTTGTCCCGGCATGGTTTGCCAGCCCCTCAGATCAGCTTTTTCACTTGTTTCTTTGTATAAGAAACTCAGCACACTCACAGCCGTTCTTAATGCCCGGCTTTCATCTTCAGTGGCCTTTTTTATCAGGCCGGTTCCTGTGGCTTTAACTAAGGCTCTGGCTAATGTTCGTGCGTAGATCACCGGTTTTTTTGCTTCATACACACTTTTCGCAACCCTATCCATTTCTTCGATCAGTTTCGGAGATAGGGGTTCTTTGTCATTGATCAGAACATGTACTCTGTATACTTCGGTAGGATAGAGTTCTATTCGCGGAAACGAAAGTTTTACATAGCGATTAAGCGTAGTTTCATCAAAGAATCGAACATCTTCCTGTACTTTGATGGGAGCCTGTCCGGTAAACCCGGTGATCAACAGGTTATATGCATTGGGATTTTGCAGATATTGTAAGGAGCGGGTGTCGATTGAAGGATAGCCAAATGCTTCTGCCTGCTCATTTAATGCCGTCTGTAATTTCATGAATTCTATCCTGGAATCGTCCACATCCCCGGATTTTGCATACAGGATGGTTGCCAGATAGTGAGACATGGCACTGTTTTGCACATTGAGTTTTCCCGGAGTCCAGTCTGCCAGGTTATTCGTATCCTGCCTGGCGAAAGCATCAGCAAGTCCTTTTATCCTGATATCGAGGTTTTCCATTTTATAAGACATCCGTCGGGTTTCTACCAATGCGCCATCCCAATCCCCCTGATGTATGAAGTTCAGCGCTTTAAAGGCATTCAGATAAATATCTTCGTACGGCTCACCATCATAGGCAAGTTTATTATCATTACTAAAAAGGGAAACCACGCCCCGGCTCACACTTTTGGTGTATGCTTCATCGATCTCATTTTCCGCTTCACTGAAAAATACCGTGCTTGAGTCGTAATCGCCGGTAAAATGATAGATCATTCCATTCTCAAGATTCCATAGAACCTGATCTTTTTTCCGGTAGATGTTTTTTGATTCGAGTTCGTTTAATAGCTCTCGGGACTCATCGTAATTCATAGATGTCATAGAATCCCGAAGTTCAAATTGGGCATCATCAAGCATATAAGAATGGCAACCGGTACTACCGAATAAGAAAAGCAGTAAGAAATAGCCTGCTAAATTAGTTGACCGATCAGAACCCAATTTCATTATTGATCAAACTCCAAATTATTTGAAATCCCGTTAGTATATTCATTCAGTTTTAACATCGAGAGCAAAGTACGTGAAAAAGAAACTATTGTTATATCACATTTATGTGTTAGTTGGATTGATCTTCTTCTATGGTTGTGCAACACCTATACCACCCACCGGTGGTCCGGCTGACAAACAAGGGCCGGTCATATTACATACAATCCCGGAAACCGGAACAACGAATTTTAATGAGCAGACGATCGAAATTCAGTTCAACGAGTTCGTAAACCGGTCATCATTAACTAATAACATCACCATCGAACCTGATCTGGGAATAGATTTTGAGACGCACTGGAAACGAAAGAAGCTCACTATTGAATTTGAAGCTCCGCTACCTGACTCAACTACCGTGATCGTTACGCTGGGAGCCAAGATCAGTGATACTCGAAATAATAAAATGGGGGTGCCAACCACGATTGCTGTTTCAACCGGGAATGAGATCGATGAGGGAAGTATAGTAGGCAGATTGAGGTCTGCTTCAAACGGAAAAGGAATTGATGGGGTAAAGGTATTATTGTATCGTTCTCCGATCGATCTGGAACGTCCGGCCACTTATCAGGCCGAGACAGATACCGGGGGAGTATTCAGGTTTAAATATCTTAGAGAAGGTATCTATCAGGCACTTTATGTAGAGGATAGAAACAGAAACAAGATCTGGGATGCCAGAGAATCAGCACAACCGTTCAACAGAAGATTTTTAGATCTTAAGAAGGGAGCGGCTGACACTCTTGATGTGATCTATGTTCCCCAGGTAGATACACTCGCACCGGGAATTTTAGGAGTGGGACTTTTTTCCACACATCGAATGAGACTCAGGTTTGATGAAAATATCAAAGTAAATGATACGGTTGATATCACTGTAAACGATACGCTGGGGAATACATACAGCAGTGCCTATCCGTTGTATATCCCGGCTGCAGATCCGTTTGTACTGTTTGCCCAGAGTGACTCTCTATTAAAAGAAGGGGTGAGTTATGAGGTGATTATTGAGGGCATTACTGACCTTGCCGGAAATGAACTGGATAAGAATAATGCAATGTTCGAAGGCTCTTCGCAGGAAGATACTACGCTGCAACGTGTGATCAGAGTGGATTCTCAGGTTGGGTTAACTCCCAAACAGTCACTGATCGTCACTTATGCAGCACTGATCAAAGAACGGGATATCGTAGACTCACTGGTTATTGCGGAAGGAGAAGTTACCTTTACCGATTGGCCTGCGATCTCAATTAATCAAAACATCCTGACGATCTCACCACAAAAAGAATGGATCGAAGGAGTGGATTATCAATTCCTGGTTTGGAATCCCGCCACACAGCGAAGACAATTATATGAACCTGAAATTTGGGATGAGCTGGAATTGGGTTCAGTAGAAGTAGCTATTGCAGATACTAATTCATCAGTTCAGTATCAGCTTAGTCTTTCAAATGAGCAGGTTCCTGTATTTCGCGACACCACATTTACAGGCAAGGTTGAATTGACGGGACTTCCACCTGTTGCATACAAACTGGTTATTTATAATGATGTTAATGGGAATGGAAAGTGGGATAAAGGAACTGTATTACCTTTTGTAGAACCTGAACCATATTACGTACAGGAAACAGTGACCGTACAAACAGGATTTGCATCAGAGGTCATTCTGGATTTTTCAAAGAGTCCAAAGCGTTTGAGGAGGGAAGAGATTCCGGAACCGGAAATAGAATAAAAAGAACCTAAGAACCGGTCAGATGATGAGTCAGACCCCGGCTCTTAGGATTAGGTGTGAGCAACGTTGAACTAACTCACTAATTCTTCGTCTTTAATAATAATCTCAGGATTCATAACAACCTCAGATTTTACTGAATTTGTTATAAGACAAGCTGCTTCTGATTTATGAAGGATGCGTTCCGCTTTAGCTCTTTTACTTTCATCGGCGATCGTAAGAACCGGATTCAGGGTAACTTTACTCATCATAAATTTACCATCCACCTTTTCCAGTTTGCCTGTTGCTTTTACTTTTAGTTCCAGATATTCGAGTTTCGAATATTCAGAAATGGCCAGAAAAGTGGTCATAAGACAACTGCTTACTGAGGCAACAAATAAATGCTCAGGCGACCAAATATCCGGCATGCCTCCGGTAAACTCCGGAGGAGTTGCAACTTCGAATTCCTGACTGATCTCAGGTGCGGAAAGATTGCCTTTACGGTCAGCGATCCATTCCAGATTTACATCATAATAGTGTTCAGCGTCCATCATTCAATTCTTTTGGAGTCAATAATTTGTTTCAAGTATTGAGCCTGTTTCACTCCGGCTTCTTGCCAGAGAACATAGCCCTGCTGAAATAACATCAGGGTTGGAACACCTCGAACCTGATATTTAATGGCGGCATCTGCATTTTTTTCAGCATCAATTTTGATGATAATGAGGTCATCACCCATCATTTTCTTGAGCTCGTCAAGAACAGGGATCATCATTTTACATGGTGCACACCAATCGGTGTAAAAATCGACCAGAACCGGGGTATCACCCTTAATTAGTTCTGAAAAAGACATTTCTTTAGTCTCAGTGCTCATCGTGGTTATTTTTTTACCTCTAGTATTTCAATTTCGTTGCTCAGATCCGGTGTATTTTCACCGACGTTATAATTTTGAGGAGCAGCACAACCGGCAGAACCAAAACACCCTATGTTGGCCAGTACCTGAAACAGAATAAAGGCGCTGAAGAATCCAAGCATGGAATCCTTCATAATAATGGCTTGGGCGGCTATAAAGAAGCCGGCACCAAGCCCCATAAAGCGTTTTACGTTCCAGCCGCTAAGGACTGTTTCTCGTAAATAGTTGCTCATCCTTCGATCGTGTATTTTAGACGTTGCCATCCACCACCGTTGTGTACATTCGAGAAACCCTGATTCTGGAACATACGTCTTGCAGAACCACTTCGGTTTCCGGAAGCACAGCAGAGAATTAATGGCTCGTCCTGATTGAACTCATTAATGTGATTTGCAATATTCTGAAGGGGAATATTTTTAGACCCTTTGATGTGGCCCATATTAAATTCAGCGGGAGTTCTAACGTCAATGATCTTTGCACCATTTTCGTAGAGTTCCTTTAAGTCGACAGAATCTTCTGCCGGCATCATGTTCTTTAAAAAGTTAAACATATTAACTGTTTGTTTTTAGTTGTTGGAAGTTGGAACTCCAAAAATAAAGGTTAGTTGGCCCGACTTCAGCCACCTTTGTTACATAAGAGTTATGCGATTGCGTCCCAATTCAATAAGCTGCTCTTTTTCCATTTGTTTGAGTAAGCGAGATACCACAACCCGGGCAGTACCCAACTCGTTTGCTAATTGTTCATGGGTTATCCTAACCTCGTTTGAGCCGGCATTTTCACTTTTTTTACGCAGTAATTGCAGTAGTCTCGCATCCATCTTTTTAAAAGAGACTTCATTTACCACTTCTAAGAGTTCCTCAAACCGCTTATGATAGATCCTGAAAATGTATTCTACCCATTCAGGGAACTCCTTAACCAGTTTAGCGGCATTCTCAATGGGGATAAGCAGTACTTCACAGGTTTCTTCTGCGATCGCTTTCACTTTACTTTTCTCGCTATGAATACCACCCAGGAATGACATTATGCAGGTTTCACCGGGATGGATATAGTACAAAAAGAGCTCACGGTAGTCATTATCGGTCTGCATCACTTTGATACTGCCGCTTAGAACGATTGGGATAGAACGTATATAAGCTTCTTCATTTAGAATGGCCTCGTTTTTCCTGAATGTTCTTACAGAACCCAAAGCGGTGATCTTGTCAAGCATTTCCGGAGATTTTAATTGCTTTGACAGGTCTTCAAAATCATAATTAGATAATGGTTCCATAAGAGATTGATTATTATTTTATTATCAACTTGAAATCAGGATGAATAATAGTAATAGAGGTGTTATGAAAATAGCAAATAAACTAATAGCAATGCAGGGTACAGTTGTAATAATATTACTAATGTTTTCAAACGGCTTTACCCAACCGGAAAGTGATATCAGGTTAACTGAATCGAATATGAAAGACTGGATCAAAACCAGAATTGAGACAAACAAAATACAGTTGGAATTCAAAAGAAATGCTGATCAGTATGATGACGTGCCGGTTGCATACTTCAAAGCCCGGAACCAATGGCTGGAAAGTGTGGGTAAAGATCCTGAAGAATGGGATGAATTTTCAGAATGGATATATGGGGTCTACAGTGCGTTAGATGAACAGAGAGATATTGATGAAGAAAAATCAAGATTGTCGGCCGAATTAAAAGAGATCGATAACAATGAATTTCTAACTACCGAACAAAAAGAAATGATGAAATCGGGAATGACTCAGGTTCTGGATAAAAGAGAAGAGGTACTGGAACCATTCAGAGATGATTTTCCTGTCGCTGTTAAATTTGAGGATACCTTCAATAAGCTAAATTTATGGATCTCGGGGAATACAGCCGAGCCACCCTCAATAAACTAGTCGGAACTACATATCGGTAGAAAATTTTACTATTTTTGGAATCGCTTCCAAAATGAAAAATCAATCTACATGTCAGTCACCAATACCTCAGAGATCAGTAAAGAAAAACCAGATTCTACCAATGAAAATACAGGACTACAGAAGCCGTACAAGGCGAAGCATAAAATAAGGTTTGTAACTGCTGCAAGTTTGTTTGATGGGCACGATGCTTCCATAAATATCATGCGTCGAATTTTGCAGAGTAGTGGGGCAGAAGTGATTCATCTGGGGCATAACCGCTCCGTTCACGAGATCGTTAACTGCGCCATTCAGGAGGATGCTCAGGGAATCGCTATCAGTTCCTATCAGGGTGGTCATATGGAGTATTTTAAATATATGATCGACCTGCTTAAAGAACATGGAGCAGAACGTATTAAAGTATTTGGAGGTGGAGGAGGAGTTATCGTTAAAGAGGAGATCGACGAATTGCATAAAGCCGGCGTGACCAGAATCTTCTCCGTGGAAGACGGAAGTACTATGGGGCTCCAGGGAATGATCAATTTTATGCTGGAGCAATGTGATTACGATCCTTTGGATGATTACTTTGCTGCCCCGCAACTGATCAGGGAAAGAGACTCCATTACGTTAGCAAAATATATCTCCGCCCTGGAAAATGAACATACTGATATAATATCATATACCAACGGTAAGTTAAACTTGGGCAATGGTGAAGAGGTATCAGTTAATAAAAATGTAAGCATTCCGGTTATCGGAATTACCGGAACAGGTGGTGCCGGTAAAAGCTCGTTGACTGATGAGATCGTTCGTCGGTTTCTGGAAGAATTTGAACAGATCAATATTGGTATTGTGTCCGTAGATCCATCCAGGATCAAAACAGGTGGAGCCTTGCTCGGAGACAGGATCAGGATGAATAGCATCGATACCAACAGGGTTTTTATGCGTAGTCTGGCAACAAGGGCTTCTAACCGATCAACGAGTGCCGCTCTCAAACCGATCATAGAGCTCTATAAAACCGCCGGATTTGATCTTATTATTGCGGAAACCAGCGGGATTGGTCAAAGTGGGACGGAGATCATCGATGTATGTGATATTCCTGTGTACGTAATGACCAGCGAATACGGAGCCGCAACGCAGCTGGAAAAAATTAATATGCTGGATCTTGCTGATTTTGTAGTGCTGAATAAATTTGAAAAGAAAGGTTCTCTGGATGCTCTGAGAGATATTCGGAAGCAAATGCTAAGGAATTCAGGCCAATGGCATGCAGAACCGGATGAGATGCCGGTGTATCCAACGATAGCAGCACAATTCAATGATGAAGGGGTTAACCGGCTATTTAAAGCCATTGTTGAAAAGATGAATTCAGACTATGGGCTTACCTTACAAACAACGTTACATGAGGAATCTGAACCGGCTACCTCGATCCAATCACAAGCCATTATACCAGGTAAGCGGGTTCGGTATCTTTCTGAGATATCAGAATCAGTTCGGAATTACCACAAATGGGTTGAGCAACAATCCGATCTGGCTGCAAAATGGGAGCAGATTTCCGGCACTCTTTCTCAGTTAATTGAAAATGATATTCAACTGGATAGCAATTCTTTAGAGAGTTTATCTGAATTAAAAGTTAAGCATGAGAATAATCTGAGTGCTGAAACCAAAGAAGTATTAAGTGATTGGGATTCGATCGTCGACCAATATTCAAAAGAGGAGTTTGTGGTTAAGATCAGAGATAAGGAGATCAGGAATACCTTGTACAGGGAGTCTTTGAGCGGGTTAAAAATTCCCCGGGTCTCATTGCCAAAAACCCGGGCGGCTGCAGATAAGGTTAAGTTTGCTCTCAAAGAAAATTTACCCGGTTATTTTCCTTATACCGCCGGAGTATTCCCATTTAAGAGAGAGGGAGAAGATCCAACCCGAATGTTTGCAGGAGAAGGGACCCCGGAGCGAACTAATAAACGTTTCCACTACGTGAGTGAAGGAATGCCTGCGGCAAGACTTTCAACTGCTTTTGATTCCGTAACATTGTATGGAGAAGATCCCGGTTACCGGCCCGATATTTATGGAAAGATCGGGAATTCCGGAGTAAGTATCTGCACGCTGGATGACATGAAAAAGCTTTATTCAGGTTTTGAGCTGACATCCCCAACTACTTCTGTATCAATGACTATCAATGGTCCGGCTCCTATGATCCTGGCTATGTTTATGAACACGGCTATTGATCAGGAGGTAGAAAGATATTTGAAGGAATCAGGGGAATGGGATACGGCAAGAGCAAAGATCGCTGAGTATTTCAGTAAGCAACAGGTACACGCACCAGAGTATGCCATTGATATCCCGAAAGGAAATGATGGATTTGGTTTAGGCTTGTTGGGTGTGACGGGTGATCAGTTGATCGATACTGAGACATACAACTGTATCAGGGAAAAGACCCTTTCAGTGGTTAGAGGAACTGTTCAGGCAGATATATTAAAAGAAGATCAGGCTCAGAATACGTGCATATTTTCAACTGAATTTGCTTTAAAAATGATGGGGGATATTCAGGAATATTTTACTCAACATAAGGTGCGTAATTATTATTCTGTGTCTATATCCGGATATCATATCGCTGAGGCCGGAGCAAACCCGATAACTCAGGCTGCATTTACACTCGCTAATGGCTTTACTTTTGTGGAGTATTATCTGGCCAGGGGATTAAAAGTGGACGATTTCGCTCATAACCTTTCGTTCTTTTTCAGTAACGGGTTAGACCCGGAATACGCTGTAATTGGAAGAGTAGCTCGCAGGATCTGGGCGATAGCCATGAAGAACCGCTATGATGCTAATGAGCGATCACAAAAACTTAAATATCATATCCAAACCAGTGGTCGTTCGTTGCATGCTCAGGAGATACAGTTCAACGATATCAGAACAACTTTACAGGCATTATTAGCTATTTATGACAATTGTAACTCATTGCATACCAATGCATATGACGAAGCAATTACCACGCCTACTGAGGAGTCGGTACGTAGGGCTTTAGCCATTCAGATGATCATAAACAAAGAGCTTGGTACAGCAAAGAATGAGAATATCAATCAGGGTTCTTTCTTTATCGAAGAGTTAACCGATCTGGTTGAAGAAGCTATTCTTCAAGAATTTGATAGAATTACTGAACGTGGTGGGGTGCTCGGAGCGATGGAAAGCATGTATCAACGCGGGAAAATACAGGATGAGAGTTTGTATTATGAGAGTAAGAAGCATAGCGGAGAATTACCCATTATTGGGGTAAATACCTTTTTCGGGAATGAAAACAATGAAGAGAACAAACCAATTGAACTAATCAGATCCTCAGAAGAAGAGAAGAAACAACAGATCCAAAATCTGGAGCAATTTAAAAAGCGAAATAAAGACAGATCTGAGCAGGCTATCCAACGATTAAAAGAGGTTGCCAGAAACGATGGAAATCTGTTTGAAGAGTTGATGGAAACAGTGAAGGTGGCATCACTTGGGCAGATATCTCATGCTTTGTATGAAGTTGGGGGACAGTATCGTCGTAATATGTGATCCATGCCCAATATCAGAAAATCATGAAATTAAGTACGGCTGAATCTTTCATTGATCAGCCTGATCTCATTATTCAAACTAAAACCTGTATTCCAATCTTTGAATTCTCTATAATCAGTCACGATTGTTGTTGATTGAAAACTATAGCAAAGAGTTGAAATAAAGATGAATTCTACGATTGGAGGGGGCAATGGCTCTCAGTCCACACCGGTAGCTAATAAACAGAAGGTGCTGAAACTAATACGCAATTCTGTTCAGATTACCCGCGCCGATATCATTGATAAAACAGGGTTAAGTGCCCCTACTATATCTCGCATTATCGATGGATTATTAAAGAGCGGGTTGATCATTCAGGAAGAAGTTGGAGAATCCAGCGGCGGGCGACCTCCTCAGATCATCCGGTTTAATTCTAAGAATAATTACGTTATCGGGCTTGATATTGGTGGGACTACGCTCAAGGCTGTTTTTTCAAATCTGGATGGTGATTTTATCTACGAAATTGAGCATCAACTTGGTGACAACAGAGATTTTGCATCAGTAATGGAGGAATCGGGAGAGCTTATTAATCGGTTGATTCAAAGGGCAGAAGTTGAAGGCGGGCAGATACACGGGATAGGTGTGGCTGTAATTGGAATTGTAAATAAAAAGAGTGGTGAACTCGTGTATTCACCGGTTTTGGGATGGAAGAATGTTGATATTAAGAAAGCACTGTCTCAATATGTGGACCTGAAGATCAGAATCGGAAATGTAGCCAATCTGATCGCATTAGGTGAGCTTTATTATGGAATTGGAGCGCGATTAAACAATTTTATATGTCTGAATCTGGAATACGGAATTGGTTCCGGTATCATTATAGACCGTAAGCCATTTTATGGAGCGAATGGGTACTCGGGTGAAATTGGTCACGTTGTGGTCGAGCCGGGTAGTAAACGCACAGGAAAAGATGGGATATCGGGTACACTTGAGGCACTTTCATCAAATTATTCGATCCTGGAGTTTGTGGCCGAACAGCTGAGAAAAGGAGTTGAAAGTTCTTTAATAGGAGAAGTGCTAAGCATCAAAAAGATCTTTAAAGCTGCTGAACAAGGTGATCCTTTAGCAATGGATGTCATTGAAAATGCGGCGACCTATATCGGATACAGTATAGATACACTGGTAAAGATCTTTGATACTCAGGCCGTTGTGCTTTCAGGCGGTGCAGGCAGTGAGTCGGTCTATTTTATAGATTCTATTCGTAATAAGGTTAATTCCCTGAGCCTGCCGTTGTATAAAAATGCTATTCCAATAGTTGATTCCAGCTTTGGTAAAGAAGCTTCGCTAATGGGGGCTTTTTCATTAATCCTTGAAGATATACTTCAAAACTATACCGGATAGAGATCGCGACGATCATTCAGGATGGAATAGATTTATGGCAATCTGTTTTTGAGAAGATTATGGGGTATTGCCTGAAATTCTAATGCAAATCAGGGTATATGTATAAAATATTATTGTATCTTTTGGAATGCCTAATAGTCAGGAAGTATTAATAATCGGAAAAGTCTGGCCAGAACCTACATCCTCCGCAGCCGGAGCCAGGATGATGCAGCTGCTAAAATTATTTAAAGCGAAAAATTGCAGCATCACTTTTGCAACTGCTGCAGGAGAGAGTGAATATGCAGCGGATCTCATTAACATTGGCGTTAAAAGCCAAAAGATCAAACTAAATGATACTTCCTTTGATGAGTTTATCAAAGAACTGAAACCCGGAATGGTGATCTTCGATCGTTTTATGACCGAAGAACAATTCGGGTGGAGGGTGGCAGAACATGCACCCGATGCAATGCGTATTTTAGATACAGAAGATCTGCACGGTTTAAGAGCAGCAAGACAGATCGCGGTGAAAGAGGGAAGGCCAATGGCAGATCATGATCTGGTAAATGATTACTCCATTAGAGAAGTGGCCAGCATACTTCGGTGTGATTGTTCTTTGATCATATCCAGTTTTGAAATGAAGTTGCTCCAGACTACCTATCAGGTAGATCGTTCTCTTGTGTATTATCTGCCTTTTTTATTTGATCCCGTTACAGATAGTGAGGGTGAAAAATGGATTCCCTTTCACCAAAGAAAACACTTTATATCTATTGGTAATTTTTTGCATGAACCGAATTGGGATGCAGTATTATATCTCAAAAATACGATCTGGCCATTGATCCATACCAAATTACCGGGGGCAGAGCTCCATGTTTATGGCGCCTATCCATCACAAAAAGTATTTCAATTGCATGATCCTGATACCGGTTTTCATGTGAAAGGAAGGGCAGAGGATGCTAAAGAAGTAATCTCGCAATCGCGGGTGATGCTTGCACCGCTACGTTTTGGTGCAGGGTTAAAAGGAAAATTAGCGGATGCAATGCGATTTGGTACGCCAAGTATAACAACTTCTATCGGCGCAGAAGGGATGAATGGAGATGCCGACTGGCCGGGTTATATATACGATGAACCTCAGAATTTTGCGCAATCAGCCATTGACTTGTATAGGGATGAGGAGTTATGGCATAGTAAACAGAATAAGGGAAAAGCTATTCTGAATCACTTATTCAATGGAAAACTCCTCAGTGAAGAACTTTGGTTCAAACTTTCAAATCTGAAAGAAAATTTAGTTGCTCATCGAGAACGTAATTTTCTGGGACGCATGATGATGCATCACTCACTTAACAGTAGCAGGTATATGGGAAAATGGATAGAAGAAAAGGAAAAGAATAAAGCATCTGTCTGATTTACCACACCGTATTGAAACCATTTTCCAGACTCCTGTTATATATTTCTTCATTAAAGCAGTAAAGAAATGGTGCTTTATGAGCGCCGCCTTTTCTGGTTTCTTTTAACTTGGTAAGAATTCCGTATCCTAACATCTTGCGCTGGAAATTTCTCCGGTCCAGTTCTTCACCAAGAATGGTCTCATACAACACCCGTAATTCCGTCATCGTAAATTTTTCCGGGAGCAGATTCTTTCCGATTGGTTGGAATTTTAGTTGTTTTCGAAGAGCATGAAGTGCTTTTGTAATGATCTGTTGATGATCAAGGATCAGTTCCGGTAACTCAGAAAGACTTACCCACTCACAACTATCAGAAATATGATCAGGAGCAGGGGTCACCTTCGAAAATTCCACCAGCGCATAATATCCGAGAGTTACAAACCGCTGATGAAACCAGAGGCTACTCTTATCGGTGATGACCTTTTTGTCTACAAGTTTATCTACATACGCTGAATTATTCCGGGTTATGTCTCCAAAGAGATGGTATTGTTTCAAATATACATCGGTAACAGATGCTCGTTCTTTTAATACTCTAACTGCTGCAGTATCAACATCTTCATCTTTTTTTACGAAGCCGCCCGGTACGGCCCATTTATCCATATTCTGCATTTTCAAGAGCAAAACCTTGAGTTCTTTCTCATGGAAACCAAAGATCACACAGTCGATAGATAGCCCAGGATGGTAGATTTCGAAATAATCCATTTAATATAATTTTCTGTTTAACCGAAATATCTGTAATATGTCATAACGACACAATGAAAATATTACTGCGGAATATGAAATTAATAAATTCACTTCTAATAATTATGTCAGTTCTTATTCTGAACTGTGATCAGGGAATCCCATCCCGTGATCTGAATGGTAACGGGACTATTGATCTGTATGAAGATAACAATGCAGAGGTAGAAAAAAGAGTAGAAGATGCACTCAGTAGAATGACCCTCGATGAGAAGATCAATTTAGTGGTAGGTCAGGGTATGTCTTTTGGCGGAGCCGAATCGAAAGTTGAGGAAAGAGTACCCGGTGCGGCCGGAAATACGTATCCGATAGAATCACTTGGAATACCCACCATCGTTTTAGCTGATGGCCCTGCAGGGTTACGAATACAGCCTACCCGGGAGGGTACAGATGAAACTTTCTATTGTACCGCTTTCCCGATCGCAACCTTGGTAGCGTCCAGCTGGGATACTGAACTGGCGAATAATATTGGAAAGGCATTCGGAAACGAGGTTAAAGAATACGGAGCGGATGTATTATTGGCTCCTGCATTAAATATTCATCGTACACCGCTTGCAGGGCGTAACTTTGAGTATTACTCTGAGGATCCGCTTCTGGCCGGTAAAATGACTGCAGCCATGGTAAATGGGGTAGAATCTCAGGGAGTAGGAACCTCCGTAAAGCATTTCGTTGCAAATAATCAGGAGACCAACCGGATGTTGGTTAATGCAGTGATCAGTGAACGTGCACTGCGTGAGATCTATCTGAGAGGATTTCAGATTGCTATTAAAGAATCAGATCCATGGACCGTAATGAGTGCCTACAATCGGATTAATGGTAAATTCGCCTCTCAAAATCCTGACCTTCTTCAAAAGGTTTTGCGCGAAGACTGGGGATATGAAGGAATGGTAATGACTGATTGGTTTGCCGGAAATGATGCAGTCGCACAAATGGAAGCCGGAAATGAGTTATTAATGCCGGGTACAGATCAGCAATTGGAAGAGATCAGAAATGCTGTGGAATCCGGTGAATTAAGCGAGGAAGTTATTGACCTGAATGCAGGAAGGATATTAAATGTGATCTTCCGGTCACCTGCATTCCTTGGTTACGAATATTCCAATAACCCGCGTTTAGAGGAAAATGCGATCACCGCACGTAAAGCAGCTGCCGAAGGTATGATCCTATTGAAGAATGAAAACGATGCTTTACCCATTTCCGGAGATCTGGCGGATATTGCAGCCTTTGGAAATACTTCCTATAAATTCATTGCCGGAGGTACCGGTAGCGGTGATGTGAACGAAGCTTACACTGTTTCGTTGGTGGAGGGACTTCAGAATGCGGGTCTTACCGTTGATGAAGCTTTGATGGAAACCTATCAGGAGTATATGGAGATCGAGAACGCAAAGATTCCGGAACCTGAAAATCCGTTTATGTTAAAACCATCTGCCCCGGAAATGAAAGTTTCTAAAGCATTAGCCGAGGAAATGGCTGCAAAAGCAGATATAGCATTCATCACCATTGGGCGAAACTCCGGAGAATTTGCTGACCGTGAGCTGGACGGCGATTTTTATCTTACTCAACGTGAAAAGGATATGATCAACGTCGTTACTGATGCTTTCCATGCGCAGGACAAGAAAGTGGTCGTGATCCTGAATATTGGTAATGTAATTGAGATGACCAGCTGGAATAGTAAACCTGACGCCATCTTACTTTCCTGGCAGGGTGGTCAGGAAGGAGGAAATGCGGTTTCTGATATTCTAACCGGAAAGGTGAATCCTTCTGGTAAACTACCAACAACTTTCCCGATCAAGTTTGATGATATTCCATCATCCAAGAATTTCCCGGGAGAAGATCTGTCCGAGGAAATGATCATGAGCGATATGGGATTCCCGATAGGTAGAGAATCTCAGGTTGTTTATGAAGAGGGAATCTATGTCGGATATCGTTATTTCAATACGTTCGATGTACCCGTTACCTATGAGTTTGGATACGGCCTGTCGTACACCACCTTCGATTACAGTGATATAACCCTCACATCAGATACCTTCGATGGCTCACTGGAAGCGACTGTTAAGGTTCAGAATACGGGAGATGTTGCCGGGAAGGAAGTGGTTCAACTCTATCTCACTGCACCTGACGGAACACTGGAAAAGCCTGCCATGGAGTTAAAAGGCTTTGATAAGACAAAACTCCTGCAGCCCGGTGAAAATGTAAATATTACGTTCACGCTTACGCCACGGTTATTAACCTCATACGATTCGGAAAGAAATGCTTTTGTGGCCGAAGCAGGAACCTATAAGATCCACATCGGGGCTTCTTCCAGAGATATCAGGAAGACTGCAACCTTTACCCTTGAGAAAGAATTGATTGTAGAAACAACTACAAATGCTATGGTTCCGGAGATCTCAATCAATGAATTATCTAAGAATTAAAAAGAACACACGCTTGATATAAAAAGATCAAGTACTTCTATCCATACTAGTAAATAAGTACATTTCGGGAGATAACCGGGATGTACTTTTTTTATGAATGAAAAACCTGTAATCCTTACGCTAGATGCGGGAGGAACCACTTTTACCTTTACTGCATTGCAAGATGAGCAACCACTCATCGATAGTTTTACCCTGCATGCTCACTCAGATGATCTGGATCTGAGTATTGAAACCATGATCAAGGGATTTTATCGCGTTATAGATGAGATCGGCACCAAACCGGATGCGATCAGTTTTGCTTTTCCTGGTCCGGCTGATTATAAACACGGGATCATTGGCGATCTGCCAAATCTAACCGGGTACAGAGGGGGCGTTCCGTTAGGGCCAATATTAGAAGAAGAATTTCAAATACCGGTTTACATAAATAATGATGGTGACCTTTTCGCGTTAGGCGAAAGCAGATCCGGATTCTTACCCTATGTTAATGAGCTATTGGAAAGATCCGGAAATCCAAAACGCTATAAGAATTTAGTGGGGGTAACATTAGGAACCGGATTCGGAGTGGGAATTTCTATCAACGGTCGACTTTTACAAGGGGATAATAGCGCCGCTGCGGAGGGATGGAAGCTGAGAAACAAACAATTCAATTACACTAACATTGAAGATACCATCAGCATTAAAGCGTTAAAAAGAATCTATGCTGAACAGATCGCAATTTCGCCTGAGAACGCTCCGGATCCGGTTGACCTTGCCAGGATTGCAAAAGGAGAAATAGAAGGCGTTCAGCCGGCTGCCAGAGAGGTTTTTCTTCGGTTTGGTGATGCTTTAGGTGATGCTCTGGCTCATTTAACCACCATAGTAGATGGCTTGATCGTGATTGGAGGAGGTGTAAGCGGCGCCTACGATCTGTTCAGTGGCGCAATGCTCGATGAAATGAATGGATACTTCACCTCGCTGAATGGCATCAAACAACCCCGGTTGCTTCAGAAAGTTTATAACCTTGAAAACTCATGGCAAACTCAGGAATTTACCACTACAGAACATGCCGTTATCGTAACTAATAAGCGACTGAAGAGGAAGGTATACTATCAGCCGGAAAAAAAGACCGGGATAGGATTAAGCAGATTGGGTACTTCTAAAGCGATCTCATTAGGTGCCTATCATTTTGCAATGAATCGGCTCACTGAATGATCAGCAGTAGGGGAAATAAAAAAAGGCTCCGGTGGGAGCCTTTAAAGATCTTGGCAGAGAGAGGACTATTTTGCCGCTGCGATCATCCCCTGAAGTTTTTGAGTAGAAGTTGCTTCTTCACTACCCGGGTAATCATTTAGGATCTGATCAACCAGTTCAGAGGCTTTATCCATATTCTCAAGCTCATAATAGGTTTCAGCAGCTTTATATAAGTTGAACGGGGTAGTAGTGTCATTAACATCCCAATTAGCAGCCTTCACGAAGGTCTCTGCGGCTTTTTCGAGCGAACCGTTAGCCAGATATAATTTTGCATGAAAACTGATGGCGCCAACACCTAATATCCCATCCGGAGCATCATAACGGGAAATATAATCCAGCGCATCCTCGATATTACCCAGTTTAAAACTGGAGACGGAAGCGTAATAGATGGCAAGGTTTCCGGCTTCAGTGCCTGAATAATCATTCGCAATAGACACGAATCCGTAGGTCAATTCAAAATCATCGCCGTTTAATGCCTTGTCATAATCACCTTCAGAATAATAACCTTCTGCGGTAGCTAATAAATTCTGAGCTTCCTGCTCCTGATTTTGAGAATATACATTGTACCCGATAAGTGAAGCGATCACAACTACTACGCCGATCACGATGGCCAGAATCGTTGTTTTGTTTTCGTTAAATACACTAACCGCTTTGTTATAATTTTCAATTAGCGGATCAGATTCCAGTTCTTCTTTTGAAAGATGTTTTGACATGGTTAAATAGCGTTACAGATAATAATTACAGACTCCAAAAATAAGGCAGTTTCCACTTATAGCAAAACTTAAAGTGGATTCAATTTTCCGTTTTTAATTTCCATGATCACATCCGATCGTTTCGCGATCTCGGGTTCATGAGTGATCAGGAGAACGGAAACTCCAAATTGATCACGAAGTTCGAACAGCATGTCCAGAATGATCCCCGTATTTACATCATCCAGGTTTCCCGTGGGCTCGTCAGCAAGGATCAAACCGGGATTATTCATGAGAGCACGGGCCATAGAAACACGTTGCTGTTCACCTCCGGATAGTTGTGAAGGCCGATGGTGCTTACGATCAGCGATCCCAAACCGGTCGAGCAATTCAATGGCACGTTTAGACGCTTTATCTATACTTTCACCGGCAATTAGTGCGGGCATGCTCACATTTTCAAGTGCGGTAAATTCAGGTAATAAGTGGTGAAACTGAAAAACGAAACCAATATTCTTATTTCTGAAATCAGCTAACTGATCGGAATTGAACTCTGAGAGTGATCGGCCTTTCCAGATCACTTCGCCCTTATCCGCTTTATCTAAGCCTCCCAGAATGTGTAGCAATGTACTTTTACCGCTCCCGCTTGAACCTACTATAGAGGTAATTACTCCTTTATTGATCGTAAGAGATACATCTTCCAGAACCTGAAGTCGGGATTCGGATAATTCACTTTTATAGCTTTTGCTGATTCCGGACGCACTTAATACAATTTCACTGCTCATTCTTCAACGGAGCTGTTAAATTCCGGGTAGATCACTGATTCAATATGCACACATTTTCCGGTTTCTACATTAACCCGGGCTAGCGCTCCGCAAAGGTGGTTATCTCCGTCGGCTGCTTTATATTTTTGATGTACACCGGTTACAAATCGTTTGATGGCTACCTTTTTATCCATTCCAAGCGATGAATTATATGATCCGGTCATTCCCGCATCGGTTAAATATCCTAATCCCTGAGGAAATATCCGGGCGTCTCCCGTAGGAATATGCGTGTGCGTACCAACCAATACTGAGGCTCGTCCATCAATATGCCAGGCCATCGACACTTTCTCTGCAGTAGCCTCCGCATGCATATCTACAAATATTATATCTGTTTCTTCCCGCATTTTGTTGATCGCCCAATCCGCAGAACTGAAAGGATCATCAATAGCTTTCATAAAGGTTCTGCCCTGAATGTTCAATACACCTACTTTCACATTCTTTCCGGGAACTTCGTACACTCCGAAGCCGAAGCCGGCATTACCTTTTGGATAATTAAAAGGGCGGAGGATGCGATTATCCTCTCTCATATAATTAAACACTTTCCATTTGTCAAAGGAATGGTCACCCCCGGTAATTACATGAGCACCAAGAGAATGAAAGTTTTTTATAATCTGTTCATTAATGCCGTGACCTTCATGTGAATTCTCACCATTTACGATCACAAAATCAGCAGAATACTTTTTTATCAGGCTGGGTAAAACAGTTTCGGTGATCTTTATTCCGGGATCGCCAACTACATCTCCAACAAATAGAATACTTATGGTTTCAGCCAAATCTGCCTTTGTTTAATTTGAATTATGATTAGCGTTCAGGGTCAGGAGCGGATTCCCTCAAGTAATTTTGACAGGCTGTTATTTACTTTTTTCATCATCACTTCTTCATTTTTGATAAGATCGGAAGTGTCCTGTCTCGCCTCGAACAATTCTTCAGCGATACTTAAAGCCGCAAGCACCATTACGGTGGATTCAGGTTGATTTACCAATTGCTGTCGGTAAGTCTGAAAACGTTCGTCCACATATTTACAGATACTGATCATGTTTTCTTCTTCATGATCCTCTACTTTTAATGGATACTGTTTACCTAGAATAGATACTTTTATCGATTTCATGCCTGATTATTGAGGTGATTATCGATTTTTTTAAGCATGCCCTGTACTTGCTGGCGCATTGCCAGTCGCTCAGATTCACTTATCGCTGAGAAGATATCTGTTTGTTCTCCTCTCAGGTCTTCCAGTTTGGTGACCAGCTTTGCGTTTTCCCTTTTCAGGTCTTTGATCTCTTGTCTCAAATTGTTTACCTCATCCTGAATCTCGCCAAGGAGTTCCTTAAATCGATTAGTATGTGGAGAAATTTGATTCATAGCAGAAGAATTAAGCTCTGAGTTTAGCGGAAAATTCTTTTTCCAGGTACTTAACTATGCGCTTAATAATAGGTTCTACTTCTTTGATATTCAAGGTTTTGTTCGGATCAAGGAAATTGAGCCTGAATGCCAGACTTTTATTTCCAGAACCAATAGATTCACCCTCAAAAACATCAAAGATTTCAATGTTTTGTAAGCTTTTACCAGCTTTGCTCTTAATGGCATCAATAAGTGAACCTGCAGTGACCGAACCATTCACGATCACGGCAAAATCAAATTCGAACCCCGGAAATTTGGGTATCGGTTTATAAGTTTTTGAAGGTAATTTTGAGATCGCTTCACTAATAGCCTGCACAGATAATTCTGCCACAAAAACCGGAGTCTCAATATCATAGATCTTTTTCAGATCTTTGCCGATCACTTTGAGAGCGCCTAATCGGATACCATTACTGAAATAGATCAGATCTTCATCTTCAACACTGGTTGAAATGGTATCCAAAAGGTTCAGCTTGGTAAAGAGACCATTGAGAGATGATTTTAAATCAAACACCGAATACTCTACCGGTTTTCCCGTCCAGTGTTCGGTTGATCTTAAGCCGGCCAGTCCGAATAATATATGAGTCTCTTCCTTTATACCTTCGTGATAACTACTGTCTTCACTTTGCCAGAATACATTTCCTGTCTCAAAAAACCGTATAGATTTTGCCTGGCGATTGAAATTATAGGCCGATGCTTTCAGAAATCCGTGCAATAAAGAAGGGCGTAATGTGCTCATATCTTTAGTGAGTGGATTTAATGTTGAGATCATTCTATCCAAAGCACCCATATGATCCGCTTCCTTTTCAGAGATAAGCGAATTGGTGTAGATCTCTCTGAATCCTAGTTCAACAGAGGATTTTTTTAATTCACTCATGAGTATTTCCCATTCAGAGAAGGTATCTGTACTCACAAAAATACCATGGTTTGGAGCTTCGATCTTATTGTAATCGAACAATCGACCCACTTCTTCGATCAGATCGACTTCCCGCTCTAAATCCGGACGGAAAGTTGGAATTCGGAAGGTAACGGTTTCTTCATCCTTCACTAACACTTCTAATTCCAGTCCATCTACGATAGAAATTGCTTCATCTATAGTAAGATCAGTTCCCAGTAACCGGTTCAGATAACTTCTACGAAGCGTTAGTTCTACAGGCTCAGTTTTAACCGGATGAATATCAATGATCTCATCGGTTAATTCACCACCGGCTACTTCCTGAATAAGAGCTGCAGCACGTTCAGCTGCCATGAGCTGTAAATTAGGATCTATTCCCCGTTCAAAGCGATAAGAAGCATCGGTCTGTAACGTCTGAGCTTTAGCCGTTCTGCGGATAGTTCCAGGATCGAAATACGCACTTTCAATGAGAATATTGGTAGTTGAATCACTTACTTCCGAATGCAAACCACCCATTACACCGGCAATGGCTACCGGACCTTCACCATCACAAATAAATAATGTTCCGGGTGCACACTTACGTTCGATATGATCCAGCGTTTCAAACTCAGTAACTGTATCAAAATCCCTGACCACGATCTTTTTGCCCTTGATCTCATCATAATCGAACGCATGTAGCGGTTGCCCCAATTCGTACATTACATAATTAGTCACATCAACCACATTGTTTACCGGACGTAAACCGATCGCCATCAATTTATTCTTTAACCAGGCCGGAGACTCCTTGATCTCAACGCCTTTTACCATCTTACCAACATATCGGTGGCATTTTTCCGGAGATTCGATCTCAATGGTGATATCCTCAGATTCCGTAACGACTTTCGAGGTTGAGACCTCAGGTTTCTTCAGCTCGATATTTAAGGCTGCAGACAGATCACGGGCAACACCAAGGTGGCAGGTTGCATCCGGTCGGTTTGGAGTGATCGCAATATCGATGATGGTATCAGTATAAAGATCAAAAACTTCACTAACCGGAGTCCCAACTTGCAGGTCTCCGTCCAGCACCATGATACCAGCATGATCACTTCCAAGTCCTAATTCATCTTCAGCACAGATCATCCCCTGAGAAACTTCGCCACGCAGTTTAGCTTTTCTGAGTTTCAGGAAACTTCCGTCATCAAGTTTAATAGGAAGGGTAGAGCCAACAGTAGCTACAGGTACTTTTTGTCCGGAAGCAACATTAGGAGCTCCACAAACGATCTGTACAGTTTCACCCCCTAAATTAACCTGACATACTTTGAGGCGATCAGCATTTGGATGTTGTTTTGCTTCAAGTACTTCTCCAACGATCACCCCTTCAAGGGTGCTTCCGTATTCAAAGGTTTCTTCTTCTTCTAAGCCGATCAGGGTTAATTTCTCAGCCGTTTCAGCCGGAGTAAGTTTCAGATCAACAAATTCTTTAAGCCAGTTGTATGATAATTTCATAGAAAATTGTGAGCGAGCGCTTAGTTAAACTGTTCTAAAAAACGTAGGTCATTTTCATAAAAGGTGCGGATGTCGTCGATCCCATATTTTAAAATGGCGATACGTTCAACCCCCATTCCCCAGGCAAAGCCGGTATATTTCTCAGGATCAACACCGGAAGCCTTAAACACATTAGGATCCACCATTCCGGAACCGAGGATCTCCAGCCATTTGCCATCTTTTTCCGTTCCCCACCAAATATCCATTTCAAGACTTGGTTCTGTAAAAGGGAAGAAGCCGGGGCGCAGGCGGTACTTCACATCACTGCCATACATCAGTTTTACGAAGGTGATGAGTGTCTGCTTCAGGTCAGCCACGCTAACATTTGTATCTACATACAAAGCCTCAACCTGATGAAACAGGAAATAGGATTTCGGTGATACCGCTTCATTACGATATACTCTTCCGGGCATGATAGAACGGATCGGAGGAGTCTGTTTTTCCATCATTCTGATCTGTACCGGAGAAGTGTGCGTTCGTAGCACCAGATCCATCATATCGGGATCATCACTTTTCCGAACAAAGAAAGTATCCTGTTCGTCTCTTGCAGGGTGATTGGGAGGAAAGTTAAGAGCGGTGAAGTTATGAAAATCATCTTCTACTTCAGGACCATCGGCGATGGTGAAGCCCAATCGGTAAAAGATATTTTTCATCTCTTCCATGGTCTGTGTGAGCGGATGAAGAGAGCCAACCGGAGTGAGGGGAGGGGTTAGTGTGATGTCGCTGGTAGCTGCTTTAATCTCAAGTGTGGATTCTTCGAGTACCTTTTTGGCCTCGTCGAACCGGTGTTGAGCCAGCTTTTTGGCTTCATTCATTTCTTTTCCAACCAAAGCCCGTTCTTCTTTAGGAACCGAACCCAGGTTCTTGAACATTGATTGTACCCGTCCGTTTCTGGATAGAAATTCCAGCCTGAATTCTTCAAGCTGATCCTGATTAGTTACCGTATAGGTGGCTATTTCTTCTTTCAGCGCTTTTATATCGTCAAGCATGTGAGTGGTGATAATCCTTTGACTACTATGTTATTAGGTCTCAAAAATAAAAAAACCGGTAAACCTTACATACAAAGATTTACCGGTTCGATAATATATAGCAAGTTCGCTATTACGCGTGGGCTTCCGTTACAATGGCAGCAAACGTTTCAGGATCATGAACTGCTAGATCGGCAAGAACCTTACGGTTAATCTCCATATTCTTGGTACTCATGGCATGCATAAGTTTAGAATAAGTAGTTCCGTTAATGCGGGCAGCCGCATTAATTCTTACAATCCATAATCTGCGGAATGCACGTTTGCGGTTTTTACGGTCGCGATACTGGTACTGAAGACCTTTCTCAACCGCATTTTTTGCAATCGTGTAAACATTTTTTCGCTTGCCCCAGTAACCTTTCGCTTGATTTAAAATCTTTTTGCGACGGCGACGGGAAGCCACTAGGTTTAATGAACGTGGCATTTTGTCTTAGATTAAATGATTAAAATTTATTTGGGATAAGTTGTCTTACCTTTGGTGCGTCAGCATCAGTCACCAAAGTACTTTGTCCCAATTGTCGTTTTGTTTTGCTGCTTTTTTTAGTAAGAATATGGCGCTTGAATGCTTTCTTACGCTTAATTTTACCGGAACCGGTAACTCTGAAGCGTTTTTTAGCACCACTATTACTTTTCATTTTTGGCATTTGAAATCCACTTGCTTTGTGAAAATTTAAAGACTTGCAAGATAAGCAGAAAACAAAGGCTAAGCAATCCGCTCCGAATTATTTATTCGGAGCCAGGATCATAATCATTCTTCGACCTTCCATGTTTGGTTTAGACTCAATTTTGGAGATGTCTTCCAAACTTTTGGCAAGCTTTAATAAAAGTAATTCACCCTTTTCGGTATACAACATATCGCGACCACGGAACTGAACCGAAGCCTTAACTTTGTCGCCACTTTCCAGAAATTCACGGGCATGGCGAGTTTTGAACTCAAGATCATGATCATCCGTATTAGGGCGAAACCGAAGCTCTTTTACTGTAACAGTATGCTGTTTCTTTTTCGCTTCTTTCTCTTTCTTCTTCTTTTCGTACTGGTATTTGCCATAATCAATGACCTTGCACACCGGTGGGTTAGCATTGGGTGCAATTTCTACCAAATCAAGATTATAAGATTCGGCAATTTGTAACGCCCGATCAGATGTTGTGATCTCGTGGCTGTCGTCCGGTTTAATAACCCGAACCTGAGCAGCTCTGATTTCTCCATTAGTTCTGGGCCCGTCTTTTTTAACAGGTCCCCGAAAGTTTCTTCTTGCGATAGTTATCCTCGTTGTTTAGTTAATCTTCAGGTAATGTCTTTTGCTGAATTTCAGCATTCACATTGGAAAGAAAATCAGAAAAATTGAAAGTTCCAATATCTCCTTTACGATGTCTTCTTACAGAAACCGTGCCACTTTCCATTTCTTTGGCACCTATGATCAACATGTATGGAGTTTTTGCCGTTTCGGCATCCCTGATCTTACCGCCGATCTGTTCGCTGCGCTCATCTACTGTAACTCTGACACCAATTTCTTTCAACTTAGTAGCACATTCTTGTGCATAATCGTTCTGATCATCTGATATCGGCAGAATCTTGATTTGTTCCGGAGCCAACCAAAGGGGGAAGTTTCCGGCAAAATGTTCGATCAGTATGGAAGTAAATCTTTCCATGGAACCGAATGGAGCCCGGTGGATGATCACGGGTCGGTGTTTTTCATTGTCGGATCCTACATAGGTGAGATCGAACCGTTCCGGCATTACATAATCTACCTGAACGGTTCCAAGCTGCCATTTTCTTCCGATAGCATCCCGGATAATAAAGTCGATCTTTGGACCATAAAAGCTGGCTTCTCCGGGAGCAATGGTATAATCCAGCCCCATTTCATCGGCAACTTCACGAATTTCCTGCTGGGCACGATCCCAGTATTCTGTACTTCCGCCGTATTTTGCATCGTTCTCATCCCGGAAGGAGAGACGTATATCAACCGGCATCCCAAATGTATTGAAAACAAAATTGGTGAGATCGATCGTGTTTTTAATTTCTTGTTTCAATTGATCGTGGGTGCAATAGATGTGGGCGTCATCCTGTGTGAACCCCCGAACTCTGGACAGACCACTGAGTTCTCCGGATTGCTCATACCTGTATACGGTCCCGAACTCCGCTAGTCGGAGCGGGAGATCCCGGTAACTTCTTAAATCGGAAGAATAGATCCTGTGGTGATGCGGGCAGTTCATGGGTTTAAGCATGTACTCTTCATCATCCACTTCAATTGGATCATATTGAGAATCTTTGTAATACGGATAATGACCGGAGGTTTTGTATAACTCCAGATTCCCGATATGTGGAGTGATCACTTCTTTGTAGCCGCGTTTAACTTGCTCTTCGCGTAGGAAAGCCTCCAGTGTTCTGCGTAAAACAGTTCCGTTCGGTAACCAAAGGGGCAGGCCACTGCCTACCATACTGTCGATCATATAGATACCGAGTTCTTTTCCAAGTTTACGATGATCACGACGTTTTGCCTCTTCAATTCGATGCAGATATTCCTGCAGCATCTTCTGTTTTGGGAAGGAAATACCGTAAATACGGGTCAGCTGTTTGCTGTTATTATCTCCGCGCCAGTAAGCACCGGCCAGATTGGTAAGTTTGATCGCTTTCACTACCCCGGTATTAGGAATATGGGGTCCACGGCACAGATCGGTGAAATCTCCCTGTGTATAAAAGGTGATATTTCCGTCTTCGAGTCCTTCGATCAGATCAACTTTATACTCATTGCCTTTTTCCTTGTAAAAGGAAAGGGCTTCCTCTTTAGAGATCTCTTTTCTTTCGAAGGAAGATTTCTTTCTTGCTACCTCAAGAAATTTCTTTTCAATTGCTTCCAGATCATCCTGTGTGATCTGTTTTTCACCGAAATCAATGTCATAGTAAAATCCATTTTCAATAGGAGGACCGATGCCGAATTTTGCCTCCGGATATAACTCCTGAACGGCTTCCGCCAATAAGTGAGCAGAAGAATGCCAGAACGTGTATTGGCCATCCTCGGTATCCCAGGTATTTATGGCAATGGTAGCATCTTCATTGATCGGGCGATCCAGATCGATGATTTCTCCGTTCACTGTAATACTTAGGGCAACTCGTGCCAGGCCTGATGAAATTGATTCTGCGATTTCCAGACCGCTCGTACCTTTTGGATATTCTCTTTGTGATCCGTCCGGTAAGGTAATCCTGATGTATTGTTCTGACATTTACTTGAAACTGTACATTTATTTTGAGGCGTGAAGATAGCAAAAAATCGCCTTCACTGACAGCTAAAACCCGTTATTATTTATTACAAAAATTATTGGAAACCGTGGGTATAAACATGCATATTCCAAGCCGAAATAAATCTACAGAAGACTGGTTTGACAGATACTTTTTTTGAATCACAAATGATGTTCGTTTGTGATCAGATATCATATAAAATATTAGACATCAACAGAGCAGCCGTCGAAAAACTTGGGTTAAACAGGGAGAAGCTGCTCAACAAGACCTTACATGATCTTGGAAATCCTGTATCGCTGGATATTGACCCGGGAATATTGGCTGCGCACGGGGTAGAATCCTCTTCAGAGATCTGGGTGTTAACAGGGAGCAGAGATAAGATCTATGTACAATTCTCCTCTCACATGATCAGATTTCGGGAAGATCCTGCCAAAGTTATTGTTGCCCACGATATAACCCCGGTGCTACAACAAACCGGCAAAGGTGAACATCAGTTATCCAGTCCTGTTGGCTTTCATGATTTTCCATTAGCTGAAATTGAGTGGGACAAAAAGAAACGGGTGTTGCGGTGGTCGGAAAAAGCCGAGCAGATCTTTGGTTACACACAACAAGAGGCGATCAACGATCCTATGATCTACGAGAAAATTGTGCACCCCGAAGATCAGAGTTTTGTAGAAGAGGAGATAATGAAGTGTGTGCAGCGCAGGTCTCCTATATCTAAAATTATGAACCGCAATGTCACACGCTCGGGGAAGACCGTACATTGCGAGTGGTATAATTCATTTCTGTATGATCATGAAGGGCAGGTAGTATCCACCTACTCGTTGATCACCGATGTTTCGGAAAGAGTGAAGGTGATGGATGAACATGAAAAGAGTGTGCGTAGTTTTCAGGATCTGTTTGATTCGATCAGCGACGCTATTTATCTGGTGAATGATGAAGGTAGAATTTTGATCGCCAATGAAGGGATGAAAGATACGTTCGGATATGCACCAAGAAAGCTGATAGGGAAAGATCAGCAGTTTTTAAGAGCTCCCGGTAAATTCGATCCGGGGTTTATGTTCCATTTACGAACCAAAGAACAAGGACGTGAACAGGTTAAAGTGGAAGGTTGGGGGAAGAAAGCAAATGGAGAAGTATTCCCGACCGAAATGCTGATCAACCGGGGTTCCTATTTTGGGGATGATGTCTGGATATTCATAGAACGGGATATCACTGATCGTAAAGATGCTGAGGAAGAACTAAAGAAACGGGAGCTGCTCTTTTCGGAGCTGTTCGAAACCTCACCGCTTGGGATCATTTTACTGAATTCTCATAACGAGGTGATGCAGGTTAACCAGGGGTTTACCCATATTTTTGACTACGAAGATTTTGAGATCAGAGGATTAGAAATAGACCGGGTGATCGTTCCCGAAAGTGAACAGGATAATGCCCGGATTCTAACCAATACAGAAAGAGTAGCTGAAATTGAATGTCAGAGATTGTCGAAATCCGGGGAACTCAAAGATGTGCTTATCTATGCGGTTCCTATCAAAATTGAAAACCGGACCATTGCCAAATACGGGATCTATGTTGACATCACCGACCGCAAGCATTCTGAAAAACGATTACTGGAATCACTGAAAGAAAAAGAAGTACTCTTAGCTGAGATCCATCACCGTGTGAAGAATAATCTCGCTGTAATTACCGGCTTATTGGAATTGCAGTCGTATAGCACCGATAATGAAGAGGCTCAGGAGGTTTTGGTGGAGAGTCAGATGAGGGTAAACTCCATAGCACTGGTGCATGAAACACTCTATCAGAATGAGAATTTATCGGAAATAAACATAGAGAACTATCTCCATAAGCTCTCACATATTCTGGATATGACCATCAGGAAAGAATCCCGTCCGGTGCATATTCATTATGATCTGGAGGACATTACCCTGGCGGTAACGCAAGCTGTTCCCTGTGGGTTACTACTCAACGAGATCCTTACTAATTGCTATAAACATGCTTTTAAAGGGATGGAAACCGGCAAGGTGTGGATCTCTTTCAAGCAAAAGGATGAATACCTGGAGTTTCATATCCGTGATAATGGCGTGGGATTGCCTTCCGGTGATATGCTCATGAAAAGTAAGTCGTTGGGAATGAAACTAATTAAGACCTTATCCAGGCAGCTGGGAGCCGAAACCTCGTTCTATAATGACGACGGAGCGGTCTTTGAATTTCGATTTAAGAAAGGATAAAAATTGAGTGTTCTCAGTGGAGCAGGAAGGGTAGAAGTAACAGTACCGAAATTTCTAACACACTGTTAATACACTAATTTCTTAAGTCAGAGGCTTGTCCTAACGGGATTTATTTGGAAAAACAGCCAGATGTGAACGTATTCAGACTCCCAATACCTATAAATCGTAAAACTCAGGCTGTCCACATGTTTCCCCTCGTTACGAACGTTCACGTTCGTAACGAACTCAATTTAAATCCGGGGTGACCATATCTCTGCTATTCGTTCAGGATATATCCGGTATAACTATATAGCAACTATATATAGCATATATACTTGCTATATGGTTAATAAAGGGCAATCCCCCCGATGTAATAAGTCTGCGACTTGTTCTAACGGGATTCCCCTCGTTACGAACGTCGACGTTCGTAATGCAGTCCGGAAGCTCCAGCTTCCATTACCACCTCCCAACGGTTTAACCAAGTACCAAAATAATCCCAGTTTTTTTATTACCAACTCTAAAAAAAACAAAGTAAAATAAAGGGGCTCCAATACTCTTGTAACCAATCGCACCTGATCCTCCTGATATGGAACTACCAACCACCTTAACCCTCGGCCTCATCCTGCTGTTGCAAGCGGGCTGTGGGTTGTTTGACCAA
>MDTD01006596.1_pt1 | contig 38100 bp, 36 predicted proteins | sample 811221 | NCBI WGS metagenome assembly MDTD01 (sample SAMN05326646, study PRJNA326480) | marine metagenome | isolation source: seawater | place: Pacific Ocean: South West | collected 2011
AGTAGCTCTACTGATACCTGGGATATTTTACAAGAATCTGATACAGATCCTCTAAACTCAAATAATGTGATTCTTATTTACACCAGAGAATCTGTAAATGGCCCTCAAGAATACAATGGAGGTGGTGGTTGGAACCGTGAGCACGTCTGGGCTAAGTCTAGAGGCGATTTTGGAACTGCTACAGGAGAAGGAACAGATGTTCACAATTTAAGAGCCAGTAATATTCAAGTCAATTCAACAAGATTAAATTACAGTTTTGATGATTGTACTAGTAATAGTTGTAATCAGACCTACGGAAATTCATATAGTAGTTCAGCACTTGTTTTTGAACCTCGCGATGAGGACAAAGGGGATGTTGCACGAATAATATTTTATATGGATTTGCGTTACGAAGGAGATAGTGGAGAAGAGGATTTAGAAATGACTGAAAGTATTCTTTCTACCTCCAGCAAACTCCCTCGTCATGGGGTTCGATCTACTCTTCTGGAATGGCACGAATTGGATCCTGTTGACGATTTTGAACGCAATCGAAACGATGTCATTTACAGTTATCAGGGTAACAGAAACCCATTTATTGATCACCCAGAACTTGTCGATTATATTTGGGGTGACCAACAGCAAGCAACATGGAATAACTCTCTTTCCAACCCTACTCTTCAAACCGACTTTGAATTGTTTATTGCAAATCCAGTTCAAACCAGTTATGTCGATATCCCCCCAAATATCAATGCCAGTTCCATTGCACTTTACAATCTCCAAGGCAAGCAAATGAATCGTTTGCCTGGTTCAGCCGAGCGAATCAAGATGCCTGCAACTTCTGGAATCTACTTTTTGCAATTTGTCTTTAATCAATCAGTTGTGAATAAGCGAATTGTGGTTAAAGCGCCTTAAGTACATGGGTCACTATACCCCAAATCATCAACTCGTTTTCTTCTGTGACTTGAATCGGTTTGTAGCGTTTGTTTTCAGCCATAAGCCACACGCAGTCCTTTTCGACTTTGAGTCGTTTGACTGTGAAATCACCGTCAATCAGACAAACCGCAATCTTCCCGTCTTGGGGCTCCAAGCTACGGTCAATGACCAGCAAATCCCCGTCGTCTAGACCAGCTCCGATCATCGACTGCCCTGCAACTCGTGCATAAAAAGTAGCAGCTTCGTTTTTGACAGCCACCTTGTCTAAGCTAATTCGTGTTTCCTTAAAATCATCGGCTGGCGACGGAAACCCCGCCGATACACCTTCTCCTGCTAACCACACCCCTTTTCCCGAAGTGTCGGGGGTGAAGAAATGTAGCCCTCCTTCTTTTTCCAAACCTATTCTTTTTACGTTTAGCGCACACGAATCACATCACGCACATCGGTTGTGTATCGTGGTGATAAATGTGCTTGCTTCATCTTGTAGGTTCTGTTCAAGTCTTGATTTGCGATTTTTATTTTATGTGGGCCAAAGCGTTTGTGTAGGTAATCGATGCGTTGCATCAAGGCTTGGTGCTTTGGGTTTTCATAGGTAAACAAGGTCATCTGATAGGCATCTTCTGGCACAATCCCCGTAACCATCACGCCCACTTTTTTGTACGATATTCCGGATTTATAGATCAAGTCAAGGCCGTGGAGAGCCGTTTTGCTCAGGGTTAAGCTCGAGTTGGTAGCAAACGGCAAACTGATCATGGTGCTATTGCGATACTGTGGCAAGTCGGGCATAAAGGGATTGCTTCGCACAAATACAACCAGCGCATGGCACCTGCTATTTTGTTGGCGTAGCTTTTCGGCGCATAGATTCGCAAAGGTCGAAACGCGTTCACGCAGTTCTTGGTAATCATCGATCAGCGATTCAAAACTACGCGTGGTGGCAATGGCCTTTTTGGGAGCTGCAATCATTTCTAGCGGAATCGAAGACTTTCCGAGCAAGTCGTGTTTGAGACGAAGTCCCACCACGCTCATTTCTTTTCGCACCCAAGCATCGGAGAGTTGGGTAAAGTCAAAGGCAGTACGTACTTGGCGAAGCACCAGCCGTTTGTTGTGGCGATGTCCAATGCCCCATACGTCGCCAATGGCCAACCATTTCAATGCTTTGATGCGTTTCTCTTCAGAGTCGATCACATAGATACCTCCTGTGCGATCTGCAAATTTTTTGGCCACTCGATTGGCTACTTTTGCCAGTGCCTTACTTGGACCCAGTCCGATGCTAACGGGCATGCCCGTCCACTTGCGTACGCGTTTTCGGATTTGCCGTGCGTACTCTTCTAAATCGTAATGCTCAAATCCCTCAAATTGCAAAAAGGCCTCATCAATACTATACACTTCCACTAAGGGCGTGAATTGCTTGAGCACGTCCATCACACGCCGGCTCATATCCCCATACAATGGATAATTTGACGAAAACACCTTGACGTTGTGTTGATTAAAAAACGAATTGTACTGATGTGCAGGTGCACCCATGGGCAAGCCCAAGGCTTTGGCCTCATTGCTACGCGCAATCACACAACCGTCATTGTTAGAAAGAATAGCAATGGGTTTCCCTTCTAAAGATGGCTGGAAAATCCGCTCACAAGATGCGTAAAAGTTGTTGCAATCAACGAGTCCAAACACATTCAAAAATACACTTTTTCGCACGGATTTTATCTATTTTTTTCTCAACAACAATATGTGCTATCTACTTGAAATAGTGTAGCTTTGTCATACAGACAAGCAAACTCTTGCCAAGATGGATAAGTATTCGTTTTTGAATGCTGCGCATACAGCTCACTTTGCAGAACTGTATGATCAGTATTTGATTAACCCTGATAGCGTAGAACCCAGCTGGCGCGCCTTTTTTCAAGGATTTGACTTTGGCATGGAGCAACAAGCGGATGTGGAAATCCCTGAAGATGTTCTCAAAGAATTTCGCGTTGTTAAGCTCATAGACGCCTACCGAGGAAGTGGCCACCTGTTCACCAAAACCAATCCCGTTCGCAGACGACGCCAATACAGTCCAACTTTAAACATCAAAAATTTTGGCCTGGATCAAGATGACTTGAAAACCGTGTTTAGCGCAGGAGATATCATCGGGATCGGAGCAGCCACCTTGGCTGATATTATCATTCACCTCGAACGCATCTATTGTGAGTCGATCGGTATGGAGTATATGTATATACGTCATCCCGAGCGTGTCAATTGGATTCAGAAGTGGATCAATAAAAATGGAAACCATCCAAATTTTAACAATGACCAAAAAAAGCAAATCCTTAAGAAACTCAATGAAGCAGTTACCTTTGAGCAATTCCTACACACCAAATATGTTGGTCAAAAACGATTTTCTCTCGAAGGTGGAGAGTCCCTAATCCCCGCTTTAGACGCGCTTATCGAAACGGCTGCTTTGGATGGGGTAGAGCAATTTGTGGTTGGGATGGCACACCGTGGCCGACTCAATACCCTGACCAACATTTTTGGAAAGTCAGCAACCGATATATTTAGTGAGTTTGACGGAAAAGATTATGAAGAAGAAGTCTTTGATGGGGATGTGAAATATCACCTCGGTTGGACTTCCAACCGGATGACGGATTCGGGACTTTGGGTTAATCTCAATATTGCACCCAACCCATCTCACCTCGAAGCAGTCAATGCCGTTGTGGAGGGGATTGCCAGAGCCAAGCAAGATCGGACTTATGCCGAACAACCAAACAAAGTGATGCCAATCCTTATTCATGGAGATGCAGCTATTGCTGCTCAAGGGGTTGTGTATGAAGTGATACAAATGGCACAGCTCGATGGCTATAAAACTGGTGGTACCATCCATATTGTGGTCAACAACCAAATTGGCTTTACCACCAACTATCTCGACGGTCGTTCTAGCACCTATTGTACCGATGTTGGAAAAGCCACCTTATCACCAGTCTTGCATGTCAATGCGGATGATGTGGAGGCGGTGGTTCACGCCATGCACTTTGCGGTAGCCTACCGAAATCGTTTTAAAAGAGATGTCTTTATCGATTTGCTCGGTTATAGAAAATACGGACACAATGAGGGGGACGAACCGCGATTCACCCAGCCGAAACTCTACAAGGCCATCGCTAATCACAAAAACCCGAGAGACATCTATGCCGAAAAACTCATTTCCGAACGTGTGATTACGCATCACGAACTCGAGCAAATGGAAAGGGAGTATAAGGCGCGTATGGAAGAAAACCTTGAGGTGTCTCGCAAAGAGCAAAATACCATCATAACTCCATTTATGCAAGATGAGTGGGAGGGCTTTCAGCGTGTGAAAGTCGATGGGATGTTAGGTCGCATAGACACGTCTTGTGACATTGGAATTTTGGAAAAAGTAGGGAGTGCGATTACAAAACTTCCAGAAGACAAATCGTTTATCCGCAAAATTCAACGCTTGATTGGTGAGCGGTATAAGATGTTTTTTGAAACCAAAACCTTGGATTGGGCGATGGGAGAGATGCTGGCCTATGGGTCTTTGCTTGCCGAAGGCCATGATGTTCGAGTTTCTGGTCAGGACGTTGAGCGCGGAACCTTTTCACATCGCCATGCAGTTATCAAAGTTGAGGATTCCGAAGAGGAGGTAATTTTGTTAAATTCAATTTCTGAAGACCAAGGTCAATTTTCGATTTACAATTCACTTTTATCTGAATATGGCGTCATGGGCTTTGATTATGGCTATGCCCTAGCACGACCCAAAGCACTTACGATTTGGGAAGCGCAGTTTGGTGACTTTAGCAATGGTGCGCAAATTATGATTGACCAGTACTTATCTTCAGCCGAAGACAAGTGGAAACTCCAAAATGGACTCGTCCTTTTACTTCCGCATGGCTATGAAGGACAGGGAGCCGAACACTCTTCTGCGCGTATGGAACGCTATTTACAACTCTGCGCCAAAGACAATATGTATGTGGTTGATGTGACCACGCCAGCCAACTTATTCCACGTTTTACGCCGACAAGTCAAGCCCAACTTCCGCAAACCATTGGTTGTGTTTACACCCAAAAGTTTGCTGCGCCATCCCAAAGTGGTTTCCACCGTTGATGAATTTACTACAGGGTCTTTTCAACCGGTCATTCTTGAAAACGAGATCCCTGTCAAAAACACCAAAACTCTCGTGTTCTGTACAGGTAAATTTTATTATGACTTGATCGATGAGCGTGAAAAACAAGGTCGTGATGATGTTGCCATCATCCGTTTAGAACAATTGTTTCCTTTACCAAAAAACGAAATTGAAAATATTTTGGCAGATTATGCCCACGTTTCTGATGTGGTCTGGGCGCAAGAAGAACCCCGCAATATGGGAGCTTGGAGTCATTTGCTATTGCATTTACCAGCTGCCCAGCAGTTTCGCGTGGCTTCCAGACGGTTCTATGGGACACCAGCGGCGGGTAGTGCAACACGATTTAAGAGACGACACCAACAAGTCTTGGACTATGTGTTTGATCGTTCTAAAAATAATATGCGTTAACTTTACAAAGACAATTATAAAAACATGATTCTTGAAATGAAAGTCCCCTCACCAGGGGAGTCGATCACCGATGTTGAAATTGCAGACTGGCTTGTTCATGATGGAGACTATGTCGAAAAAGACCAAACCATTGCGGAGGTCGATTCTGACAAAGCCACCTTGGAGCTTCCCGCTGAAGCTAGTGGGATCATTACTCTACAAGCTGAGGTCGGTGATGCTGTGGCTGTAGGTGCAGTGGTCTGTTTGATCGATACAGCAGCAGAACGACCAGCGGGTGACGCTGCCCCTGCTCCGGTTGAGAAAAAGGAAGTCTTTTCAGCTCCCAAAGAAGAGGTTAAAAATTATGCTGCTGGTAGCCCATCCCCAGCTGCTAAAAAAATCCTAGACGAAAAAGGAATGGATGTGGCTTCTGTTCAGGGCACTGGACGAAATGGGCGCATTACCAAAGAAGATGCGATTCATGCGGTTCCCTCTATGGGTACGCCAACAGGAGAGCGTCCTGTAACACGTAAAAAGATGTCTTTGCTTAGGCGTAAAGTTGCCGAGCGATTGGTGGCTGCAAAAAATGAAACAGCAATGCTCACGACCTTTAACGAGGCCGATATGTCAGCCATATTTGATTTGAGAAAGGAATACAAAGAAAGCTTTCAAGACAAGCATGGCGTGAGTTTGGGCTTTATGAGCTTTTTTACCAAAGCCGTGGTTCGTGCTTTACAGCAATTTCCGGATGTAAACTCCATGATTGATGGCAATGAACAGGTTCTGTTTGACTATTGCGATATCAGTGTAGCGGTGTCTGGCCCAAAAGGACTAATGGTGCCCGTAGTTCGCAATGCCGAGGGCATGAGCTTTAGCGATGTCGAAAACGAAATCAAACGATTGGCCGTTCGCGCAAGAGACGGCAAGATCACTGTAGACGAGATGACCGGCGGTACCTTTACCATCTCGAACGGTGGGGTGTTTGGCTCCATGCTGTCCACGCCGATTATCAATCCACCGCAATCAGGTATTTTGGGAATGCATAACATTTTACAACGTCCTGTAGCTGTAGATGGTAAGGTCGAAATCCGACCAATGATGTATATCGCCTTGTCTTATGACCACCGGATTATAGACGGCAAAGAATCGGTTGGCTTTTTGGTGGCAGTAAAAGAAGCACTGGAAGACCCGATCAGCTTGTTGATGGATGGGAATGCCAAAAAGGCGTTGGGACTTTAATCACTACTTCAAATACAACCAATCATTTTGATAATCAATCACGGCTTTGGTTGACTGTAGTATATCTGCGCCGATAATCCCATCCACCGATTCGATATCGATTTTTTGAAGCGCCAGGTTGACTGCCTGCATATCAAACAAAACCACGGACCTGCGCTTGGAGGACCACGAACCGATTTTTAAGGTATTGTGATGCGCCACCTCCGTGTCCAATTCATTGGCACTTGCACTCGAGGCCTTTTCTTCACTCGGTTTGGCATTGAGATGGAAATGCACTGCGAGTTCAGTTGACACACAAGTGCTTGAAGCGCCAGTATCCAAAATAAATCTGCCATTGACCCCATTCAAAGTTGCGACTACCACATAATGATTGGTCGGGAGGGTTTGTAATCGAACTCTTGTGTAACCCTTTGACCGTAACAATTGATAAAGTGTACGCATACTCATAATATATTGCCCCCAAATCTATTACTTTTGCGCAGATGTTGATAGACACTCATACCCATATTTATGCAGATGCCTTTGATGAGGATCGTGATGAAGCCATTGGCCGTGCATTGGCAGCTGGGGTTTCACATCTAATTCTTCCTGCGATTGACTCCAAAACTACTGCGATCATGCATGAAGTAAAACGCAATTATCCTGATCACATTCACCTCATGATGGGTTTGCACCCAACTCATGTGGGTCTTAACGTCGAGGAGGAGTTGGCACATGTCAGAGAACAACTCGATGCGCATTCGTTTGTGGCTGTCGGCGAAATCGGAATGGATCTATATTGGGACAAAACCTATCAAAGTCAGCAGCAATACGCTTTTGCCCGACAAATCGATTGGGCATTGGCGGCAGACCTGCCCATTGTAATTCATTGCCGAGATGCATTTGCCCCTATTTTTGAGGTATTGGAAGGAGTTCGTGATAACCGATTGCGAGGGGTTTTCCATTGTTTTACGGGTACTATTGAAGACGCTCGACGCGCGTTGGACCTTAATTTTTACTTGGGGATTGGTGGAGTCGTGACCTTTAAAAATGGAAAAATAGATCGATTTTTAGCAGACTTTCCCATCGAAAAAATGCTATTGGAAACGGACTCTCCATATTTGGCGCCCACCCCACATCGTGGTAAACGAAACGAAAGTGCCTATTTGCCGATTGTCGCCAACAAAATGGCGGAATTGTTTGAGATTACACCTGTTGAAATGGCAAAGATCACATCAAAAAACGCTCAGCAATTATTTGATTTATCATAAGTTTTTATTTTGACAAATAAGTGGCATATTTGGACGGTCGAAATTAAATTTTAGAGAGGTGGCCGAGTGGTCGAAGGCGCACGCCTGGAAAGTGTGTATACGCCAAAAGCGTATCGAGGGTTCGAATCCCTTCCTCTCTGCTAGTTTTATTAACATATTTTTTTATCTTTAGCGTCCGAATAAATAATTATAACTCTATTATTCAATCATGAAACGATTTATATCCTTACTATTTTTATGTGCCTTTATGGCACAACCAATGTTGTGGGCCAATACAAATACCACACAAGACCCCACTGAAGAAGCTGCTGTTGAACAAGTTGATTCTGTTGCTGTTGACTCTCTTGCAGTTGCGGAAGAGGTCGTCATGGAGCCCATGCCTGAAACGGAAATTGAAGAGGCTGCGCCTGCAGGGTTCACACAAGAGCTTAAAAAACGATTTATTGAAGGAGGCCCTGGATTCATGGGCATTGTACTACTCTGTCTCATACTCGGATTAGCCATTGCGATTGAGCGAATTATTTTCCTCAACCTGTCAACAACCAATACAGCCAAACTCACTTCATCTGTTGAAGACGCACTTAAAAGTGGTGGTGTTGAAGCTGCGAAAGAGGTTTGCCGAAATACAAGTGGACCTGTTGCTTCCATTTTTTATCAAGGACTAGATCGCTCATCTGAAGGTTTGGAAAACGCTGAAAAAGCAGTAGTTGCTTATGGAGGTGTTCAAATGGGACAGCTCGAGAAAAACGTTTCTTGGATTTCTTTATTTATCGCACTTGCTCCCATGCTTGGATTTATGGGTACAGTAATCGGTATGATTCAAGCATTCGATAAGATTGAAGCTGCTGGTGACATGCAACCTTCACTTGTTGCAGGAGGGATTAAGGTCGCTCTTCTAACCACCGTATTTGGTCTGATTGTTGCAATTATTTTACAGATTTTTTACAACTATATTGTTGCTAAAATTGATAGCATTGTTAACGATATGGAAGACGCATCGATCACATTGATGGATATGTTGGCTGCCAACTCAAAGTAAGATCTCACTGAAAAAAGTATCCTTATGAATACGCAAAAGACTTTTACGTATATCGCTCTTGCACTTGGTATAGTCGGTTTGATTTTACAAGTCATTATCCTCAACCAGGGAGATGATGTGATTAAACTGAATGCACTATCGGGTGACTATGGGGTAGTCTCAACCATGGTAACTTTGGCATTGCTGGTTTTGGCGATCACGGTTATACTCACACTTGTTTTCTCATTTGGCAATTTGGCATCTGATGGGAAGAAACTCAAAAAAGCATTGATTTCAATTGGTGCATTTGCAGCTGTTGTTCTTATTGCATTTTTATTTTCCTCAGGATCGGAAACGCCGCTTAAAGATGGTAACAAGCTGTCCGCAGCAGGTTCCAGATGGATAGAAACGGGACTTCGCACATTTTACTTCCTCGTATTCATTGCAGTCGGTGCGATGTTGTACACCGGTATTGCTCGATTGAAAAAATAACAGCATGGCAAGAAGAAAAGCACCCGAAGTCAATGCAGGATCCATGGCAGATATTGCCTTCCTACTCCTCATTTTCTTTTTGGTAACCACAACTATTGAGACGGATTCAGGTCTCAATCGGAAGTTGCCCCCGATGGAAGATGTGGTTGACCCACCGATCATCAAGGAGCGTAATATTTTTACGGTTGTGGTGAATAAATTCAACCAACTTCTGGTTGAGGAAAAGCCACTCGAACTTACTGAGCTGCGCAATGAAGCAGTCAAGTTTTTAGACAATGGAGGCGGTAAAGGAGAAGAAGCATGTTCCTATTGTTTGGGTGACCGAAACCCGGACTCTTCAGATAACCCAGAAAAAGCGGTGATTTCGCTTAAGAATGACAGAGAAACCGACTATAAAGTCTATATCGCTGTCCAAAACGAATTGGTCGCTGCATATAATGTATTGCGTAACCGTGAGTTTAAGCGTTTAAACCCCAACTTGGGACTTGATTTTGTGCAAGCAGACAAAATTTATAACGATCCAAGAACGAGCATTGTAGAAAAGGAACGGCTTAAGCCACTTCTGAGCGAGGTGAAGCTGTTGTTTCCACAAAAACTCTCTGAGGCAGAACCAAGCAAAACAAATTAATAACGATGTCTAAGTTTAAAAAGAAAAAAGGAGGAGAGCTTCCAGCAATATCAACCGCTTCGTTGCCAGATATTGTTTTTATGTTGTTGTTCTTTTTTATGGTAGCCACGGTTATGAGAGACAATACCTTGATGGTAACAAATACCTTACCTGCAGCAGATCAGGTTCAGAAGCTCGATAAAAAAGACCGCGTAATGTATATTTATGCAGGAAAGCCAAGTATGCGCTACCAAGACAAATTTGGTACTGAAGCCAGGATCCAGCTCAATGATAAGTTTGCCACTGTTCAAGATGTTGCAGCTTTTGTGTTGGCTGAAAAAGCATCCAAACGCCAAGAACTACAAAACGTTTTGACAACCGCACTCAAAGTTGATGGAGACACTAAAATGGGTCTCATTTCTGATATCAAACAAGAATTGCGTAAAGTCAACGCACTTAAAATCAATTATACCACACGAATTGGGGATTATTCACAAAACCTAAACTAGTGGATGACTGTGTTTATGACAAAACCAAGCGCCAGAATCGGCGCTTTTTTTATTTTTGAGTTATGCAAAAACAGTGTTTTCTTCTTTTGCTTATTGCGGGTTTTACACTTGCACAATCCCCAGCAGACTCATTCTACAGGGAGGACCAGATTTATGCGCTAATCGGCTATCCATTATTGGTCGAAACCCCTGAGGGTCTAACTCAAAATAAGCTCTCACATACATTTTCACTTGGATTTATTCGAGATATGCCTATCAACTCAGCACGCAATCTCGCATTCGGACTTGGTCTTGGACTCAACTATAATGTGGTATATACCAACCTGCAGTTTACTGACGATATGGAAGCAACGACTTTCGTATCTGGTGATGTGAAGAACCAGTGGAATTCTGTAAATGCAGAGATCCCTTTGGAATTCAGATGGCGGACCTCTACGCCTACAAATTATCAATTTTGGAGAGTATATGCTGGGGTGGTTGGATATTATTCTCTATTAGCTAAACAGCGCACAAGAACAGCAATTATAGAAAGTAATACTTCTCTTTCTGTTCAAAAATTTAGATTGGCATTGCGGTTAAATGTTGGAAACAACACCTGGAATTTGACCTATACACACCCGATTGACTCATTTTTTGATTTTCACAAATCCACTCACAATAAATCACTTAGGGAATTAAAAACCGCAAAATTAGGTTTGATTTTTTATATTTTTTAAAAAAAATCAATTGAAATTTGATCAAATTCGTAAGAAAAAAATTAAATCGTATCTTTACAAGATAAAGTTTTATTAAAATCTAATTAGAAAATGAAAAAACTACTAACACTCATTACTGTGTTTGCATCGATGATGATGTGGGCACAGACACAGGTCTCGGGAACAGTTACGGATGCTGATGGGCAGCCACTTCCTGGAGCAAATATTGTATTAGATGGGAGCACAGGTGCTGTATCCGATTTTGATGGAAATTTTTCTTTGTCAACAGATCAACAGCCCCCATTCTCGCTCACGGTTTCTAGTGTGGGCTTTGAATCGGCTACTGTTGAGGTTACTTCTGCAAGTGGGTCTTTGACAATCCAACTCTCCGAAGGCAACACCCAGCTTGACGAAATTGTGGTTTCTGCATCCCGATTTGCACAGCGAATTTTTGAATCCCCTGTGACCGTTGAAAAATTTAATCTTCAGCAAATTGCGGAAACACCAGCTGCGGATTTTTTCAGTGGATTAGAAGAGATTAGAGGAATTCAAGTCAATCGTGGTGGTTTGGTTTTTAACCAGGTCAATACACGTGGATTTGGAACCTTATACAATGAAGGCTTTGTAACCTTGGTTGATGGAATGGACAATCAAGCGCCAATCTTTGGGTTTGCGATTGGAAACTTAATTGGGCTCAACGAGCTTGACGTACAGAGTGTTGAAGTGCTTCCGGGTGCAGCATCTGCACTGTATGGAGCAGACGCTTACAAAGGGATTATGTTTATGAACAGTAAGTCTGCATTTGACGATACAGGAATAAGTGCATATGTGAAGTCAGGTGTAACTAGCCAAGATGTCTCTGGGCAAAACGAATTTACAGACTGGGGTGTTCGTTTAGCACATGCGTTTAGCGATAAGTTTGCAATTAAGGCAACTTACAGCAACATTGAAGGAACAGATTGGGAGGCTGCTGATACGCGCTCGCAAGATGCCAATGGCCGTATCGTTGATGGAGTAAATCCCCTCGACCCAACATACAATGGGGTGAATGTTTATGGAGATGAACTTGGTTTGGCATTTGACCTCACTGATACTTTTGCTAATGCTGTTCTTCCAGCTTACGAGGTTGCACCTGGTGTTACTTTGGCACAAGCTGACCCAGCAACTCTTGCTCAGTTGCAAGGCATTTTCGGATTATATCCTAACTTTTTTGGAGAGGGTCTTCAGCAGATTAACTTTACTGGATATGATGAGGGTGCACTAACAGATGGCTCAACATCAAACTACAAATACAATATTGAAGCAGCTTATCGACCTTCTGATAATCTTGAAATTATACTCGGTTCCCGCCAAGGCGGTGGAAAAATTATTTTGCAAGGACTTAGTCGTTACACGATTGACAATTTTAAGATGACTCAAAATAAAGTAGAGGTCAATTGGGGTAAATTGAATGTAAAAGCTTATACCACTGAAGAAGATGCAGGTGATAGCTATGACACCAACGCTGCAGGTTTGTTGATGTTTGCAGCACAGCCAGGTGGTCCAGGTGGTTGGTATAATAATTATTTTGGGGGGTTTTTCTTAGGTGCATTGAGCGAAGTAAACCCAACAGACCCATTGGGGGCATTAAATACCATGGCACAACATATGGGTGGTGTCGCACAGGGTTTAGTGCCATTAGCTGCAGTTGACACCAACGGAGATGGGCAGTTGAGTATCTTGGATTATGTTTCAAGTTTAGCACCCCATCACAGATTGGGTAGAACAGCTGCTAACCAAAATATGATTCAGCCGGGTACTTCTGAATTTGACGCAACTTTAGATGCCATTACTTCAACGACTGCAAAATTAACAGACAACACCAAAACGCAATCATTTGAACTGAATTATGATTTGACGGATCGTATTGACTTTGCTGATATTTTAATTGGAGGTTCGTATCGAAACACGGATCTAAATACGCAAGGGACTGTTTTGACAGACTATGATGGACCAATTTCTTACTACCAATATGGCATGTATACGCAAGCCAAAAAGGATTTTGGTAAATTGACATTAACAGGATCGGTTCGTTATGATAAAAGTGAGTTTTTCGATGCGGTATTCACGCCTCGTTTAGGAGCGCTTTACAATATCTCCGACAACCAAAATCTACGCGTTTCATACCAGACAGGGTTTAGAAACCCAACCAACCAAGACCAGTACATAGGCCTTCGAGGTTCACGTACGGTATTGATGGGTTCTTCACCTGATAGTGTTGATCGATTCAAAATGCCATTTCAAAGAGCAACAGACGGAGCCGTTTATAATGTGACTGGTGATATTGTTTTTGCTACAGCACTCAATCCGATGACTTATCAGCCACAAGAGATGAAAAATGTTGAGCCAGAATATATCGTTTCATATGATGTTGGGTACCGATTTAATACTCCCACAACTTCATTCGATATAGCGGCTTATCTAAGTCAATATGACAATTTTATTGCCACACAAGATGTATGGATACCATTGCTGTACAATGGTCAAAGTGTTCCAGAAGCATTGGCAAATTTAGATGTTTTCCCATTCTCGGTTGATGGCAATATCGACGAGGAAGTGAGTTCATACGGAGTAAGTGTTGCAGTCAACCAGGCACTTACACAAAAAATAGGCATGAACATGTCCTATGAATTTAATGAACTTGATTATACGCCAAGTTCCGCAACTTCTTTATTTGAGCCTGCTTTTAATACACCTAAGCACAGATTCAAAGTCTCGGTTGTTGGACGGAATATCAATAACAACATTGGATTTAATGTTTCTTTACGTTCAAACAGTGAATACGAATACCAAGCGAGCTTTATTGACGAAACAATTCAAGCCAATACGGTCATCGACGCTCAGGTTTCTTTTCGTCTGGATAGCTTAAGCACTGTACTTAAAGTTGGAGGTACAAATATCGGTGGTGATGACTATGTAAGCTTGGTAGGGTCTGGTATGATTGGTCAGATGTTCTACACATCACTTACCTTTAACCCCTAAAAGAAGTTTATACATTTCTACAATAAGGGCGCTATTATAGCGCCCTTTTTTTGTTTATAAATCAATCGACTAAATCTCAGTTTTTGCCTTATATTTGCAGCCGACAAAAACAAGTATTCGTCAATTATTATTTTCGTACTCTATGGCTCAAGTAAAAGGTAAAGTCGCACAGATCATCGGTCCTGTTGTTGATGTATCATTTGACACTTCAGTTGCACCACTTCCCAATATTTATGATTCTCTCGAAATCAGTAAAGATGATGGAAGTCAGCTAGTGTTGGAAGTGCAATCACACATTGGTGAAGATCAAGTCCGAACCATTTCAATGGACTCAACTGATGGCCTGCAGCGCGGCGCAGATGTGGTTGCCACGGGAAACCCAATTCAAATGCCAATAGGGGAAGCAGTCAACGGTAGACTCTTTAATGTCATTGGTGACGCGATTGATGGCATTGGCAATTTACCAAAAACCGAAAAAGATGGCTTACCCATTCACCGTGAAGCACCTGAGTTTGACCAGTTGTCTACCTCTACAGAAGTTCTCTTTACGGGGATCAAAGTCATTGACTTGATTGAGCCCTACGCAAAGGGTGGAAAAATTGGACTATTTGGTGGCGCAGGAGTAGGAAAAACCGTACTGATACAAGAACTTATCAACAACATCGCCAAAGGGCATGGAGGATTGTCTGTGTTTGCAGGTGTTGGAGAACGCACACGGGAAGGAAATGACCTTTTGCGTGAAATGCTCGAGTCGGGGATTATCAAGTATGGTGATGACTTTATGAAGTCCATGGAAAACGGTGGCTGGGATTTGAGTAAAATCGATCAAGAGGCACTTAAAGAATCCAAAGCAACCTTTGTATTTGGTCAAATGAACGAACCTCCAGGAGCACGTGCTCGTGTTGCACTATCTGGTTTGACGGTTGCAGAATACTTTCGTGATGGCGCAGGAGATGGCCAAGGAAAAGACGTTCTTTTCTTCGTCGATAATATTTTCCGATTCACACAAGCTGGATCTGAGGTATCTGCACTACTCGGCCGTATGCCTTCAGCAGTAGGGTACCAACCAACATTGGCTACCGAAATGGGGGCGATGCAAGAACGAATTACCTCTACCAAAAAAGGATCGATTACGTCAGTACAGGCGGTTTATGTACCTGCGGATGACTTGACCGATCCAGCACCAGCGACGACTTTTGCTCACTTGGACGCTACGACTGTATTGTCGCGAAAAATTGCAGAGCTCGGGATCTATCCAGCAGTTGACCCGCTTGATTCTACTTCAAGGATTTTAACCCCTGAAATCTTAGGAGATGAGCACTACAACTGTGCACAGAGAGTTAAAGAGTTATTACAGCGTTACAAAGAGTTGCAAGACATCATTGCAATCCTAGGTATGGAAGAACTTTCTGAGGAAGACAAACTTGCAGTTGCAAGAGCACGTCGTGTACAGCGATTCCTATCTCAACCGTTCCATGTTGCAGAACAATTTACGGGAATCCCAGGTGTTTTGGTTGATATCAAAGACACCATTAAAGGGTTTAACATGATTATGGATGGGGAGCTCGATCACTTGCCAGAAGCGGCCTTTAACCTGAAAGGGACCATAGAGGAAGCCATTGAGGCGGGGGAAAAAATGCTTGCCGAAGCAAAAGAATCATAATTTATGCGTTTAGAAGTCGTTAGCCCAGAAGCAACATTATTTAGTGGTGAAGTCAACTCAGTTGCTGTTCCTGGAGCGAATGGTGCTTTTCAGGTTCTCGACAATCATGCACCGATTGTTTCTATTTTAAACCCAGGGACCGTAAAAATCGGCGGAAAAATTTCTCTTCCAGAAGAAACGGCGAATCATTTTAACCAGCAAGGAGAAGATACTTTTTTGGAATTGCCAAACGGCGGAACCCTCGAAATGCAGCAAAATAAAGTTGTGCTTTTAGCCGATTAAGATTTTATTTCTGAAACAAATCCCCTTAAGCTTTAATAAACGGAATGATATGAAAGTTGCTTTTGATTTCAGCAAACAAGTTGTTGACAAGCCTCTATCTGTTTGCGTTTTCATCTTTCTGATCGTATTTCAAACTCCATTAACTGCACAAGAAACAGTCCTCGATGAAGTGATTGTCTCATCACCTAGGATTGAACTTTCGATGGGTCAACAATCTCGATCAGTAACAACCATAACGGCAAAGGAGATTGCGGAAAGTGGTGCAAACACTTTGATTGATGTGCTGAGTGATGTCGCTGGGATTGAACTCCGCAGTCGCGGAGCGCAAGACGTGCAGTCTGATATTTACATCCGAGGAGGTGGATTTGATCAAGTTCTTCTTTTAATTGATGGCATTAAAGTAGATAACCCCCAAACGGGGCATCATACGCTCAATGCAATTCTACCAATTGAGATGATTGAACGTGTTGAAATTCTAAAGGGTGCAGCGGGTCGTGTATATGGTCAAAATGCATTTAGTGGAGCGATTAATATCGTAACCAAGACACCCTCTACTGAAGACCTAAAGGTTACTCTCAGTGGCGGCTCATTTGACTATCAAAAGGCAGCTTTGTTTGCGACAGACCAGCGTGAGTCATCAAGCCATACGCTTTACGCTGAAACCATATCCTCCGATGGATACCGCTACAATACGGATTATTACAATCAAAATTATTTATGGAAGTCGAGTTGGAAGACTGATCAAGAACCAATTGAACTATTAGCCAGCTTTAACAATAGACGTTTTGGAGCAAATGGGTTTTATGCATCCCCAACATTTACTGATCAATTTGAAGCCACGCAGAGCAGTTTGCTTGGCCTAACGACTTCCATAAATGGGAATTGGCATATCAAGCCAAAACTATATTGGAAAAGAGGACAAGACGAGTTTATCCTTTTCAAAAATGACCCCAGTATATATCGAAATATGCATATTACGAACAAACTCGGAGCCGAAGTAAATGCTACCAAAAAGCACGCATTGGGTACGACCGGGATCGGTTTTGAATTGGCTCATGTCAGCATCCGAAGTAATAACTTAGGAGAGCATGCTCGCACCCTAGCTCATGGCTATCTAGAGCATCGTTTTGTAAGCAATCGTTGGGATGTCACACCAGGGTTTTCTGTGAGCCATTACACCGATCAGGACACCTTTTTCTACCCTGGGATTGATATTGGTTTCCAGATTAATGGTGACTCGAGATTGTTTTTCAATTCAGGATATACTTATCGGATTCCAACCTACACCGATTTGTATTATAATGACCCTACAACATTAGGAAATGAATCCTTACTCCCTGAAAAGGCATTGTCAACAGAGCTCGGATTTCGACATCGTCAAAACAATTGGAAACTATCCATATCCCTTTTTCAACGTGATGCAAAGAACTATATCGACTATGTTGTACTGGCAGGAGAAGAACGATGGCAAGCCACGAATATCGATCAAATTTTATCCCAAGGGGGAGAGCTTGATGTTGTTTTGAACAGCAACTCACACAAGTTCTCTGTTGGTTATGCCTATCTCAAAGACGATGTAGATGGGGTCAGTTCTGCATTGTCTCGCTATGCCATCAATTCACGTAAACACCACCTTTCCACTCGTTGGACGTTGAGGTGGAATTCACTTATCACATCCTCAATATCTTATCGTTATGCCGAGCAGGACTCAGGCTATCATTACAATGTGGTAGATGCGAATATGGCGGTTGTTAAAGGTCGTGTAAAACTCTCACTTTCCGCTCATAATATTTTAAATGCTGATTACACGGAACAGAATTTGGTGCCTATGCCGAAGGGGCATGCACTGCTTTCCCTTCAGTATCAGTTCTACTAATTTCAAGTGAGCTTGTTTAGGGCATCAAAAATCAAGTCATTTTCCCATCCGCGGTATTGCAGGTAGCTGATCCATTTTTTCTTTCGTTGCTGTAGGGGTTCTTTGTTTCTTTTCAGTTGATTCCAACGTTTTTCAGCGAGAGTCTCGAATGTCATCCGATAGTTTTCTTCTGAGATTTGTGCCAGTGCTTTGTCGATGTTATAGCTCGTAATTTTTCTTTGCTTCAGTTCGTTGACAATCCGTTTTTTGCCCCATTTTTTATTAGAAAACTTGCTGCGGACATAGAGCATCGTAAAGCGAGTTTCGTTGAGGTAGTCGTTTTGAATCAAGTGGGAAATCACAGTATCGGAATCATCGCGAAATGCACCGAGCTGACGGAGTTTCGTTTGGACTTCCTGATGACAACGTTCTTGGTAAGCGCAGTATCGCTCCAGTCGGATTTTTAGCTCGTTAAGGGTTTGGGTATTTCGCATTGCTCTAAAATAAAAAAAAAGCGACCCAAAATATTGAGCCGCTTTTGTATTATAAATGAATTACTTTACCATTTTTATCAAAAAAACGGTAGTGTAGATAGGTGTAAGCGTCGCGTGGAATCACAGTGATCCACTTCTTATGCTTGAGATACCATTGAAACCGAACAGACTTTAGGCCTTGTACCAAATAGGCAGCCACAAAAGGATGCGCATGAAGGCGAATCTTCTTTTTGCTGTGCTTTGCATGGTTGACAATTCGTTCCACATCTGCCTCGATACGATCGAGGAGTACAATAGGAGCTTCCACTTCCCCGTCCTTATTGGGATTGGGTTCCATGGTTTTAATCTCCATTTCAGGTCTCACACGTTGACGTGTCATTTGAATTAGACCAATTTTACTCGGTGGAAGAATTTTATGTTTGGCTCTGTCAGCATTCATTTCTTCTCGAAAGTGATCAAAGAGTTTTCTCCGATTTTCTGACCGGATCATATCTATAAAATCAATCACGATAATACCACCCATATCTCGTAAACGCAGTTGCCGCGCAATTTCGGTTGCAGCAATCAGGTTGACTTCAAGTGCAGTATCTTCTTGATTTTTTGCTTTATTGGATCGGTTTCCACTATTTACATCAATCACATGAAGTGCTTCTGTATGCTCAATGATCAGATAAGCTCCTCGGCTCATCGACACCGTACGTCCAAATGAAGTCTTAATTTGTCTTTCAATACCAAAACGCTCAAAAATGGGAGTTTCAGAATTGAATAACTTGACGATTGCCTTCTTATCAGGTGCTATTTGATCTAAATAGTCATTCACTTCACCTGCCATGTTAGTGTCGTCAACATGAATTCCTGTGAAGCTGTCATCAAAAACATCTCGTAATATACTCGAAGCGCGATTGAGTTCACTCAACACGCGAGAGGGATAATCGGCTTTACGAATCGACTTACAAAGATCTATCCATCGTTTGTGGAGTTGCTGCATGTCACGGTCGAGTTCAGCTACTTTTTTATCGTGAGCAACTGTTCGAACAATCACACCAAACCCCTTGGGTTTAATACTGAGTACCAGTTTCTTGAGACGAGTTTTTTCTTCTCTCGTTGGAATTTTTTGAGAGATGGAAACGCGATCTGAAAAGGGTACCAAAACCAAATACCGTCCAGCTAAAGATAACTCAGAACTAATTCTGGGCCCTTTGGTTGAGATTGGCTCTTTGATGATTTGAACCAATACAGACTGATTTGATTGAACGGCGTCTGCAATGGCTCCGTCTTTGTGAATTTCGGGTTCTAAAGGAAACTTCTTTAGAGAAAAATCTTTCACTTTACCTGTGCTTACACCTTTGATGAATTTTAGAAAGCTGCGTACTCTTGGTCCCAGATCATGATAATGCAAAAACGCATCTTTTTCATAACCTACATTGACAAATGCAGCATTCAGTCCAGGAAGTGTTTTTTTAATTTTTGCCAGAAAAATATCACCAACGTGAAACTTATTCGTGCCAACTTCCTTTTGATATTCGATCAATTTCCCGTCCTTAAGCAAGGCAAAATCTACAGATGAGGATCTTGAACGAATGATTAGTTCTTTACTCATAATGATGATTTAGTTCCTCCGAATTGTGCATTCGAGGGAGGGATTAAACAATAAATTTGCACAGGATTTGTGTGCGTCGGGGAAATGATTTTTAGCAGACAAAGGCAGAAAATCATCTCATGTCAAAGATCGTGTTGGGCAATACGGTTAAAACCTACGCTTTTTTCTTATGTCGATTTGCGCGGCTTCTTTTCTTACGCTTGTGCGTGGCTACCTTGTGTCTTTTTCTTTTTTTACCACTTGGCATAGTATGTGTTTAAATATTATTAGCTTCTTTAAGATACTTTCACCTTATCTTTTACGCTATCCAAAAACACTTTAGCGGGTTTGAATGCTGGTATGTTTTGCGCTGGAATCGAAATGGTTGTGTTTTTTGAAATGTTCCTACCTTTTTTTTCGGCACGTGTCTTTACAATAAAGCTTCCAAATCCCCGTAGGTAAACATTTTCACCTGATTCAAGAGCATTTTTAACTTCTTTCATAAATTGTTCAACTACAGCTTGGGTTTCAATTTTCTCAACTCCGAGACGATCAGAAATTTTGGTGACAATATCTGCTTTTGTCATGCTTATTCGTTTTGGTTTTTTAATTTTTTTGGTGAGCAAATATATAAATTATAATTGAGTAAATCCCTTGGTTATCAGTGTATAAATTAAATATCTTGTGGCCAATGTCAACAAACCACCATTTTTCAGTCGAAATCCAGCGTTGGTACGCCATACACAAACGCGATTTGCCATGGCGTCAGAACAATGATCCCTACCGTATATGGCTTTCAGAAATTATTCTCCAGCAGACTCGTGTAGTCTATGGTGAGTCTTATTTTATGCTCTTTGTATCTACCTTTCCAACAATACATGAACTCGCGAATGCTCCTGAAGATCAAGTGCTCAAAATGTGGCAAGGGCTGGGGTACTACAGCCGTGCGCGTAATTTGCACAAAACTGCCAAGCTGATTGCGAATGATTTTAATGGATTGTTTCCAAAGACTTATGCGGAACTGCTTGCCTTGCCTGGAGTTGGTCCATACACAGCCGCTGCGATCTCTTCCATCTGTTTTGATCTTCCTCATGCCGTGGTTGACGGCAATGTTTATCGGGTTTTAGCAAGATACTTCGGTATGGAAGACCCGATTGATACAGGACAAGCCAAAAGACGATATGAAATACTTGCCAATGAATTGCTAGACACCAAACAGCCTGGAAATTACAATCAAGCAATAATGGAATTTGGAGCATTGCAGTGCAAGCCCAAGAGCCCATCCTGTCATCAGTGTATTTTCAAAGATTCCTGTGTAGCTCATGAGAAAAACAAAGTCAATAATTACCCTACTAAACAAGCAAGTAAGCCAGTCAAAAAGAGATACTTTAACTACCTCGTTCCTTTGCTACCAAACAAACACACTGCCCTAATCCTAAGAAAAGAGAAAGACATTTGGCAACATCTGTATGAATTCCCTCTGCTGGAGTCAAATCGCCCTTTGACCCTAGAAAATATCAGCAAAGAATCTAATTTACCCGAATGGGTTTTTGCAGATGATGTTTCTCTTTTTAATTCTGAACCCTGGGTACATCAACTAACTCACCAGCGTATTTATGCAAGTTTTTGGATTGTACCAACTGATTCTATCGTCTCGACTCCCATTTCAATTTCTAAACTAGCAGACTACCCTGTATCCAGACTAATCGAACGATTCTTGCACAAGTTTTTCGATTAGCTTACTTTTGATAGAAAGAACGTTATGAGTGGTACGCTAAATAAAGTCATGTTAATTGGTCATTTAGGGGATGAAGTCAAATTGCGATACTTTGACAATGGGGGCTGTATTGGTCGTTTTCCGTTGGCTACCAATGAAAGTTACACCAACAAACAGACAGGAGAACAAGTCACAAATACGGAGTGGCACAATTTAGTTTTGAAAAATAAAGCTGCCGAAACATGTGAAAAATATTTGAAAAAAGGCGATAAACTTTTTGTAGAAGGCCGTATTAAAACACGGAAGTGGCAAGGAGAAGATGGCAACTCTAGGTATAGTACTGAAATTCATGTTGACGAGTTTACATTCTTGAGTAATCGTCAAAAAGACTCATCTCCTCAGGATTCAATGCCATCTGCAAATGTTGAAGAAGATCTTCCCTTTTAACTGAACCCAATTGTTGACAACACTTGTCTTTATTGCTAACGGAATTGATGTAGACTTAATTCTTCGATTTTCACTCCTTTTTTTATTGCTGATCAGTTCGGGATTGACATCTGGGTCTGAAGTTGCTTTCTTTGCACTTTCTCCAGCAACTTTAAAAGTAGCAGCCAGTCACTCTAATCGGAAAAACCGATTGATGGCCAAATTACGTCAAAATCCACAAAGATTGCTTGCGACCATATTAATCCTAAATAATCTTATAAATATCTCGATTGTCATGCTCTTTGCGAGTATGAATCACACCTTGTTTTCCAGTATTCCATACCCTTGGCTAACCCTAGTCATTGAGGTTGGTTTTGTCGCTGCATTTATTTTGATTTTTGGAGATATTATCCCCAAAGTTTACGCCAATAGAAACGCTGAATCTTTTGCGCTGTTGATGACCCTTCCTATATATGTGATTGACCGCTATCTCTTATTTTTCCTGGCTGCACCTTTGAGCAAATTCACGTATTTCTTTCAAAAGCGACTACAAAAACGAACGACGGATTTTTCAGTAGACCAATTGTCAAAAGCACTTGAAATGACCGAGGATTCTGCAACCTCAACCGAAGAACAAAAGCTTTTGGAAGGAATCATCAATTTTGGAAACTTTGATGTCAAGCAAGTAATGAGGCCGCGAATTGATGTTTTTGCGCTCAACCAAGAAGAACCTTTTGAGGACGTCTTAGAGAAAGTGGTAGAAAAGGGATATTCGAGAATACCAGTTTTTAATGAACAGATCGATACGATAGCGGGAGTGTTGTATATCAAAGATTTACTTCCTCACATTCATAAGAAAAAATTTAATTGGGTATCCCTTCTTCGTCAACCTTATTTTGTTCCTGAAAATAAAAAATTAGACGATTTACTCACAGAGTTTCAATCCAAACGTATTCATTTGGCAGTGGTTGTTGATGAATATGGCGGGACTTCGGGAGTAGTTTCACTAGAGGATGTGATTGAAGAAATCGTTGGCGAAATCAGCGATGAGTTTGATGATGATGACCTGATGTATTCCAAAATCGATGAGAACACCTATGTTTTGGAAGGCAAAACTTATCTAAAAGATTTTTACCGAATTTTATCTATTAAAGACCCAGAACCCTTTGAAGATAAAAAAGGAGAGTCCGAAACACTGGCGGGCTTTGTCTTGGAATATCTCGGATATTTTCCAAAAACACAAACTTCTTTTTCATTTAATGGATGCTCTTTTGTGGTTGAAGCAACCGATCGCAAGCGCATTAAGCAGCTCAAGGTGTCAAACGATAAAAAGAATTGACGGGTGAAAAAATTATTTGTTTTATTCCTTATTTTCGGTTGCAACACACCCATGCCAAAACCAAACGGGATGTTGGCGATGGATTATCCACCACCAACGTATGAACAAGCCCCTGTAGACTGCCCATTTACTTTTGATTTTAATTCCCTTTCTTCAATTGAAGTGCAATCAAATTGCTTTTTCTCCATGTCCTACCCGTCGATGAAAGCTAAAGTATATATGAGTTATTTCAATTTGAATGAGCACCAAATCCAAGATCTTTACCGTGACTTTAATGTCCGTCTAATGGAGCATACCAAACAAGAAGCACGGATTCAAGAAAGTAGTTATGAAAATACCAATCAACAGAAGTATGGGAGATTTTTTGAGATTACCTCAGATGCACCATCTAACCTGCACTACCTAGTTACAGATCAAAAAAATCACTTTATGTCGGGGGTTTTATTCTTTTCTGCGACACCCAATTACGATTCTCTTTACCCTGCGATTCAGTATATCAAGAATGACCTACGACAACTTACAGAAAGTCTTGTTTGGCGTTAGCTTTTTTTCTTTGAGCATTGGTCTTTTGTACATCCCTCTTTAGCGCAGCACGATGATTTCTTGCCCGAGGAATTTTTCATTTCAGAGATTTTGTAAGCATCACTTGTATTGGTTACCGTTTGTATAAAATCATCAGTTTGCACAACGGATGAGTTATAAAGTACAGTAGCAATAGACGTTTCGAAGTCAACCGAAGCTTGCTGCACACCTTCCATCTTGATTAGATTCTTTTCAATGGTCTTGGCACACCCCATTTTACATGTCATTCCTGAAATGGAAAAAGAAGCTTCTGACAGATTACTGGCTATTGAGTCTTTTGTAATTTCAACATGCGTGTTGACTTCTTTTATTGCAGGTTTTGGCTGTTGAGTGCATCCAAAAAAAATAAACAGGGAAGTCAGCGATAAAATAAATGGTCTCATAATAAGATTTTTAGATTGTAAAAGTACTAATTTATCACAAACAATTCCGCACCTTTGCTCACTCTAATTATGAAGACTCAATACATCAAATGGGTATATCTGATAATTCTCTCTTTGGTATGGGGAAGTTCGTATATTCTGATCAAGTGGGGATTGGTTGCGCTCAGTCCTCTTCAGTTGGGGAGTCTTCGCCTATTCATCACTACGATCGCTTTACTTCTCGTGGGCTATCCGTCTTTACGAGGACTTTCAAGATATCATTGGAAGTGGCTTGCTATAACGGGCTATGTGGGTACTTTTTTCCCTGCATTTTTATTTGCTTTTGCACAGCAACACATTGACTCGGCAATAGCTGCCATTCTCAATGCGCTCACGCCTTTGCTGACCATCATTTTTGGATTGTTGTTTTTTCGGATTGATATTTTAAGGAAACAGTATTTCGGAGTTGGTATTGGGCTTATCGGCTCTATCGGGCTGGTTTGGGGAGGCCTTCATACAGCATCAAACATAAATCCAATTTACACCCTTTTAATTTTGGCCGCTTCTTGTTGTTATGCGATGAATATTCACTTTATCAAGATCCACTTGGCACAAGTTGGGGTAATGGCCATTACATTGGGGAATTTTGTATTTATGGCGCCTGCAGCATTCGTCGTGCTTATCTATTCTGACTTTTTCTCAACACAAACCTTTTCGCATCCAGAAATTTACCCTGCTATTGGCTATATTACAATCCTCGCATTGGCAGGCAGTGCCTTTGCCAAATATCTCTTTAACAACTTTGTAAAAATCACTTCAGCGGTTTTTGCCTCTTCGGTTACATACACGCTTCCAGTTGTTGCTCTGTTTTGGGGGGTAAATGACGGAGAATCGATAAGCGCTTTTCAGTTGTTGTCGGCAGTAGTTATCTTATTTGGAGTTTATCTGTCACACAAAAAAAAAGCGGCCTAAGCCGCTTTTATGATTTAAAATCGAAAGGTTATTCTGTATCAACAGCTTCGCCATTGATCTTAACATATCCAAGAGTAGCATCAACAGATTGTGGACCTAGTGGCACGCTAGTCGAAGATGGGATCAGTAAGCTTCCAAATCGTTTGTAATCATTATAATTCGAATCTTGTGTTTGCGTTTGCCCCATCAATTCAGTAACGGTGGTTTGCTTGAGCTTGAGCCCAGACTCCACGGCGTAATAGGTCGTTGTCGTTGTACTTTGTCCTTTAATTTCAAGCGCATAAGCACTTTGGCCATCAATCTCTTCTATACCAGAAACAGTGATGCTCTCATTTTCCATCATTTTGAGTTCAGGAATAATTCCAATAACAGCTTGCATATCCGCTGCCATTTCTGGCGGAAGATCCATGCTATTGCCCATTTGTTCAACTTTTGCACCAGAGGCATTCACAATTACTGTTGCGAGTACATTCCCACCCATTTTTACAATTTGCTTTTGCTCTTCAGCGGTATTGATTGAGATAGCTTCAAGCTCATTACCCATAAAGTTTGCGTTATAGCTCACTTCAAGGGAGCGAATTGCATTAATTGCGTCTTGACCTCCGATTGCATCGATGTAGTCTGCCAAAATGGATTGAGCACTGACCCCATCTGGTAACTCAAAAGATGCTGGGCGATCAATAACATTTCCATATTTGTCGTAATAGCTTACAAAAATATCACTTTCATTAAATTGTACTTTTTCCAAATTGTCTAAAACTTCAGACGCTTTTCCAGTCACAACGACACGGGCTTGATCTACGAGAAAATATTTTTGAGCTACACGCTGAATATCTTCTTTGGTAACACTGTTGACACTTTCTAAATAGGTTGTGTAAAAGTCATCAGGAAGACCCTCGGTTTCGATTTCCAAAGCATAAGCGGCAACGGTGCTTGGTTGTTCAACCGCACGAACAAAACTACCCACGTATTTTGCCTTTGCCCGATTCAACTCTTCATCACTTACTACTTCCTTTTTCATTCGATCGATTTCATACAATAACTCAACGACTGCACTATCGACAACAGCATTTCTCACACTTGCACTTGCTCGAAAGCGGCTAGCAGTATACTTGTTGTTTCCTATACTCGAATAAGAACCATAGGTGTACCCTTTGTCTTCTCTGAGATTTAGAAATAAGCGGGCTTCACCACCACCTCCCAAAATACCATTGGCAATTAACAAGGGGAAATAATCTGCATCTTTTTTACGTAAGCTTACTGTATTTTGAACAGTCACCTCTGTCTGAACCGCATTTGGCATATTGACAAAGTCAATTTGTGTAGTGCTTACATTGGTTACATCTGGAATAGGATCAGTCGATAAGTTTTTCTTTTTCCATTTTCCAAAAAGTTTTTTCACTTGTTTTTTCAAATCTCCAGCATCAACATCCCCAACAATGACCAAGTACGCATTGTTTGGTAAAAAATAGCGCTTGTAAAACGCATCGACATCTGCCAATTTGACTCTCTCAACACTTTCTTTGGAAACATACTCGCCATAAGGATGATCTTTTCCGTAGGCAAGCAGGTTTTCGACACGTCGAGCAGCGGTTGTTACACTTTTTTCTCCTGATTTGATACCATCAAGAAGAATATCTTTTTCTTTGTCAAACTCTTCCTGTGTAAAGTTTGGATGAAGTGCAGCCTCAGCCATGAGCTCCAACACACGACCAAAGTATCGAGATAGTGAACTCGCACTAGCGCTTTGTGACCCAAAATTGATGGTTGCCCCCATAAAGTCAACTTCTTCGTTAAAGCTGTCCTTGTCGATTGTGGCCGACCCCTTTCCAAGAAGAGCAGCTGTCATAGCGGATACCCCAGCCAATTCACCCTCAGCGATTGGAGAATTATCCAATGACAAACTCACTGCGGCACGAGGTAGCTTGTTGTTTTCAACAATAAGAACCGTCAATCCATTATTTAATGTAAAGCGTTCAGGTTCTCCCAACTGTATAACTGGGGCAGGTCCAGGTTGTGGCTGCTGACTACGATCTATTTGTGCAAATACGGTAAACGTCAACAAGAATAAAAGGATAGAGAAGGTTTTTTTCATAATTCGTTTTCTTTGGTTTCAGGTAAATATTCGAGTACCAAACGCTGATTAGGATTTAGGTACTTGTTAGCAACATCTTTAATTTCTTCTCTTGTAATCGATCGATAGATATCAATTTCGGTATTGATTAAATTCGTGTCATCATAGAGCATATAATATCGAGCAAGGGAATTGGCAATCCCTTCAATGGAAGCATTGGAATTGACAAAGCCATTTTCAATTTTATTTTGCAATTTTTGATAGTCACGCTCCGATATCAATTGACCTTGAATTTTGACAATTTCTTCATCCATTTCGCTCACCAAGTCGTCAAGGGTGTTATCTCCTAGAGGCAACCCGAAAATGACGTACATACTGTAATCCTCTTGAGAAATATTGAATGCCCCTGTCTGTAAAGCCATTTTTTTCTCATCAACAAGTTTTTTGTACAATTTCGAACTAGGTCCATCGCTGAGATAAGTTGAAATCATGTCCAATACTCTGGAGTCTCTTTCCGAGAAACCAGGCGTACGGTATGCGTTGATTACAGCAGGAATTTGAATGTTTGAGTCATAAGCCGTAGCAGAAATGGTTTCCGTTATGGGTTCATCCTTCTCGTAATTACGTTCGATATCGGCACCTCTTGGAATATCGCCAAAATAATCCTGAACCATCTTTTTTGTAGATGTAATATCAATATCACCAGCCACTACTAAAACGGCATTGTTAGGTACATAAAACTTTTTATTAAAAGCCAAAAACTCATCAAGGGTTGCTGCATCAAGATGCTCCATTTCACCTATGGTCGTCCAACGGTAGGGATGTTTACGAAACAGATTTTTCTTTACGTTTTCAAGGAATTTTCCATATGGTTGGTTGTCTACTCGGAGTCGCTTTTCTTCTTTCACGACTTCGTTTTGGGTCTCGACTCCAATCTGATTTATGATCGGGTGGAGCATCCGTTCGGATTCCATCCAAAGGCCAAGCTCGAGGTTGTTTGAAGGGAAAACTTCGTAATAATATGTACGGTCATCCGTTGTATTCGCATTATTTGTTCCCCCATTTTCGGTAACAATGGAAAACCATTGTCCACGTTCAATATTTTCAGTGCCTTCGAAAAGTAGGTGTTCAAAAAAATGCGCAAAACCAGTTCGATCTGGTTGTTCGTCTTTCGCTCCCACGTGATACATGACAGAGGTTGTTACCACAGGGGCATTATTATCTTGGTGTAAAATGACGTGTAATCCATTGTCTAAATCGTATTCTTCAAAAGAAATCGATTGTGCAACACACAAAAACAATGGACAAAACAGCAATAAAATTATTTTTTTTGTCATTGGATATGAATGATTAATAGTTAATTTATAAATTTAATAAAAAGAGGGGTATATTACAATAAATATATTGCAGAGATAAAAATTGTGATATAAACAGACAAGATTGTATATTTGCAGCCGCTAAAAAGCAAAAAATAATAGAATGTATGCAATCGTAGATATAGCTGGGCAGCAATTTAAAGTTGCGAAAGACCAAAAAGTATACGTGCACCGTTTGGACGCCAAAACTGGCTCAAAAGTTTCTTTTGATCAGATTTTGTTGTTGGATGATGGTGGTAAGATTACTGTTGGCGCCCCTGCTATTGCCAATGCTTCCGTAGAAGCAAAAGTGGTCAAGCACCTGAAAGATGACAAGGTCATCGTATTCAAAAAAAAACGACGTAAGGGTTACCGTGTCAAGAATGGACATCGTCAGTCCCTTACCGAAATTGTAATCGAATCCATCGAGACTTCAGTAAAAAAGAAAGCAGCACCTACTGCCAAAGCTGAAAAAGAGGCCGTAAAGGCCAAGCCCGCTGCAAAAAAGGAAACTGCTAAAGCAGCGCCTAAGAAAGCAGTTGCAAAGCCAAGCACAGATTTGAGCAGCAAGACAGTTACTGAACTCAAAGCAATGGCCAAAGAAGCTAGCGTTTCTGGATATACGAGTTTGAAAAAAGCAGAATTAATTGCGGCGTTATCCGCTAAATAAAATATACCATGGCACACAAAAAAGGAGTAGGTAGCTCGAAAAACGGAAGAGAATCCGAATCGAAACGATTGGGCGTAAAAATTTTTGGTGGCCAGCCCGCCATCGCTGGTAACATCATTGTTCGTCAACGCGGCACACAGCATCACCCTGGTGAAAATGTATATCTTGGAAAAGACCACACCCTTCATGCACGAGTAGATGGTACAGTTGTTTTTACCAAAAAGAAAAACAATCGGTCGTATGTGTCGATTGAACCCAATGCGTAAATCATTGCGTTGATCAATTTCAAAACCCTTTGCATTCTCAAAGGGTTTTTGTTTGGAACTATTTCACAAAAAAACCGAGACAATTGCCTCGGTTTTGAATTTCTATATCTAGTCAACTGCCTAGTAGCGGTAGTATTCTGGCTTATATGGTCCCTGAACTTTCACGCCGATATAGCTGGCCTGATCTGAGTCGAGCTCTTCGAGCTCAACACCCAATTTGTCGAGGTGTAAACGCGCGACTTGCTCATCCAAATGCTTAGGCAGCATATAGACTTTGTTTTCGTAACGGTCACTGTGCTTCCACAACTCAATCTGTGCGAGAGTTTGGTTGGTAAAGGAATTACTCATGACAAAACTCGGGTGACCAGTCGCACAACCCAAGTTGACAAGACGACCTTCTGCGAGTACAATAATATCGTTTCCGTCAACATTGTATAAATCAACTTGCGGCTTGATTTCATCTTTGGTGTGACCATAATTTTCGTTCAACCACGCCATATCGATCTCATTGTCAAAATGTCCGATATTACAAACAATGGCTTTGTCTTTCATCGCGCGAAAGTGGCGTTCAGTCACAATATCTTTGTTGCCAGTGGCAGTAACAATGATATCGGCATTACCAATCACCGTTTCAAGCTTTTTTACTTCGTATCCGTCCATAGATGCCTGAAGCGCACAAATCGGATCGATTTCAGTTACCGTGACAATCGCACCAGCGCCCTGGAATGAAGCAACAGTTCCTTTTCCGACATCTCCATAACCAGCAACGACTACACGCTTTCCAGCAAGCATGATGTCAGTTGAGCGACGTACTGCATCAACGGCACTCTCTTTACAACCGTATTTGTTATCAAATTTTGACTTGGTAACTGAATCGTTTACGTTTATTGCTGGCAACGTGAGTGTTCCATTTTTCATGCGCTCATACAGACGATGAACACCAGTAGTTGTTTCTTCAGACAATCCCTTAATTTTTGATACAAGCTCAGGATACCTGTCCAGCACCATATTGGTCAAATCACCACCATCGTCGAGAATCATATTCAATGGTTTTTGATCCTCTCCAAAAAATAGGGTTTGCTCAATACACCAATCAAATTCTTTTTCGTTCATGCCTTTCCAAGCATAAACAGGGATGCCAGCAGCAGCAATGGCAGCAGCAGCATGGTCTTGTGTAGAAAAAATATTACATGAACTCCAAGTCACATCTGCACCCAATTCAACTAGGGTTTCGATAAGAACTGCGGTTTGAATGGTCATATGTAAACATCCAGCAATTCGAGCGCCAGCTAGGGGCTTTTCCTCTATGTATTGTTCACGAAGTGCCATTAACCCAGGCATCTCTGCTTCAGCAAGTTGAATTTCTTTGCGACCCCAGTCTGCCAAACTGATGTCTTTAACCTTAAAAGGGATTGTTTTTGTTGCCATAGTCGTATATTTGTTTTTCTACAATTTTTGCCAAAATTACAAATACCAATGCCCATATACAAACATCAGCAAGTGAATTCTATAGCAAAGCTATGGGTGTGGCATATTACTGAGGATGAGCAGGGTTTGACCAACAACCTATCCTTAACAACGCATTGTATTGACCGTCTCAAATCGATGTCTTCATGCACTCACCGGAAAGGGTTTTTGGCAGTGCGTTTATTACTTATCGCTGCTGGTCTTTCTCTGGATGAGCTTCGCTATACTTCAGAGGGAAAGCCGTACCTACTGCATGGCCCACACATATCGTTTAGTCATACCAATGATTTTGCAGCTTTAGCCATTGGCCAAGCCCCGATAGGAGTAGACGTAGAACGCCACCGAGCCAAGGTTGTGCGTGTCGCAAAAAAGTTTGTCAACCCTGCTGACGAAGCTCCTCAACAAACCATTGCTGAGCTAACCGACTTGTGGTGCGCAAAAGAGTCCATGTATAAAGCCATTTCAATTCCTGGTATTCGATTTAGTAAGGATATCTCTGTCAACCTGACAATCTCCAAAAAGGGTGTAGCAATCTACAAAGACGAAACCTATGATCTTTTCCGTTACGCATGGCAAGGCCATAGCTGTGCAGTAACCATAAAAAACCAACTATGAATATCTCAGTAGAGCTTACATTTACGCCATTACATGATCAGTACAAAGACCGGATCAAGAACTTTATTTTGGATTTACGCAGTGGTGGATTTACGATTTCAGAAACCCCGCTAGGTACCCAATTGTATGGCACTTATGATAAGTTGATGCCTTTTTTGATGAAAACCATCAAAACAGCGCTAAACGAAAAAGAAAAAGGAATCATGCACCTCAAAATTTATAATGCTGACCGTAGTAACTATGTCTCCGATTTTTGAATCTCTTTTTGCGCAATACGCCACCTACGAGCCTCTTGATGTCACCCTAGAGATTACGGGTGTTGTTTTTGGATTGCTAAGTGTCTGGCTTGCCAAAAAAAATCATATTGGAGTCTTTCCAACGGGGATGATTTCTACTTCAATTTATGTTTATCTCTTGCTTAAGTGGGCCTTAGTCGGAGATATGCTGATTAATGCATACTATTTTGGAATGTCAGTCTATGGTTGGGTGATTTGGACGCGCGTCAATGATCAGGAACAAGCGACGCCAATCTCGAGAATGAACCAACAAGAATGGCGATATCTTCTTCTGCTTTTTGTTGGGAGTTTGGGGTTTGTCTATGGCATTTATCAATGGTTTGGACTATGGAATTCATCTACGGCGGCGATTGATACGCTGACGACTGCAATCTTTTTTTCGGGGATGTGGTTGATGGCTCGACGCAAGTTAGAAAACTGGATTTTTTGGATTGTCGGCGATATCATTTCTGTACCTTTGTATCTGATTAAAGGCTTTAGTTTTACAAGCTTACAATACTTGATTTTCACTTTTATTGCCATCTATGGCTATCTCGAATGGAAAAAGATTTTGGACAAACATCCTGCAACTGTAAGAAAGTAGTTTTGTTCGGTCCAGAATCGACCGGAAAAACGACACTTGCAAAGAAGTTGGCTTCCTATTACAACTCAGATTGGGTGCCGGAGTATGCTCGTACATATCTCCAAAAAAAATGGGATCAGAAAAAAAAAATTTGTTCCAAAGAAGATTTGCCAATCATAGCAGCTGGGCAAATGGCTCTTGAAAATCAAAAAGCGAGCAACACCGATTCGATCTTGTTTTGTGATACCGATTTGCTTGTCACCAAAATTTATTCGGAGGTTTACTTTGAGGGCTATTGCGATCCCGATTTACATTATTTTGCAGTCAACAACCACTATGATCTCTATTTATTATTGGATATTGATATTCCATGGGTAGCGGATGACTTACGCGACAAACCTGAAGAAAGAGACCAAATGCTAGCGGAATTCAAAAAAGCCCTCCAATCACTCCATCGACCTTATGTGCTCATACAAGGCCATGGGCAAGATCGTTTTCAATCTGCTATTCACGCGATTCAATCCCAGTTTGCCCATGTTTGAATTTTCAGAAAACCAGATCAACCAACTCAAAGCGCGTGGGATTTCGATCTCTGATGCTAGGGCGATGATTACCAAAATCAATCAACAATCGACATACAGCCAGATCCATCGACCAGCAACCTTGGGAGATGGCATTGCTGAGCTTAGCGATAGCGATCTAAAACAACATGCAAAGTTTTATGAGGAGTCTGTCGATGACTACCGTGTGATTCGATTTATCCCAGCTTCAGGTATGGCTACGCGGATGTTTGATTTTTTGTTTCCACTTGTCGTGGAGGATCAGCAAGATTTTAAAGTTGCCCTACAAGCCCATCTAAACAATCCCAAGGTGAAACGTTTTATCGACGGCGTTCAGCATTTTCCGTTTTACGAAATGGTCAAAGAACAAATCGAAAACACTCATCCGATTGACGAAACAGATTTTTTACAAGCCTTTATCGTATATGTGGTAAAACATTACGCCAACAAGCCCAAAGCATTTGTACCCTTCCACAAATACAATAAAACCTTAAAAACCGCTATTGAAGAGCAGTTGATCTATTCGACTCAATTCTCACTTGCCAACGACCGTCTTGCTCACCACTTTACGGTCACACCGGGCTATGAAAACGATTTTGATCAACACATTCAAGATGCTCGCTTGCTACTTGAGGACTCTCATTCTTGCAGGGTCGATGTAGGTTATTCGGTGCAAGAGGTATCGACAGATTCCTTGGTCATGGATTCAGAAGGTCAATTGGTAACAGATGATGGTGGGCAATTGGTATTTCGTGCAGCAGGTCATGGGGCACTAATCCAAAACCTCAATCGTATTGAAGCGGATATTGTTTTTATCAATAATATTGACAATGTTGCGCCACAAGCTCAGCATCAAGAATCTGGGATGTATAAGCGTGCATTGGCGGGTTATCTGTTGGAGATTCAACAACAGATTTTCCGACTTCTTCGTACCATTGATGATGATGGGGTGTTGGACGAAGCTGTTCATTTTTTAGATCAACAGTTTCATTTTCATATTCACGGCGAGGATCAGGAATTGAGAAAACAGAGGGTTATCGCGCTACTCGACCGACCATTACGAGTTTGCGGAATGGTTCCCAATACTGGTGAAACTGGCGGAGGGCCGTTTTGGGTAGAAGATGAGATGGGTGTACATCTACAGATTGTTGAAAAAGCCCAAGTAGATCTAAGCAACCCTTCACAAGCTGCACATTTTTTTCAAGGGACACACTTTAACCCTGTCGAGTTAGTCTGTAGCTTGATCGACTATAAGGGAGAAAAGTATGATTTGAATAAATACCTTGATCCATCGACTTATTTTGTTGTCTCTAAAACCATGAATGGTAAGCCAATAAAAGCGATGGAGCACCCTGGGCTATGGAACGGGGCAATGGCCTTTTGGAATACCCTTTTTGTATCGATACCACCGACCATGTTTAATCCTGTTAAAGAGGTCAATGATTTGTTGCGCAAAACGCATCAGAATCAAAATTAATTCTGTTATCTTTGAGCCATCTCAAAGGGGTGCCCAATCGGGCTGAGATTACACCCATTGAACCTGGGCAGGTCATGCTGCCAAGGGATAATTTTTAAACCATCAGAATAATTCCCCCTTTTATTCGTATAAAATGATTACGAATGAAATATGCTTTATTGATTTTCTCATGCCTGACATGGGGATATGCACAACAAGTACAAGACACCATACAATCAACAATTGACTTAAAAGAAGTTACCATTTCTGCTTTACAGGCGACAAGTGAAACGCCAGTTGCCTACACCAATCTAACAAAAGAAGATTTGGGTCATCGCAATTTGGGAGTGGATATGCCGATTCTCCTTCAATTTCTCCCTAGTGTGGTTTCGACCAGTGATGCTGGGGCAGGGATTGGCTATACAGGAATTCGTGTGCGTGGGAGCGATGCCACTCGCATCAATGTCAACATCAACGGCATCCCATACAACGATGCCGAATCACAGGGTACATTCTGGGTAAATCTCCCTGATTTTGGCTCGTCTGTAGGAACTTTACAACTTCAACGTGGTGTGGGGACTTCGACCAATGGTGCAGGAGCTTTTGGGGCTAGTATCAACCTGTCAACCGATCGCATGTCAGATGCCGCTTATGTGGAGTTGAGCAACAGTTTTGGGAGTTTTACCACGCGGAAACATACGGTAATGTTTTCAACTGGACCGATCTCTGATCAATTTGAGCTCTCGGGCCGCCTATCCAAAATTGATTCTGATGGCTATATTGAGCGAGCGAGTTCCGACTTGAAGTCTTATTTCTTACAAGGGATATTTATAGACGAAAATACGCAAATTAAAGCATTGGCATTTGGTGGGTTTGAACGCACCTATCAGTCTTGGTTTGGAATTGATGAAACGACCCTGAAAACAAATCGAAGCTATAATCCAGCAGGTGAAAATTACGACAGTGACGGAAATGTTATCGGGTTTTATGAGGATCAAGTAGACAATTACAATCAAGATCATTATCATTTGCATTGGGAGCAAGGGATCAACGCCTATTGGTCCTTAGCCCTTGGTTTGAATTATACCTACGGAAGAGGATACTATCAAGAACTCAATGATATATGGTATGATCAAAATATTGGATTTTCAGGAAATACGTCAGCCAATTATTTGCAATTGCCTCAAACCGATGCAGTGGATACGGAAAACATCACCCAAAAATGGTTGGACAATGATTTTTATGTCGCCAATTTGATGGCAGCATTTGAAAAAGGTACTCAGAAACTCAATCTCGGATTCTCCTACAGCAATTACCTTGGAGATCATTTTGGTACGTTGATTTGGGCGCAAAACGCTGGCGGGGCACTGCCAAACCATCGGTTTTACGAAAACAAAGGAGAGAAAACAGACACCAATGTATTTGCTAAACTCACCCATGCAGTTGGTCGTCAATGGACGGTTTATACCGATATACAGTACCGTTGGATTGATTACAAAGCCAACGGCATGCAGGCAGGGCAAGTGCCGATTGATGTCAATCTAAATTATGGGTTTTTTAACCCCAAAGCTGGGGTTACCTTTAGTATGAATCCCAATCATCAACTTTATTTTTCTGTTGCACGAGCGCACAAAGAGCCCAATCGGACGGATTTTGAAAATGGAAATCCATTACCTGAAGAGTTAACCGATTTTGAATTGGGGTGGCGTCATCAAAAATCAAATCTGCAATTTATTGTCAATGCGTATTTTATGGATTACACCAATCAGCTTGTCCTGACAGGGGCGATCGATGAGGTGGGAGCACCTATACGAACCAATAGCGGAAGTAGTTATCGCCTGGGAGTGGAGTTGGAACTCAGCTGGATGATGACCGAACAGTGGCAATGGCAATCTAATCTATCATTGAGTGAAAACAAGAATCGAGATTTTTTCTTTAAACGTGATGGCGAGTTGCAAGCTCTTGGAGATACCAGCCTGTCCTTTTCGCCAGGTGTCATCGGCGGGAGTCAGTTGAGCTATAGCCCTACAAAAGACTTGACGGTAGGTCTATTCAGCAAATATGTTGGAGAGCAGTACTTAGGCAATATCGACTCTACTTTATCAAAGCTTGCGGCATACAGCACACAAGATATCAATATAGAGTATACGATTGCACCATCTTGGTGTGAGTCTTTACAGCTGCAGTTGTTGTTAAATAATGTATTGGATAAAGAATATACATCCAACGGTTATTTTTATACTTATGACGATGACTGGAGTAACCCAGGATCGATTACCACAATCGAGGGCGTTGGATATTATCCGCAAGCAGGATTTCATTTTCTAGCTGGGATGACAATACGCTTTTAGTTGTAGACAAGCACGAGATTCCCGGTACGACGAACGCCGTAGTTGACCAAACCATATTCGACGTCCATGCTTAGTGGTTGTCCAGTGACTAAACTGTAAATGGAATCATCACAACTACATACGGCTTCAATGCCATTCACAATGGTTTTGGAGCAGTCACTAGGTCTTTGGTTGGGGCAGCTTGCTTCCCATGCCAGGATTTGGGAGCCATCCAGGTTGTACAGATGAACACCCTTAAACCCTAACTGGCTAAGGGTAAGCGTTCCGCCAGCAAAGCGAAGGTTATCGTATAGTGGTAAATCGAGATTGAGTTCAAATTCAAAGGAGGGTAAATTATTGAGGTAGGGATTTTGCTCTACGATATCACCCTGACAACCAAATATAACACAAACAATAACTGGGAATAACCGTTTCATTTTTCGTGACAAATTACGCTAAAAATTAGATTTTTGTATATTTGTTTTAAATCCCACGTGTTGGGATTTTTTCTTTCTAAAAATCAAAACTATGAGTGCGGTTTCTTATTATACGCCCGAAGGGCTTAAAAAACTTCGCGATGAACTCAACCATCTTAAGGATGTGGAGAGACCAAAGGCATCACAAGCTATTGCTGAAGCTCGTGATAAGGGTGACTTGAGCGAAAATGCTGAGTACGATGCAGCCAAAGAAGCACAAGGACTTTTGGAGCTAAAAATTTCAAAACTAGAGGCAACACTGGCAAGCGCCAGAGTAATTGATGAATCTCAACTCGACGATTCTAAAGTTCATGTTCTGTCGACGGTAAAAATCCGAAATGTGGCCAATAAAATGGAAATGACCTATACATTGGTTGCAGAGAGTGAAGCAGATCTCAAGTCAGGAAAAATATCAGTAAATTCTCCGATTGGCAAAGGCCTTTTGGGAACGAGTGTTG
>MDTD01036352.1_pt1 | contig 38073 bp, 34 predicted proteins | sample 811221 | NCBI WGS metagenome assembly MDTD01 (sample SAMN05326646, study PRJNA326480) | marine metagenome | isolation source: seawater | place: Pacific Ocean: South West | collected 2011
AAGCCCCTTGCGCCGGCACCAGCTTGAAAAATGCGCCCAGTCGGCGGCATAGGCGCGCCGCGTATTGGCCGCGCTCGAGGCGTCGACGTAACCGCGGGCGCGTTCGACCAGGGGCGCGAGATGGCCCGTCAACGCGCCCGACGCCCCGGGCGGCTGCACTTCATAGGCGGCCCCTCTGTTGAGAGACGGGCTGTCGTGCGGATCGGCGTCGTTTTTGTCAGTTGACTGTTTTTCGTGAGACGTGGCTTCATTTTGTTTCAAAGGCTTGGCCGATTCAGATTTCGTGAGACCGTTTCGGTTTCATTGAGACTGAACTGTCATGCGATTCATATATCGTGAGACTACCTCGATATTCCAGGCGCGTGAAGGCTATGCGACGTGATCAACTGACGGAAGAAGAGTGGCAGGAGGTTCTTCGGCATGCGGACGTTCTTCGCCGATTGCCGCAGCGCCCCACTTCCGGAGAGGTAGCCGACGCGATGGCGGAGCTTTCGGTCAGCCGTGCGACGCTGTTCAGATGGCTGAAACGGTATAGAGCTGAAGATCGTGCGGCTGCGCTTATCAACCGAAAGCCTGGGCGTCAGGGCGGTATCGACGCCTTTGATCCGGCCCTCAAGACAATTGTCGACCGTAATATCATGACATTCTATGCGATCCCAGAGCGGCCGCCGTTAAGCCGGCTGAGGAAACGCATTGTCGCTGATTGCCGGGCAGAACATCTGCCGCCGCCGTCAATCAGACGCTTGAAGGGCTATCTTGCAACGCTGGATGTGGAGGCCATAGCGCGTCGTCGCGCGGGAAATTCGCGAGCGGATGCGCAGTTCCTGCCTTTGCCTGGGGCGTTTTCAGTTGAACGGGCGTTGCAGGTGGTTCAAATCGATCACACGAAAGTCGACGTCACGGTCGTTGATCCAATTGAACGGCAGCCGATTGGCAGACCGATCCTGACCATCGCCATCGATGTCTATACGCGATCAGTTTTGGGATTCTACCTTTCCCTGGAGGCACCATCCGTCACATCGGTGGCACTGTGCCTGACGCATGCGATCATCGACAAGACGCGGTGGCTGGAGGAACGCGGGATCGCTTTGGCATGGCCGGCATGTGGCTTGCCGGAATGTATTCATGTCGATAATGGCGCTGAATTCCACGCGCGTGCTTTCAAGCGGGGCTGTGACGACCACAATATCACCGTGTCCTACCGCCCACCTGGAACGCCGCGGTTTGGCGGGCATGTCGAACGCCTGATCGGCACGATGATGGGAGCGGTGCATCTGCTGCCCGGAACGCATTTCTCCAATGTTCTTGAGCGGGGCGATTACGATTCCGAGGGCCGGGCAGTGATAACGATGCGGGAACTCGAGACCTGGTTGGCGCTGGAAATCATTGCCTATCATTCCGATCTCCATCGCGGTATTGGCCGGTCGCCTGTTGCTGCCTGGAATGAAGCCATATCGGCTTGTCCTGCGCGGCAGGTGCATGATCCGCTTGCATTTCTCATAGATTTCCTGCCGTTCGAGGCGCGTGTGTTGCGACGAACCGGCATCCACATCAACAACATCTGCTACTGGTCTGACGGCCTTGCGCCCTGGATCGGTCGATGTGCCGACAAGGTTTTGGTCAAATACGATCCCCGAAACCTGCAACAGGTCTTCGTCAGGCTCGGCGGCAATTACCTCATTGCGCCGACGCGCAATCCGGGGCGTCCGGCGATCACGCTGTGGGAGCAGAAGGCGGCCATGCGGGTCCAGCGAGACCGTGGCCGCCGTGAGATCGATGAGGAGACGATCTTCCAGACCATTGCTGCGCAGCGCGCCATTGTCGATCAGGCGACCCGGGAGACTGCGCAAGCGCGCAGATCGCGGGCGCGGCGCGCGCATTTGCAGCCGAAACAGGCGATGCAGGAAAGGTTGCCGACGGACGAGCCGGCGATCACCTTGCCGCATTTTCCGGTGGAGGTATGGGAATGACGACCTATCCGCATCTTGATCCTGCCGTTCAAGCCCATGCTGGTCAGCCTGACCGTGAGCGTATCGAGTATATGAGGGTAGATCGGTTCGTCGATTATCCGCGCGCTCGGCAGGCATTTGAAAAACTCGAAGAACTGCTTCTTTTTCCAAAGCGTGCCCGTATGCCCAATCTGCTGATCTTCGGCGCCTCGGGCATGGGCAAGACGATGATTATCGAGAAATTCGTTCGCGCGCATCCGCCGAGTTTTGACGAAAGCAGCGGCATTCATCACCGGCCTGTCATCGCCGTGCAGATGGTCGCCTCTCCGGACGAGGGGCGATTTTATCACCGGCTGCTTTCGGTGATCGGCGCACCGCCGCCGACACGCGCGACAATCGGACAGCTCGAAACGCAGGCCCTGCGACTACTGCAGGAAACCGCCCCCCGTATGCTGGTCATTGACGAAGTCCAAAACCTGATTGCCGGCACCTATCGTGAACAGCGCAGGATGCTCAATTTGTTGCGCTTCCTCGGCAATGAGCTGCGCATTCCGCTGATCTGTCTTGGCTCGCACGAGGCACGGGATGCGATCCGCGGCGACGCTCATCTCAACAGCCGCTTCGAGCCTTATGGCTTACCTCCGTGGCGGCATGACGCCGACTTCCAAGGTCTGATCGGCGGACTTTTACGATCATTGCCGTTACGCGCGCCGTCTGAACTGACGGACAGTGCGCTCAAACGGCTCGTCGAGGTCAATGGCGGCGTCACGGCCTCAATCTTTCGAATGGTGATCGACATCGCCACCGACGCGATCATGACCGGAACTGAACGGATCACACCGGCTGCGGTTGTTAATTACCGCGTCGCTGCGCCGCCGCCCTTTGCTGCAGCCTGAGCCATGAAGGGGGAGGAGAGGGTGCCACTTCCGATCGTGCCGTCGCCTTTCCCTGATGAACGGCTGACCTCCTGGTTAGAGCGGATCGCCGATGTATATCTTGTTTCCCTGGATGGGCTGCAAGCGCATGTCGGGTGGGTTCGACCTGCGCTGGAGCTCGAATTGGAGCCGGTGCAGGCGGACATGGTTCGCATCGCCCAGGCGACAGGCTGTTCAATCAATCGGCTGTTGGCGATGACCTTTCACGGTTTGCCGCCGCGCTATCGCAGTTTGCTTCGGCCGGAAGCCAGGGAGATTTGTCTTGTTTGCTCGCGCGGCATGCAACGGCCGCAACGGCTTAGAAGTTGGTCATTCGCCTTCTCCTTCTGGTGCGAGTGCCATCGTCAACCGTTGGGTAATCGCGATATCCGCGGCGCCAGCACACTCGCCGATTCTTGGACAGCACGTAGGGGAGCGCAGATCCTGAATGCGTGGGCTATGGGAAAGGATAGTGCTGTCGTTCCCGTCGCGTCAGTTTTGTCACTACTGCTCTCACCCGCCCGCAAGGCATCTCCTGCAGCGCCATGGGAATTGGCCAGATTGCCGCCTTCCTGCCAGCGCCAGCGTTCGTTTCAGACGAAGCACTTTCGCCGCACTGTCTTGACAAGCGTGGTCCCGGAGTTCGAGGTGGCCGTGCCGATCTATGACCAACGGCTTCCGTTGGACATTTCCAAGATTTCCATCGCGCCACGGGCGGAACGGTATGCGCTTGCCATCGGCGTTGCCCGAGTCCTGAAGGATCCGGGCAGTGCGATTGCCCGCATTCTTGAATCTTCGGACGAGCAGGGACGAGAGAAGATCAGAACGTTGATCGATCGGTGGCCCGCACCGATCTGCAGCGCAGTCCGTCTCCACCGCACCTGCAACAGCAAGAGAGGACGGGACGACCGGAAAAACGATCGGGTGCAAATTTATCGACCCACATAAATGGCCGTAGAGCGCGTTTTCTGGGTGAGAATGATCAGCGATATGAAAACCTGCCAAAACGCGCTCACGGCTTTCTATGAGTCAATGTACGCAAATGGCGATTTTAGTGCCGAAATGGACAGATAGGTGCTGCGACAATGAAGAGGACGCCTCGATTTGCCAGCGCAGGGCGGGCTTATAGAGCAGAATTTGTGAGACGACCTGCGGCGGAGTCGGAAATCGTGAGACGGCGTGACAAAACCGTTTAGGACACATGCCCTGGATAAGTATGAGCGAATTCAGCGCAATAGAAGCAGGCGGCGCACCGCCGGCAGGTTAATGCACAACGGCACCATGCCGAGTCTCACGAATTCCGCTCATCTGACAATTGCGGGCCTCAGAAGGCAGTTTTTTCCTTATAATGAGCATTATGAACGATAATGCAAGATTATCAGTTGTAGATAGTTGCCGACAGTCCGTGCGGTTTAAATCATTTTCGCTATCACAAACTGCACACATGATTTATGTTTTGTCGCATGGATTCGCTTGCAACTGCATCTTCAAGATCGCCCGAATGGCCGCACCGCCTGCCGTCCTGGGCTTTTTCGCGCGACCGGGAACCGGGTGATCACGGCGAGGTCGATGCCGCATTCGCAGCCGGCATCGCATTGAAATCCTTGGATGATCTTGTTCGTTCCGAACCTGCTTGGGCCGGCTGTTGGCGCGCCCGTCAGGCGCTGAAATGCGCCGCAGTCGCCGTCCGATTGTCGGGCCGCGCCGAGGACGAACACGCGTTGCGTGATGCGCTTTTGCTCACTGCCGCTGGTGATGATTCTGGCCCGGCCGGAAAGGTATTTTTGGCCTTCAAAAGGTTCGCCGCCCGAAAACCCGACTTTTCCTCAAAAGCGGTGGCCGAACTGGCCGATCATTTGGGCCTTGCCTGGGATGAGCCGCTCGCAGCTGCCGTGGATCATGCTGACGAGGCGCTTCAATCCAGCCGGCCGGCACCCTTCGCGGCGGCGGAGCTGGTGACTGCGATCTGTGCCTCGCGTCCGGATGCCGAGCCGCTCGCCTGGGTGCTTGCCGATGTTTTGATCGCCGCAAAACTCAATTGGCCGTTTCCTGTTCCGCTGCTGATCGCCGAACGGTTTGGCCCGGCCTTCCGCACCCTCGGAGGGCGAGGGCGCGTCCGTCCAGGCGAAGTGGCGTTCGCCACTGCGGTCTGCTTGGCTCTTGTTGACGCCACGGAAAGCGCGCTGCGCGCGGCCAGTGAGATCGCCCGCCGAGCAGATCAGCTTGTTGCTGTTGCGCCAAAACTGCGCACCAAAGGAGCCGAGCCGGTGATTCAGGCATTGCTTCAGGAAGATGCGATTGCGGCCTCGGCGCCCGGCAGCAACCTGTCCCGCTGGGCCGCAACACGTCTGTTTGAACGGCTTCAGAGTTTTGGCGCCGTGCGCGAACTGTCCGGCCGATCGAGCTTCCGGATTTATGGGTTGTGACGATGACCGGAGCCCCCGCAGTAAAACCATCCCGAAAGAAGGCGAACGCTGGAGAAGACATTCTCCTTGATCGGGAGTTGGGGGATCTGCCGGCGGAATTGCGGTGGCGGGAATGGATGATGCGGGTCGAGGCAGTGATTTTTGCCTCCGCCGAGCCAGTGACGCGTGAGATTTTGGCGCGGGTGGTCGGCAAGGATTGTAGCATTGATCTGGTCATTAAAGATCTGCGCGAGGAACTTCGTTCCAGGCCCTATGAGCTGGTTTCGGTCGCCGGCGGCTGGCAACACCGAAGTCGTTCGGCTTACGCGGCCGCGATCCGGGCCTCGACGGCGCCGACAAGATCGCCAGCCGCGGTGCTATCTGAGCTTGAGTCGATGGTGCTGATGGCGATTGCGTATTTCCAGCCCGTGACGAGGAGCGAACTGTCGAAGATCTTTGGCAAGGAGGTCAGTCGCGATCTGATCGGATCGCTGCGTGGCGCGGGGTTTGTTTCCTCTGGACCGCGCAGCCCGACGCCGGGGGCTCCCTATACCTACGTGACGACGAAGCATTTTCTCTCGGCCTTCGGCATGGAAACGTTGCGCGACCTGCCGGATATGGAGGCGCTGGAGGATGCGGGATTGTTGAGCCGCCATGCGGTACACGCGGAGCCGCTGTCGGTCGAACCGGACGATGACGAGTTGGTGGAATAGCCAAAACATCTGCTGACGCTGGCGGCAATCCATCCATGCAGAGTCGGTGCTAGCAAAGATCCGGCAGATCCAATTCTTGGACGGACCAGCGGTCGATCCGCCCGCATCTAAGACGCCGCCTCGATGATTGTCGCTATCCCCTGCATTGTAGGAGCCTGCGAGCTCGCATGCCTCTCATTCATCGTTTGTTGGTACCCCTAACCCTCTGGCGCAGACGCTTCACATAGTCAGCGCCAACAATCTTGTCCGGCGCGAGATCCAGTGCACAGCTGCCTAGCGAAGCGTATGAGGCGTCAGTGAGCTTGAACTGGAGGGGCAAGTGCCGGCCATCGGAATTCTCTTCAATGAACTCGAACCACGCCCGAAAGAAGTCTGTGAGAGATGGACGGGATGAAGCTGTGCCCACAGCCGTCAGAGCATTGTGGGCGGTGGTGCGAGCTTGAGCGGCGTCGACCGCCAGGGCACCTATAATATCTGGAAGCGCCGGCCAGTATTTGAGATCAAACTGACCGCGAAGCTCTTTTAACGGGTCTCTCAGATAGGAGTTAAAGCGTTGATTGTGGCGGGCCGCATCATTCATCACTTCGACGACGTGGTAGTGGGTTTCACTCGCAAAGCCGGAGTGGTCGTGAAGATCCGACCGTTCGCGTAGAAGGTCAGCGAGTTCGAAAGAAATCGCACTGATCCTCTCGTTTACCTCCTCGAGCCGATCCCGTTTGAGTCTTGCCTTGGCCATCTTTTCAGGATTCCACACGGCCGCCGCTCCGAGGAAGGCGTCGGTGAACACGGCAAGGAAGAACTTGTTGTGGTCAAGCTTGGCCCACAGCTCTTCGCAAGCATCAGCAATTTCGACGCGCCGGTCCATGAGCCTTTTGCAGATCGCTGTCTCGGTTGGAAGAACCGAATTCTCATCGTTGTAGCGGATATGCTCCTTTAGGAGATCTTCAAAAATATTCTGGCCCGTAACCATTTTGAACTCCCTGTCTCGACCATATTTAACAAACGATAACCGACAGTCGAAATCATTGCGGCACCCGAAAGAAAATAAATCAGACCTTTTCGGGTACCTTTGCGCGGCAGGCGCTTGTGAAAAGAAGGGCCGGATGTGACAGCGCCACGCATACTCACCGGTGCGATCTATCTTGATGACTCTGGCAACCCCTGTGCCAAATCGGGTTCGGATTTTCTTCCGTCATCGCGCAAGGCTTGGACTGTTATCATTGTGCCTTCGGCCGTTGTGAGAAAGATCCAGGAAGGAATGGAAATCTTTCTGAACGCGGCCCGACCACTCTCAACCAAGTGAGAGCCGGGTATAAAGATTGGGAGATGATCGTTCGTCCAGCGATATCGTGAATGGCGCCTCAAGCAAAAGCCGCATCAGCAACACGCTACGATCATCCCTGTCAGTGTGCGCTGGCAGATCGCCGTCTATAAACGCGATCTGCTCCGCGTCCGACAGTTCCGCCCAGAACCCATCCGATGCTAGAACGAACGTTCCGGAAGCCTTTTCGCGGCTAAGTACATCAGGAGATATGTATTCCCGGGTACGAAAGCTCTGCGTCAGCAGGTGCCGCAGGGGCGACTTGGCAATGTCTCGCAAGGTGGCTTCGGTAAGGGCGTTCGCAAACGTGTGCGGCGTGCTCTGCCAATTGATTTCACCGTCGAGTTGACCAAGCACGCAATCGCCGGAATGAAGAGCGGTGAGGGCGCCCGCCTCTGTCACGTGGACAAGCAGCAAGCTCGCGGAACCTCGAAATTGCTCGCGGAGAGACTGGTGAATTCTCCTGTACGCTTGGGAGATGAGGTCTGCATTCCACTCATCGCCGGATTGTACGAACCAATCGACAGTCATTTCGACAATTGCCCGAGCGTAGTCTCCATTGGTTGCTCCGGCCGTCGAGCCGTCAACCACAATTCCCAGAAACTCGCCGGGCCGTGCGCCTAATCCTGCATGGTCCCGATTGTCTGCTGTGCGCGTACCTTGCTGGCTCAGCCAACGAGCTTCAATTTTCATGTGTGACACCATCCGCGCTCTGGCTGATCGCGATGAAGCGGTTCTTCACGATCTCGACACGACCGACGGGCCCGCGGATATTGCCTTCGAGGAAATCATCGAAGTCTTGATGATCCAAGAGAGCCTCGAACCTCTCGGCAATGAACGCACGGACATCGGCGTCTGTGGCGGCTACCTCCTCGGGAAGATTATCTCGCCCATCAACGATCAGAAGGACGTCCTCCGCATCTCGGCTCATGAACAGATCGTCGTTGCCCCGGCCGGCAAAGGCTTCCAGCTTGGTGGCAAGGAATAGTGGTGGCGTCAGGACCAGAATGGTCAGCTCGTCGGAAAGCTTGAAGTCGGTCGCCGTCTCAATGCCCTTCGCGTACCAGCGATTGCTGAAGCCGAGGACCGATGCGTCGTCCGGCATGAAATCGACCTTGAGTTGGCCAAGCCGCATACGGCAGATCACCTCCTCGTCGGCCGCCTCCATAAAACCCTTCTGACGGAGCTCTTCCTGAAGGATCGCCCATGCCGGCTGTCCCGTCAGATCAATGATAAGATCGATGTCGTCGGTGGCGCGTACGTCCTCGAGCGTTATGGGATCCGTTATGAACAATGCAGTCGTGCATCCGCCGACGAAGACTAGCCGCTCACGGAGGTCTTCGCCCAACGCAGATGCGACAGCCTTCAACATCTCCAGTAGTTGAACGCGGATCGCAGTCATTTGCTGAAGATCCTTGACCTGAGGTGATCGGTTGCAAGACCGACCTCCCGCTGATTTCCAAGCCTAATCGCATCGACCAACGCCAGGTATTCATAGAGCCGATCGTCTTGCAAGGCGGCCTCGGGAACACTTTTGAAAAGCGGTTCGACTGACTGCCCCATCTCCCGACCGCTGGCGAAGGGCCAAACATAATTGTAGGTTCCGCCGCTCACGAGAAGCCCCTCGAGCATCGGTGCGGCGAAGGCGGTCGGGACACCCCGCTGCATCGAGCCTACCTGGGCGGGAAATACAAACCGCAGCCCGTTCGTGATAAAACCGAACAGGTTACGGCGGTGCGGTTTGATTTCGCTCTTGCTGTTATCCTTGCGTGCGATGCCGGAAGCGACGCTTCTTTTGATCGATTGTGCGATCTCCGTCTTGCTGATGCCGAGCAGGGCCTCCAGGTTTCGCACTGAATAGGGATCGCCACCCACGGATTCGGCACGCAGGTCATCTACACCCTTCGTGAGTTCTTGATCCTGCAGGCTGATCAACTTCAGCAGAACGACAATGTCTTGGCTCTTCATGGTTCCTGTCCTCTGTCCTAGGACTGAGGACACTAAGCACGATCTACACGCTCGTGTCAAAGCCTAAGGTGGGGGCTCAGCACTGGGACTAGCGTCTCTGTCCCTATTTCCTACATAGGGTTTTGAAGTGGTCGTGCCGCTTCGGGGGCGCGGAAAGCCTTGAAAATGGCGGCGTGATCACCCGACTGGTGATAGCTGTCATGGGCGTCAATCGCCGTCTCGATCGCCTCGCGCGAAAAGGTTGCTGCATCCTCTTCCTTGTAATTGTGGACGATCCACAGCGCGCTTTGCACATCGATCATGTCGCGTGGCGCCAGGTCCCGGTCCGCAAAAGCGCGGCGGACTGCCTGCATAAATTGCCATTCTTCGCGATAAGTGTCAGCTATCGACTCATGATCGGGAAACCGGCTGCCGACGGCTTCAAGCCAGAGGTTCTGGCGCACGGAATAACGGATGTAGATGCCCTCGTCGGGGGCGAGATGGAGGAACAGGAATTCTGCGATTTGTCGGGCCGGATCGGGTTTGCCGTCCGGGACTGCTGCGATCCAGGCAGTGACAAAGGCCTCCAGCGCCGAGGCGTGACCGTCAGGTGCGCCAAGCGCAGCGTCGACGAGCGCGCGCAATGCCGGCCAGAGCTTTTCGCGATCAGCGTAACCCTTGGGCGACATGGGCCAATAGACGCGCCATTGCAGCAGATTGCTCTTTGCAAGCGCAGTGTTGACGACATCGGCCAGTTCTTGGTCGGAACCTGCCTGCGCGATCGCTGTCTTGAGCTCGGCCGCAACCTCCAGCTTGTAGGTCCGCTCCACCCCATCGAATTGCGGATCGGGCCGATCGAACCGGTCGAAGGCGGGAAAGAAATGGCGTAGCCTCTCGATCCAGCGCGTGATCGCAGCCGGGCTGAGCGTCAGCGCATCGCCGGACTGCGTCAGCACCGCGATCAGCCTGCGTAGAACATCGGCATTCTCAATCCTCACGACGACGCAGTCAGCATCGCCAAAGGACCAATCGCGGCTGAGCGCGGAATGCCGCCCGCCATCCTTCATGCCGCTCTGATAGGGTCGTGGCTCGGTGGCGAAGCCATTCGCTTCGACTTCTTCGAAGCGCGCCTGGAGATTCTCCCATTCAAAACTCTCCAATTTCAGGCAATGCGCATAGTGTGTTGACGAGTTGCACCTGTTCGACGGTGTCGCATTTTGCTTCGCGCAGCCGCGGCGCGCCGAAGACTAGGGCCAGGCCCTTGGCGCGCGAGACGGCGACATTGATGCGGTTGAGCGAGAACAGAAAATCCATGCCGCGCGGTGTCTCCTCGACCGAGGAGGCTGTCATGGATACCAGGCAGACGGGTGCTTCCTGCCCCTGGAACTTGTCGACCGTACCCACGCGAATGACAGCGGACAAAGCGTCCTGGAGGGCATTGACCTGCGCGTTGTAGGGCGCAACGACGATGATATCAGAGGGATCAAGGGCGCGCGTTGGCCCATCCTTGTCTGTCCAGGTTCCCGAGAGCAGATCGTCGATCGTCGCCTGAATGGCCGCGACCTCCTCGACCGCGATCTGAGCGTTACCCTCATGGGCGACCGGCACCCAGAAAGCGCCGGCTGTAGGGTAGTTCGTGCCGCGTACCGCCTGGCCGGCCGTATCAGGCGCGCTGACGAGCCGACCTTCATAAACCTGCCGCGAAATAAACCCGCAGACATCAGGATGCATGCGGCGTGAGACCGGCAGGAATATGCCTCGATCGGGCGGAATGGTGGGGTGATCGCCCAGCATCCATTCAAGACAGGAAAGGTTGGCCGGGTTAGGATGGGCGCCCTGAATGACCTGCGGCAATTGACGCGGATCACCAACCAGAACGATGTTGCGCGCGCAGCGCCCCATGGCGACCATATTGGCCAGTCCCACTTGTCCGGCTTCATCGACGAAGAGCCAGTCGAACGCCTGTTCGTGCTCAGGCCGGGCAAAGAAGAAGGCGGTGCCGCCTACCACATCGGCGCGGCTCCAGAGGGAATCGTCATTGGCGGTCGAGCGGATGACCCCGGTGCAGTCATCCAGATAGCCGTCCTCGCCACTGCCGACCTTATGGCCGATGCACAGGCCTGGGACAGGATCGCCATCACCTTGCGCGGCAAGGTACCCCATCAGCACATTGCGGATAGCTTCGTGGCTGTTCGAGGCCACGCCAACGCGATGACCCTGGCGCACCAGCGAGAGGATTGCCCGCGCGGTAACATAGGTCTTGCCGGTCCCCGGCGGCCCCTGGATCGGCAGCACGGTACCGTCCATGGCGGCGATCGCAGCGATCGTGCCGGTCAAGGGGTCTGCGCCATCTAGCAGATCGGCGCGCGGCCCCGTGGTAAGACGTGGGGCCGCGCGCGCAAGCAGATCATCGAGAGCGGTTAGACGGCGTGCGCCGCACTGATCTGCGATCACATCGCGCAAGGCCGCTGCAATGACGCCCGTGTTGAGCGGCCAGTCGGGATGCAGCGTCAGGCGATCGGCCAGGAGATGCGATTTGCCCGGCCCGGCCTTGATCGCAATGATCCGCAGGGAGCGGTCCAGCTCCTCGATGCTGACACTGGCTGGCGGGCCATCGATGACTGGAACAGTCGCCTTGCGGCCGGCGCGCAGCTTGGTCTCCTGGATCGGAAAGCGATAGCGGCGCAGCGTCGAGCGCTTGACCGGTTCTGCAGGCCCGATCGCTTCTAGACCGGCCAGCGCGTCGAGATCGTCGATCAGATCGTCCTCGTCCTTGCCGGCGCTGTCGAAGACCGCCCATTGCGCCGGCTTGGCCTCGCGCTTGTGAAACAGGCCGAGATTGAACAACATGTCCTGGCGTTCCTGCGGCAGGCCGGAGGCGGTCAGCTTCGTACGTAGGGCTTGCGTATCGGCGTCTTCTTCGACTTCCTTGTCGCTCGCATCGGCTGCCAATACCGGCCAAGGCGTATCGGGCCGAATGCTCACCAACCAGTCGCGCAGCTCCTCGGTCGAGATGCAGTCGATGCGGTTATAGTCCTCGATCTCATCGAGGATCGATTGTTCGCCGGTTTCACGCCACCGCTCGTAGGCAACGACCGAGCCGCCGGCGGTTTTCACTTCGCCCTCGCGCACGCGGCCATAGAAGGCTTCCATCGACTTGATCGAGTAACTAGCTTCCGAGCTGATGAGCGCACCGCGCACCACCGCGAAAAGATCGACAAAGCGCCGCTCGCGCAGCAGGCGATCGAGGAAGGCCTCGCCAATCCCGTATTTGGCGGTCAGCCGCCGCAAGGCCGTGATCTCATAGGGCGCATAGTGATAGATGCGCGCTTCGGGAAAAGCCGCAAGCCTTTGCCGGAAGAAGTCGAGGAGCTCGGCCAGGGCCCGCGCCTCGGCACCATGGTCATGCGCCCAGAAAGCCTTGAACTGGCCGTCGAACCAGACGCCGTGAAGATATTCGAGCCCGCCTTCGTAATGCGGGTCGCCCTCGATATCGTAGAAGATGTCGCCCGGCTGCGGCGCGGGCAAAAGACCGAAGCCCTTGCCGGGTTCCAGCTCGCGCAGTTCGAAGTCCGGCGCGCCAGTCTTGCGCGCATGCTGCAGACGCGCCTGCGTCACCAGCCGCGCCCGGGTGGTCTCGGCCATGCCGCGGACCGGCTGATCGAGTCCGGCCAACCCTTCCATGGTGGTAACACCGGCCGCTTCAAGCTTCTTGACTTGGGTCCGGGTGATATTGGCGACGTTGAACAGGCTGTCCTCGGCCTGCCACTGGCCTTCGCAATGATCGCCCCAGCGGCACAGCGCGCAATCGGCGCAAGGAGTCGGCCGGGTCGGCACAGGATTTTCGAGGAAGGCCTCCAGCCGCTGGCGCGCCATGCGGGCATAGGCCTGATAATCGGCAAGGCGCAGGCGCGCGCGGCTGCCATCTCCCAGTTCGATATGAGCAAATTCGGGGGCGACGCCCTGAACCTGCGTCAGCAGGTCCGAATAGAGTACCAACTGCAGCAGATGTTTGGGATGGGGACGCCGTTTGAGCTTGGCGTCGGTCACTTCATAGCTGAAGGGGCCTAGGTCCGACGGGCGCTCGACGCGCTCGAGAAAATCCGACCAGCCGCCCCAATTGTCGCCAAGCAGCGCTCCCTGAAAGACGATCTGGAGCCCCTCGGCCAACGCCGCGCGCGTTTCCCGCGCATTGTCGGCGAGATCGGACCGCGCGATCTCAATCACCGACACACCTGACGCTCTGAGCTTCGCCAGATGGGCAGCTTCATGAGCATCGCCCTGCTTTTGAAGCAGAGCCGCGTCTTCGCTGTCCTCGCGAGGAACCGGCCCCGTGCCGCGCATATAAGCCAGATCGAGGGCGGTCGCGTGGGCGCAGCCCATGAACCGCATCAGATCCGATGCGGACAAGAGTATCCGGTCTCCCTCAATCGTTCGCATTGCCACCCCCTTGTCGAGCGCAACCTGCGACAAGACTTGCATCTCGACAGATCGCACGTTCAGCCATAGCGTAGGTGGGTGTCAATATCTGACATAGTCCGCAATCAGGATTTGGATCATGTCGTTCGCCAAGGCTCAGGATATAATCAGGTTGGCGCGTCTGGCCGCAACGCGGCGGACTGGGATCGGCCTCGATGAGATCTGCGAGGAATTCGGCGTTTCGCATCGCACGGCGCAGCGCATGACCGATGCGCTGGAGACGGTGTTCACCAATGTCGAAGTGGTGGATGGTAATGACCGCCGACGGCGCTGGCGCGTCGCCGACCCTATGCTCGAGCGGCTCCAGCCCCGCCAGGAAACCGCAATCGAGGCGCTGGAGATCGCGAGCCGTACCGCGCGGGGCGATAGCCGGCTGCGTCACGCGGCCGCGCTCGACGATTTACGCGACGGGTTACTGGCCCGCCTGACGCCTAAGGATGCCCTGCGCACCGAGACCGATGTCGAAGCGGTTCTCTTGGCGATGGGATCCGTTACCCGCCCCGGTCCGCGCGTCAATCTGGCGCCTGCGGTACTGGATGCAGTAATCGAGGGCCTACGCGGCCCGCTACGCCTGCGCCTGCGCTACAGAACCGAGGAGGCGCCCGAGAGGATCATAGAGCCTCATGGTCTCCTGCTAGGTCACCGAAGCTATCTCGTGGCGCGCCAGCCGGCCCGCGGGGAAGATATGCTGAACTTTCGCATGGACCAGATTCTGAGCGCACAAACCATAGATGAGAGCTTTAGCTTCGCGCCAGGCTTTTCCTTGGAGGATTATGCGGCACAATCATTCGGCGTGTACCAGGATCCCAACCAATATAACGAAGTTATCTGGCGTTTCGCTCCGCGCGCCGCAACACGGGCGGCCGAGTTCTGCTTTCACCCGAAGCAAACCGGTGAAACGCAAGAGGATGGCAGCCTCATCGTGCGCTTTCATGCAGCAGGCTGGCTCGAGATGGCTTGGCATCTCTATCAATGGGGAGATGCGGTAGAGATCATCGCCCCTGAGGGGCTGCGCAGGCTGGTTGAACATCACCGCAGAAGCGATTTCGACGCCTTGCCTTAATCGATTTGAACTCAAAGCACAGAAGCGGCAACCGGTCGTGTTCCCCCCGATTCTAAGGGTGACAACTTCTGACGCCCTTGTTGGATTAGTATTGGAATGGCCCGATTCCTTGGGTCGTTCGATAAGGAGCAAGTAAATGGCGAAAGGCAAAGGAGGCGGAAGCAGTTTCCGCAGCGCAATCAGCGGACGGTTCGTCACCACCAAACATGGACTGGCTAGCCCGCGGACGACTGTGCGGGAAGCAAAGGGTGGCGGAAGCACTGGGGGCACCTATCGGAGTGCCATATCTGGTCGGTTCGTGACCACAAAGCACGGCAAGGCCAACCCGCGCACGACGATCAAGGACAGCTGAACACCACATTCCAACAAAGAAAGTTCCTCCGATGGCTCAATGCACTGCACCCAAAGAAGGGCATCGCTCAGCAAGTGCCGCAGCGAGTTGCCCGGCATGCCGTGGCCGGAGCCGCTATGGTGGCTATAGCAGTTATAGCAGTTACAATAGCGGTTATGGGTCGTATTCCTCCCCCTCGCCATCTTATCATTCCCCGTCAGGGAGCAGCGGCGGCGGGTCTGGTCGTGTACGAGCGAAATGGTCGAAAGCCGGTTCGTCCGTATTGTACACGCCTACAGAAATGCGGGCGCTTACGCCAATCCGCCAGACTGCCGAGAATCGAGCGGAACTACCTGATCTCCGTGATGTCTTCCTCTGTCATGCGTGGGACGACCGGCAGGGGGATGCCAAGACGCTGCATGATCTGCTCGAATCACGTGGTGTATCTGTCTGGTTCAGCGAAAAAGACGTTGCCCTCGGTACGTCGTTGCTTCGCGAAATTGACAAGGGACTGGTGAAGTCGCGCGTTGGGATTGTGCTGGTAACGCCCGCACTACTTCGCCGTCTTCCAGCAACAGGCGTTGCCGACAAAGAGCTTTCGGCACTCTTGGCGACCGAACAGCTCGTACCCATCGTCCATAACACGACGTATGAAGCTCTCCGCAACGTCAGTCCCCTCTTGGCCTCGCGAAGCGGCCTGAGCACCGGAGAAGACACAATGGCAGTGGTGGCGGACAAGCTCGCCGAGCTTGTTGCGATCTAGCATCATTTAGGAGGGCGTCGATGCTAAAAACTGATACCCGCCAGGCGAACTGGCGCCGAGCCAATCCGGTTAAGTACAATGCTCATCTTGCTGTGCAGCGAGCGGTGAAGGCAGGCGATCTGGAAAAGCAAACGTGTGAAGTCTGCGGGACTAAAGTGGTTGATGCTCATCACGATCAATACGACAAACCCCTGAAGGTACGTTGGCTATGCCGGCTACATCATACCCGCCTACACCACCACGGCGAAGATTTGTTTCCAATCCGACGCCGAGAAATGTGATGGAGAAGCTGCACAAAGGTGGGTGACAGAATCTCGAGACCTGATCTGCCCGGTCGGCGCACAACCCGAAGTGCCGGAAGCATAGGCGAGCGAGTGGCCGGGACGAGATGTAGGTGGCTTTTAGGATCACGAACTGCCTAAAGGAAAGGGACCTTGATCTATACCGATGACTGCGTATGGTTGCAGGCCGGATACTGACTGCATCCCCAAAATCGGCTATCCTTGCGGCCTTTCCTTTCGGCTAACTGGCCGACACGGCATGCTGGGCACTGATTGAGCGCACTGCCTTCGAGAGTCTCGAAGCGCAAATTGTCGCCGGCAATTTCTGAGAGTTCGCGTATGTATCTGGACGGCTCGCGGTTGTTTGTGAGCAGGAACACGCCCCGGCTCGCGCGGGTCAATGCGACGTAGAAAAGGCGACGCTCCTCGGCAAACTCGAATGTCTCTGGGCGGGGCATGACGAGATTGAGCAATTCATCGTCCTCTATCCGGCTTGGCACGTCGTAATCTCCCTCACTAACATCGAGCAGGACGGTGTAGTCCGCCTCAAGCCCCTTGGCGCGATGAAACGACTGGCCAGAAACCTCGATATGCTCGAATTTTGGCGGCCCCCCTCTGAACGGATCGAGCTGATTGTAGCGCCAAAGCACCATGACTTTCAGCTTTTGGCGCTCATCATTCCGCCACTGCATTGATATCCCACCAAGGAAGGTATCGAGGCGCTTCAGCAATCGGAGACATGCATCCCCGAAATCTGGCTTATTGCCCCCACCCTCGATCGGAATGACCCGGATCGATCGAGGGATGGCCGGTCGCGTCGAACGTACCGACTTTTTAAGTTGGGCGGGATTGCGCTGCACGAAGCTGGCCGCTGTTTCGGCGATGAGCTGGTTGCAACGATAGGTCTGCTCCAGACGACCTTCCCAGCTTGCCCCGAAATTCGCCTCGAAATGCGTAAAAACCGTAATGTCCGAACCGGCGAAGCGATAGATTGATTGCCAGTCATCTCCCACGGCAAATATCTTGGTGAACGGCTTCTGGTGCTTCAGCGCCTTGATCAGGTTGGCGCGGGGCCCGGAAATATCCTGAAACTCGTCGACGAGGATTAGGGAGTAGGGGCTCTGATACCGTCCGGTCTCCACGAGACGCGTGGCATTGCCGATCATCGAGTCGAAATCGATGCGTTGATCTTCTTCCAGCCTCCGGGAATAGGTTTCGGTGATCTTCCAGATGATCTGGGCAAACTCCCTGGCGCGAGTGCGATCGTGAAGCGGCTTGGCGCGCTCAAGCAGCATATCCAGGGTCAGGTGGCTGGCGCGGATGTGTTTGATGCAAACCGCAATCAGCTTGTGATAGTGTTTGATGACAACCGGCTCGAGAGCCTTGACGATTGCCGTGTAGCTTTTTCGTTCAAGCGGAATGCTTCGTCTCGTGATCTCGGCTTCGAGGGCTGTAGTTAGCAATCCATTGCCCGCTTGCGCCGACGTCGTCTGAAACACGTCCATCCCGGCCTTCCGGTAAGCAGCCATCTTGTTTTCGGCATGGGTGACGTAGTTTTCGAACGGGGAGGAACCGTCGGCATTGATGGCTAGATGCTCATGTATGGTGTTGCTGGCGGGATAATAGAAGTCCGGATGCACGTAGCGGATGTCACCGTTATCCTCTTCAATCGGGATCTGACGTTCGTACTCAAACTCGACGGAATTCAGCCAGAGCCAGTTGACAATTGTCTGCTCCTGAAGCGACTTTACATGGACGCCGGCCATCGTGCCGATAGTCGCATTGCCCTTCCGTCGACGCGCTGAGACGTACCGGTCGTAGTCGACTTTTGAATCGAACACCTCTGCCGGAATATCCGCCTTGGGATGAAGGACGAGGAGATTGATCCAGAGATCGGCGAATTCCACATCCGACCGCAGCAACTCGTCAATGATCTGTTCTAGGATTTTGGCTTCGCCGGCGGGATGTTCCACCCAGTCGGCTAACTGGGGCGGGTGGCCTTCCACCTCTTCGATAATTCCGCGACCGAGCGCATGAAACGTGGTCACTTTGCATTCAAGATTTGTGGGATCGACCGCCAGCTGCCGTGCTATCCGCTCCTTCAACTCGTCGGCCGCGCTCTTGTTGAAGGCGAGCACGAGAATTTCTTCCGGGCGGCAGAGCTGCTTTTCGAGGACATAGGCGACCTTGCCGACCATGGTGGCGGACTTGCCTGAGCCGGCGGAGGCAACGAGAAGATTGTTGTCCTCCAATCGAATGCAAGCCTCGCGTTGCTGGTCTGACAATGATCGGCCATCCAGATCGTCGAAGAACGATCGATATCTCGACAGCTCGGTGAAAACGAACGCGTCATTATATCTGTGGCGCACATCCGGATCGGTGATGAACGCGAGCGATTGGGGAAGCGTCGCTTTCAAGGCGGCTGGTATCAGTTCCGGATCAAATAGAGAGTGCGAAAGCGCGGCGGCGGCTTCACCATCCACACTGGCAATGGCCCGTGCAAGGTCGGCATGGGCAAGATATTGACGTTGGCCCTCCACGACAGCCAACAGTTTTTGATCCACTTCGGTCAGGCGTTCGGGGTCGGAGCCAATCAGGTCGAAAAGGTGGTTGTTGATGAAGCTGTAGAGATCGGCCGCCAGCCGGGTTGCGGCCTCTTCGCCAAGACAGGGCAGGCTGTAGACCCTGCTGCGAGACCGGACTTCGACCGAATGCCAGAGCAGCGCCTTACCGACGGAGATAGCTGCAATATCGAGGCAAGCGAGATTGTCAGTACCGTTCAGGTTGATCTGCACGGTCGTCGGTAACGACGAGCGCAGCGTGACCTTCCATTTTCCTTGGGGAAGGAGGCGGGCAAAAAATCCAGGCCGGTATGTTCGAACGCGATCAGACATCAGAGCTCACGTGTTACCAGAAAGTTCAGTCCGGTAGCCATGCGCAATCGCTCCAGTGTCGTTCATACCGCTTCGCGAATTCCATCATTTCCCGAACGTTGGCCATGGGCGCCTGGCAAGCCCGGGCGCAGGTGGTAACCACGTCGCGGTAAAAGGCCGGCGACACCGGTCGGATGCCTTCGTAGTTCATCATCAGATCGGGAAGCCGTTCCGTGATTGTTTCTCCACGAGGGGCCATGACAAGAGTCGGGGGTGTGCTATGCGCGTTGATCAACACGTACCTCCAGCTCGGATCGGCCTGTCCCCGAGCCGGAACGAGTTCGCAGGGGCAAGCGTCACCACCTCCGGAAATCTCCTGATAGATCGCTTCGAGAGCCTGGGCCTTCCTGGCGATCAGAACGCAAGGCCCCGCAGGCGTGTAGCCGCCCATCCGCTCGTCGTACTCGATACCCAGCAGGCGCGCCAGATCGTGGCGGGCCGACCTGTCGAGGCCGGCACGTTCCGAGGTAAACCATTAGAGTTGCCGCAGGGTAATTCCGGCCGCAGCCGCTACCTCTTTCGGTGTATTGGGCCAGCAGGCTACCAGGTTCTTGGCGACTTCCGCCGTATTGTCGTGCTCTTCGTAGACCGAGATCTCGTCATCATCACCGATGTCCTCCGATGGATCCTCTCCCAGAAGCAGCCTGGTCCGACGGCTCATACCGTCATAGCTAAAATAACGCGGCTGATCGGGTGGGAGAGAGGCTTGCCAGAATGACAGCCATGGTCCCGCTTCCCATTCGACGTCTGCGAGTGGCACGGATGGCGGTTGTCGCATTGGCAATTCCAGCCACCGCTCGATCTTCTCCTCGAGTTTTCGGTTGCTGAGCCCCAGAAGTCCACGGCCCGCTCTCCAATTGTGGTCGCCATGTGCATCGTGACAGAGGGCTTCGACGGATGCGGTCAGCGACAGATCAGCCGGATCATGTTTCTTCAATAACCATCCCGAACCATCGTGAGCCGAGCGTAGCGAGGCAGGCACCATCTTATCCTTGGCGTCGGCCACCTCAAGGCGGACGCAGATCCTGGCGAGGTCTGCCGCCAGCAATGGATCTGAATGTGCCAGATAACGATTCACACGGAGAACATCTGGCAGGCCGCGCAAACCCTCCGCGCTTTTCCACGCCGTCAGCAGCACATCGCGCAGAGATCTGCGTTGTTTCATGGTGGAAAATGTCAGCCAGCGGATCGGCAGGCCGGCCACTGTGAGGCCGTAGAGTATAATAGGACTCAAACCATATCGCTCCGCATCCATCAGCTTTATCGGATCGCGAACAGCCACAATGCCGTGCTGAGGATGGAGGAAAAGGAATTTGGCGGTCGAAACGTAGAAGTGATGTTCCCGGTTTGACTGTTGTGCCTGATTGTCCATGGACGCTCTCAAATGGATGAAACCAATATTCAGCATCCTACGATTTCTCTGCCAGGCTCCCAAGCACTTCATTGCGCGAGTAAGCGATTGTTCGCGGCTCCCAGGCCGAAACGGACGGACCACGGTGGTCGTTGCTTGAGGCGGCGCCAATGCGTATTGTGCGCTTGACGACGCTGCAACGGACTGGATGGAATGACCTCGCAACTCGACTTCTTTCCAGTTCCCGTTCAGCTAGCCGCGGAGCGAGTTGCAAGGCCGCAGCTTGTCGCCACGGGCGATCAGACCACAATCAGTTCGGATGATGATGAGGCGATGGCCCGTCATCTCGAAGCAACCGGCAATTACCGCATCCTGCGAAAGCTTCTACCGCGGCCGATCGTCGAATACCCACGGCCGGAGTTCCAGTGCCGCGGCGTGATCCTCGATACCGAAACGACTGGCCTCAACTTTCGCACCGATGAGATCATTGAAATCGGCGTGATTGCATTCACATTCAATGATGCGGGCGAGCTTGGCGACGTCACGGGTATCTATGGCGGGCTTCAGCAGCCGACAATCCCTATCCCGTCCAACATAACCCGCCTCACCGGTATCACCGACCAGATGGTCGCGAGCCAGGTTATCGACAACGACATTTTGAAAGCCCTTATAGAGCCCGCCGATCTTGTCATTGCTCACAATGCTGGTTTCGACCGTCCGTTCTGCGAGGCGTACTCGCCGGTATTTGTCCATAAGGCCTGGGCCTGTTCCGTCTCTGAGATCGACTGGTCGGCGCGTGGCTTCGAGGGTAGCAAGCTCGGCTACCTGATCGGGCAATCAGGATATTTCCACGACGGTCACCGGGCGGTTGATGATTGTTTTGCTTTGTTGGAAGTCCTTGCCCAGATACGGCCCGGTACGGCTGCGGCGCCGTTTACGGAGCTCCATCAGGCTAGCCAGCGGTCACGCGTCCGCATTTATGCGGAGAACAGCCCATTTGACATGAAGGATCATCTCAAGGCGCGGGGCTATCGCTGGTCGGACGGCTCCGATGGCCGCCCGAAATCCTGGTGGGTGGAATTGCCCGAAGAGAAATTCGACGAGGAGCTGCATTTCCTGCGGACAGAGATTTATGGCTGGGATGCCGATCCACCGTTCAAGCATCTGACGGCGCTTGATCGTTTTCGTGCGACCTGACTGAGCGAGAGGGTGATTACGACCGTTCTGGGAATCGACGCAGCTTGGACAGCGGCACAGCCGAGCGGGGTCGGGCTGGTTTCCTTAACGTCAGATTGTTGGAGTCTGATCTTCGCGGGATAGTCCTATAGTCACCTCGTGGCCCACGCTGAAAACGGGCTGATCTCTACTTCCCGACCATCCGGCTCGGTCGCCGACGCCGCGACTCTCCTCGGTGGAATCAGTTGTCAGGGAGAGGTTTTTCCCTGGGGCTGTTTACGCCGTCTTGAAATCTGCGTGCCAACGAACCAGCCCGCCTTCCGTGTCCAGGAACCTTCGCAGGTTCGGCAGGTCCGCGATGGCCTTCTTGACGGTCGCGCCCTTACCTGCCGCGCCCCTATGAGTGGCTACCGTGGAGGCGGCTCGACCAGACCCTCGTTCCATGGACATCGCTCTGGTTGTTTTATTTCGAGGACTGGCTGACGGAGCAAGAATGGCGGGGTGGGGGAGACGATCATCCCGAGGAACTTCTTCTGCGCATGAGCGACAGGCACGCTCTCGATTGCGTCTGCTGAAATGAAACGCGAAGTTCAAAAGCTTGCGATGCGAAACGCCCACAGGGGGCACAGAGAGAAGAATATGATGAAACGAGCTGTGTTGTTGTTCGGGGCAGGAGCCTCAGTGGAGTACAAGGCGCCGTCCACGGCGGCGATCACTGCCGAAATAGAACAGCAGGTGATGGCTGACGATTGGATGAAGGCATGCGGTGGCGACACGGCGTACCAGGCTATAAAGAACCGCCTACAAAGCTACCTGCTGCGGCCAGACGATGTGAATTTTGAGCAGATCTACCACTGTGCGCATGAACTGAGCTATTCGTTCCCTCATACCGAAGGCGCGATGAACGAGTTTCGCCCGCTCCTTCCGGCGTTCACTACGCTGACGGAGCCATTGGATGCCCGGGCACTTCGGGCGCTGTGCGGAAAAATCACCGACGTCATCTACAGCCAGTTCTCGGCCGCCTGCGATGGCAACCCTCTTTCTTTGGCGCCTCTTTCCGCATTCATCGAGAAGATTCGTCGGACCCATGTGACGCGGATCTACACGACCAACTACGACGACTTCATCCTTCAGGCGGCGCCAGATCTCTACACGGGTTTCGCCAATGTAGCGGCCGCCGGTCCGCAGCAATTTGAACTGCGGAAGTTCTGGGAACGGAGCGATGACGCGAGCGTCTTCTATCTGCATGGTTCGGTCCACCTGGGGTTCCCACATCCGATGCCTCAAGGAAGTGAGATCGGTGATCTCTTCTGGTTCCATGCGCGCGACGAGGCACGCAAGCATGCTCGTTTCGACGGCAGCGACGTGTCACGGATGGATGGAACGCAGATCATGCGGACCTCGGTCTTAACGGGGCTGGACAAGCTTTCGCGACTGCAACAGCGCCCGATGTCCCACTATTACGCGGGACTGGCTGCCGATCTAATGCGCGCGGATATCATCTATGTGATTGGCTCCGGCCTCACAGATCTTCACCTGAATAGCTGGCTGCACGAAGCCCGTTCGCTCAGCCCGGCCGTCCCGCTGCTGTTCGTCGACTACTGGAACGGCCACTTCCTAGAGGCGACAGCGTTTGATGCTCACCGCAAGGAAATTCTCCTGTTCCATGAGCTCCGCGTTCATGCGAAGGGACCATATGACGGGGTGCGGGTTGGTGAGCACTGGACACTGTCCCCGGACGGGATGTCGGCTATCTGGGACAACGGGTTTCAAAGCTTCCTGGCGGCGCAGGATGAACTTGACGACGTTCTGGTCCGCCTGAAATGCAAGACTTAGATCCGGAACGGTCGGTTGCTGCCATACAAAATTTTGTATATGATCGCCGCAACTAATCAACGGTCATGAGGACCCCCGTGCAAGTACAACTCCGGCAGTTAAAGGGCTCGTGGACGCTTGGTTACGCGTTGCACAAGCACACGCTTTCGAGCGTGTATGTCGGAGATGACCCGTATGGCCATCCTCAATTCGATACCACCAGATCCGAGCCGGGCGACGCGCTCTTCAAGCTCAAATACCGTGGCGATTGGGGACAAGCGCCCCTAATCGCCGAGCAATTTCGCGTTTCTTTGCTTCCGCTTTTTCCGGCGATTGGTCTGATCGTTCCGGTTCCCGCTTCCACCATGCGACAGCGGCAACCGGTAGAGGAGATAGCAACGGAACTAGGCAAGGCGGCGAACATTCCGGTCTTCAAGACCATTGTTGTGAAAGCCGCTGCCCCGGAAGGCGCTGCTCAGCTAAAGAACCTCAATACGCGCGAAGAGAAAGATGCGGCGCTCGCCGGACGGTTTTCGATTCATCCGGCCATCACCAACCAAGGCAAGTGGAACGCCCTGGTCGTTGATGATCTGTTTGACACCGGTGCCAGCATGGACGCCGTGTGCAAGATCCTGAAGACTTATGATAAAATCAGTAACGTCTATGCTGCGGCTGTCACCTGGAAGTAATGCCATGACCACTGTTTTCATTGCCGGATCCATCGCCATCAGCAAGCTTCACCATCTGGTCAAGGAGCGGATCCAGAAGATAATCGATGGTCGTCTCGATGTTGTGGTTGGCGACGCGGACGGCGCCGACACATCCATTCAGCAGTGCCTCACCGAGCTTGGGGCCGCGAGCGTGACAGTCTATTGTAGTGGCGACCGGCCTCGCAACAACATTGGACGCTGGCCCGTCAAGAACATATATCCGAAGGCAGCGCCCGGCAGCAGAGCATTCTACACCGCAAAGGACGTTGAGATGTCGCGCGCAAGCGACTATGGGCTGATGATCTGGGACTGCAAAAGTACCGGCACCCTGAGCAATGTTATCGAACTGATAAATCAGCAGAAAAAGTCCGTTGTATTCGTAAACAAACGACAGGAATTCGTGACGGTTTCTGACGTGCGAAGCCTGGAGACGCTTCTGTCGTTTATGTCGGATCACGCGCGAATGAAAGCCGATGAGAAAATCGGTCTGAATTCCAAGATATCGTCCCTCGCCCAAAGCGCATTCTTGCTGGATGACAATAAGAACCGGAAACCTTCCATCACACCAGAAGCCACACCGGATGCAGGACACGACAACCAACAAGCAGCAAATATGAAGTTGCGCATGGCGTTGATCCAGGCGATTGAGGCGCACGTGAAGGCGCAAGGCTGGACCCAGACAGAGGCCGCTCGCATATTGGGTGTCACTCAGCCCCGCATGTCGGATCTGATCCGTCACAAGGCCAGTGTCTTTGGTCTGGATTCGCTCGTCAACATGGTAGAGGCGGCCGGTCTGCAGATCGAGGTGCGTGTGGCGGCGTAGCAAAACATCGTGCTGGAAGCTGCTGGGCTAGCGGCGCTTCTCTCCTCTTTGAGGGGAAGGTTCGTAGTTCGTAGTAGCCCCTTGGAGTTAGGTCAGGCCTTCCGCAACTCCTGTGTCGATCACGCGTACGGTAGGCTATTAGTCCCATGGAATCAGCGCCCATGGGCAACCGCTCGTTTCCGCCCGGATGATCGCCAAGAAGCTCGAGATAAAGCCGCAGTCGGCGCTCCGAATCGTCGGCGAGTTCGGTCTGCGCGGAGGTTTCTGGGGGATTATATTTATGGACAACGGCGTCCCGCGCCGCCGAAAAGAATGTTGCCTGCGCTATCGACAGAATTGGGGGCAGCAAAGTGCGAAAACCATACCTTAAAGCCAGGCGAACGCGATCACTATGTGAAGGCAAGCATTTGACTTTATTATGCCGCGGCTGCGCTTGGGCAAATCGGCAACGCCACGATTTACCCAGAAACCGCAGCCAGGGGCAGGACTCCGTCGGCTGGACGATAGTTCCACTCTACACCTTCTTGCCCCAAGCCTTGCAAGCTCAAGATGCCACAAGGCAGGTTTCGGGATGCGACCTTTCGGCGCAGAAATTCGGCTTGAGCACGATCATGCGTGGAAAGAAAGACTTGGTATCCACGATCAGCTACAAGATTGCAGATGAAATCCGCGAAGGCGGCAGCATGAATTGCGTCATTGTGCTGCAGCGGATCGTCGAGAACTAAGCCGCGCCAGCGCGACCAAGGATATGTCAGGCTGGCAGCGCACAGCATGCTGACCGAAAGCGCCGCCATCTGTCCTTCGCTATGCACCAGCACGGGATCGATCTGCCCGACTTCGGCCGGAACCTCGCCATCCTTTGTGGCGCTTTGTTCGACACGGCGATTTCGGACATGGTGGTCGATGCCGACCCTTGGATCGCAAAGAATGGCCCGGCTGACCGATTTCATGAGATTGGCAAGCGGCTTCATATAATTTGCGTTGAATTCGGCGACCTCGTCGAGGATCTCCGAACTCGCGACTTGAGCGATGTCTTTCGCTTCCTGTGTAGCGTTTGCAAGCCGCGATTTCGCATCGATCGCGGCCTGTACCTCGGCGCGAAGCTGTGGTCGATCGCTATTGGGCGCCCCGCTGACCTCTGCCCGGAGGTTTTCCAGGGCTATAACGTGATTTTCGACAAGGCTTTTCGCCGTTCTTCCGTCGCGCAACTGTTTCAGAAGATCTTCTGCTTCACTCACTTTCGCCCGCGTCGCCGTGGAGCTTATGGTCAGTGACTTCAATCGGTCGGCGTCAGGTTCGTCGGAGCCTTTGAAATTCAACTTGCGCCACGCTTCGATCGCTTCGTTTTTCCGTTGGGACGCTGCATTGATCAAATCGGCGCCTTGCTGTTTGCGAACGGTCGCCGCAGTCGCCGCAACGTCCAGAGAAGCAAGGTCCTGCTCAACGGCCTCGTGGGCCGATGACGCTTGCTCGCTCACTGCTTCCTTGGCCAAAAGACTCGCTTCCGCGCGACCCAATGCGTCCTCAAGCTGATCTCCACGTGGTGAGCCCGCATCGAAGACCTGATCATATTGAGCGACGGACGTAGAGATTGTCTCAAGCGCCTTGGCCGCAACATCCTGTTTATGGGTGGCGGTCGTAAGCTCGGCCTGCGCCTGATCGCGGCGCCGAACAGCCGCCGCGTGGGCTCCGCCAGATGCAAACAGGGTGCCGGATAGTTTGTTTCGCCAATACCACTTACGCTGCCTCAGCCACGCAATATCCGCGGCGCTTTTCGCGAGCTGGTCATGACGGCGCTTTGCCGTGACGGTGTCGGCGGTCAAACCTGCGCCAAACACCCTGGCCCCGAGGTCTATGTTTGCCTGCTCCTCCAAACGACGCTCGTCGTGCAGATCATTGCGGCGCCGCTCGAGCGCGCGAAGTTCGCCCAGCTTATCCTTCGCCAATTCCCGTTGCCGCGTCAGACCGATCACCTGCGATTCCTGCGCGAGCACGAGCGGTGCCAGCCGTTCAGCGGCCCCAGCCGCGCGGCGCTTCAGTTCTCCTTCGATGTCGAAATGGGTTGTGCAAACAGGGCAATCACAGGACTCGTGCGTCAAGTTTGCCGCCACGCTCGCAACAGCGCTCGACATCGCAGTTACAGTCGTTCTCAGTTCGGAGAGAATCTTCTCTTGTCCTTCGACAAGCTCATCGAATGATGTCATCTCGCCATTGGCCCGCGCGATATCGTCATTGAGATTCGGGCTAGTAGCTTCCAGCGCTTCGATAGACGACCGTAGCTCGGCAATCCTCGAATCCCGTGTCATCCAAGCGAGAACATTCTCCCGCTCGGATTGCGCAAGTTTGACACGCTCATCCAGCCGGCCGACATCACCCTCGATGCGGCGCACAATCTGCAGGCGGCGTTCAAGCGATGATAGTTCCCTTGTCTCGCCCTCCAACTTGGAGCGAGCATTTACAACGTCGGCGTCCGCCGTCTCCTTTCTCTGAGCAAGCAGAGCGGCAGACTGGAGTGCGTCCTTCAAACCTTTAAGACGGTCACGCAGGTCTCGGGCATTCTTCGCAGCCAGCCGGCTCGCATTTTCGCCGTCACTTGCCTCGGCACGCGCTGCCTCAAGGTCTTGGCGCTTCGCCGCAAGGGAGGTAATCTGAGCGTCGATAGCTGCGGTGGCCACCTCCAATTCCGAACATTGGCGGGACGCGTCCTCCCAGGCAGCGAGCGCCTCGTTTCCGGACATAATGTTGGTCGCCAGGATTCGGGCTTCATCGCGTAGCCCGTTGAGTCGCGTCTCAAGGCTTCCGATCGTCCCGTCATCGAAAGCTGCGATCAGCGACGCCGGTCCGTTTCCAGCACCTTCCTCCAACAACTGGGAGATTGCCTGTGCCAATTGCGTTGACGCATCGTCATTGAGGGCGCCGACGCTCGTGAGACCCGACCACAGGCTTGCCTCCGTATCAAGGAGGTTGCGAAGAGCGGAGACCTCTTTGTTGAGTTCGTCGATGCGGTCGGAAAATGCGCGGCTGGCTTTGGTATTTCCCTTTCCGTGCAGCGCCTTGGCGATCTCTTCCACCTGTTTGCTTTGAGCGGCCTCCTTTAGGATATCAAAGCGTTCCCCAGGTTCTCGATTGGTCAACCGCGACTTCGTCGATTGCCCGAGAAAGTGTGTCAGCAGCAAATAGCTCGACAGTTCGGAAATGTTGCGATCCCAACCCTCGTCCCGCAGAAACTCCGCGATTTCCGGGATCGAGCCGGCCACGGTAGACTTTGTTGCTCTCGAAGACGACAAAGTGCGCGAGAGGCTATTGCCGCCCGAGAAGTCCAGCGTGACGCTGGTGGGACCTGGAGCGCCCTCGCGCCAGCGGCACAAGTAGCTTCCAACTTTCTTAACCCCGTCCGCATCCCGAAAATGGTCGATCTTGTCCGTCAGCGCCCATTCGAGGCCATCGAACATCGACGACTTTCCGATACCATTGCTGCCGTGAACGACGAGCACGCCAGGTCCGTCCGGAAGACCGATGTCCAGGCTCTTGAAAGTCCGGTACTGTTCAAGCCGAATGCGGTTGAGATAAACGCTGCTCATTTGGACGCCTCTCTGGCTTGAACGAGCTCGGTAACTAGGCTTTTGGCGTCATCCTTCAGCTGGTCAGCCTTGGCCACCCATTGCTGAGCGACCTTCTTTTCCAGCCCATGCTTTTCGAGAATGCGCTCTGCCAGCTCGTAGGTTTCATCAAGGGGGGCGTCACTGACAGAGCCTACATTCGCCCAAGGCATTGCCAGGAACGTTCTGGCGAGGAAGGTGTTGACGGACCCCTGCACATCAGTCTTTTTCGGGATCCAAACGACCTTCCTGCAGACAGTCTCGTCCCGTTCGAGAAGATCGACCAAACGCTTCCAGTCGCCTGATGGCGTCGGCGATGTCGCACAGAGGAACAGATGAGCGTTGATCACCTCGCGTTCCAACATGAATGAGCGCGCTACGACCATCTGTGCATGGAGTTTCTTCAGCGCCAGCTTTACTTGGTCGGGGGAGTCGAGCGCTATCGGGGCGATGACAACAGGATAATCTCCGAGCCGAAGTCCGAACAGACCGTCAAGCCGCTCGACATTCGGCTGGGTTGGGCGGCTGCGGAAGTTCGGTGAGGTGAAATCGGCAACCTCGTCGGCTCGCCAGTGGAGCGCTTGGGCAGCCTCAATCAAGAGTGATTTTAGTATCTCAGGTGTCATGCAAGCACCCTTTCACGGTCGTCGTCCTGGCGCTTTCGCCATTGGCCGAATTCTTCCTCGACAGCTCGTCGCCATGTCGAAAGATCTGTGTTCAATGCAGATCGCCAATTAAGATCGTTGCGCACGATGGCCGGTCTTATCCGGCGGGCTACGCTAAGGCTTATGCCTGGGTCGCCCGCATTGAGCACTGTATCATCCGGCCCGGTGACCTGAACTTCGGCGCTTCCGGACAAAATCAGTGCGTCGACATCCCATTGTTCGGGTCGGCTCCAATCCGTCAATAAGTTTCCGCCAAGGATTTCCGTGGCTGCCGATCCCAACGCCAGTCCGTCCACGTCGAAGGTCAAATTCCCCCTTTGAACCCCCGCCGGCTTGAGAGGCTCGCCGAGATGCGTGGCGAGGATAAGAACCAAAGCGCTTGCCATTCGCTCCACCGTGCTGGCGTCTCCATTCCAAGGGTCAGCTTTAATGGTGCCGATGCTGCCCAGCCAGGCCAAGAAGTCGCGGCGAAGAGCTGGTGACGCGTCGAGAGTCGCGCGCCAATCATTCCACGTAGCAAGCGTTGCTTGCAGAACATCCTGAGCGATGTGTCCAAGCCCGAAACATTTGCCGGCTACTTTGGTCTTCGAGAGCATAAAGTCCAACTGGCGGACGAGGGACGCATCAATGGACTCACTGATGCAAAAACGGCCAATCTCGCAATAGGGATAGCGTGAGGAACTGGAGTGGGCGACAGGCGCAAACGGCAGCTTTGCCTGCCAGCTTGATTTCACGGCCGCGCCGACGCTCAGCGATATTTTTCCACCGCTTGCTTTGCTCAATCTGACAAAGTCATCAACCTTAACCCGATCCATCGGTGCATCCATTTGGATCGTGATCGACACCGGCGCGGTTTCGCACTGCTCGACGAGTTCTCGTAGCGCGACCTTGCCACGCTCCACCAAACTCTGTGTCGCCCTATCCCAGCCGATGATGATCGTTGATGCTTCATGGGCGGTCTGGCCAGCGAGCTGCTGTTTTACCGCACCATCCGCCAGCTTTTCGAGATGCCGTTCGTAGAAGAATGTGTAGGTCTCTGCGTTCAGCGTTGGAGGCACGAGGAGGTCTGGATGCGTCTTAAACCTTTCCAGAGACTCCGCCTCAAACGCCTGGAACAGCTTTTCGGCTGGAAGATATCGTGTCTTCTTGTCGGGGCCATGGCGCAGGATAACGTGGTTGAAACGCTCTGAAAGGGACGTGCCGCCGATCGATATCCCAACCGCTTCTAATCCTTCATCGTGCTTAATAACGTCCGAAATTTTTCCGCTGCTACGGCGCACGTTGATACCTGCCTGTCGAGCAGCAGCCAGCACCGCAAAGACCATGCATTGATTGAGTTGCGCTGCCCGGCCGAGAGAGAGGAGTGGCCCGCTCGTATTGATGGTCAGCAGACGGTCACGGCGAAGGAGAGGCGTCAGGCTATCGAGGATTCCGCGCTCTAGCAGTACTCGGTGGAGTTCGCCCTCGTATATAGGTTCAAGGTCGGCTTCCGGATCCTGGTCTTCATGTGCTGCCAGGACGGTTGTCCTCAAACCGCCCTGATCAAAATAGTTCAGAAAGGTCTCCGTGAACTGCACATGCTCAAACCCTTTTATCATCAGATTGAGAATGTCCGTCAGCGCTCCATCGCCATTGCCGCTCACGAGATAGCTGGCAGGAGCGTTAGGCTCTACCGCCGCTGTACCAACGCCTCTCTGCTTCCAATAGTCATAGATGTCGGCAGCCCCGGCTCTCTTTTCCTCGCCGAAGCCCATGGCCAGAATGACTTGCTTGACGACATAACTTGAGCCGTTATCGAAACTCAGCCTCCACTCCGATCCCTCCGGGGCGAGGCTCGTAAGTCTGTGCCGCTCTTTCCAGAATAGTTTTTGCTGCAGTCGCGCCTTGTGGCCGTGAAATTCTTGGACAAGCTTGGCCGTGACAGCACCACCAGTATCCAGCTCCCAGTTGAGGAAGGGCAGGGCGGCGTCTCGTTCAAGTGATCCAAGGGACGGCCATTCGTAGATGTGAGGGTGAAGAAGCCGTGGCGAATCGCTTTGCAGTTGCAGCACCTCGTCGGCGGGATCGAACAAGGTCACACGGCAATCAAGCAACGCCAGCGCCAAAGCACAGGTCACGCCCGCCGCGCCCGCCCCGACAACTGCAATCGACCCGTTTGTGTCGACCTTACCGCTCTCGTGCATCGCTCTGACCAGCTGCAACGCACGAACTTGTTGCGAATAAAATGTGATACGGCGGTCAAACGTACCGACGAAGTAAAGGCCCTCTACGCCAGGTATCGTCGCGGATGTCATCCAGTTATTGAGATTGTCTTCAGCCAAATTCATGCGCGCACTGGTTCAAGTTAAATGAAAGCGTACGCGCACGTCAAAGACGCTGCTCCCCGCCATTATTCCTCGACGCAACTCGAAGTTTCATGAATGTCTTGGCAGTAAACTGGGCGGGATGCAATCTCGGGAGGACAAAACCTGAGTTGGAAGGGAACAAGCACGCGATAACTTTGGTCAGGCGGGTTCTTCGGCACTTCGCTTTGCCACCTTTATCGCTTCGGAGATGCGCATTGTCTCGACCGAAACACGAGCTCGCCGCATACCGCGGACTGAACCCGGCGCCCTGCACTTATTCGTACGGTAATTCTCCGAAAAGACCGATCATGAGATCGCCGCTCAATACCTTGAAGGGGATCTCAACATACTGACTTGAGTGTCTCGGCTTGGCAGGACCATCATTCGGAGCGTTTCGCGTATGCCCTTTAACATGCTCACCGTTTTCCTTGACGAACGGCAGAATGACCAAGCGACCGTGGTTGGCGGAAACGATGGTCCCCTCAGTCCAAAGGGTGGTTCCGTCATCGGATTGTCCGCTATTCGTCGTCTTGACCTGCCAGCCGACTTGACCGTGTTGCTCATACCAGAAGACGACCCCGCTACAGACGAGCACCTGCTCGCCGCGTGCAAGGGCTTCGTCGAGGAGCCGACGGACGCTTGCCAGCTGTAACAGTTTATTGGCGCGGGGAAGCAAAATCTGGCGAATTTTGGCCTTTACCTCTCCCCAGTGTTCCGTCGGGTTCAGATCAAACCCGGACGCGATCTTCGATCGCTCGATAAGTGTGGCGCCACGCTTGTGAAGGGAACCGTTTGCCAGCACGTCCCAGACGCCCTCGTAGGATTTGCCCATCGCGAGCCTTTCGCGCAGCTCGCCGACGCGAATACCAGTCACATAGGGAAATGCAGTCAAGGCGACAGCCAGAGCTTGCCGAAACGGTTCAGCCCCCTTGGTGAGCTGCAGCTCTGACGCCAGGAGGGCCGGCACCGCGACTTTGCGCCGCTTCGCTTCGGCGAGCATGAGCGCTTCCTCGGAATGCAATCGTTCTTTCGCCTGGAGGGCCTTTGATGTCTTTAACTGCAGCGAACGCCGGAGATCTTCTTCCATCGGGATTAGCTGCAGGTCTGAAGCGTAGCGCGCATTCAAACTTGCGCTCGCCGCGACAGCAGCATCGGCATCTGAGTAACGGTCTAATTTAACGCCACCGTCGGAAGTTGGAATCCTACGGTCCCGCCACTTCGGCGCACCTGCTCGGCTGACGGCAAGCTCGTGCATTTCCCAGAAACCGTTGAGGGCCTCGTAGGTCGGCCAGACTGCCAAAACGGTGTCAAAATCCCGCTTGCTATCTCCCCATTTCATCGTGCACTCCGTCGCGTGTCATCCAGGCGTCAGCTCGCCACTGACGGCCGATATATCAGGATGGAAGAGTCGGGTCGTGATTGAAAGACCTGTCGAACACTTTCCAGTTGTTCTCCAGTCTCCCCAACACGTTTTTCGTATAACTATCATCGGCTTGGATGCTCGAGAAACAACGTGTTTCGCTAACATGCTGAAATCCCACGGGGTCCCCATCATGCGGGTGAGCGGTTCGAATCCCATCAAGACCTACAGACGGCAAAAAGGGGCGGGAAAGGCTGCTTACTGCGGTATCGACGAGTGACCGGAAAGAGGGGTGCCTTAGCGGCCAGACAGCTTGGATGCTGAGGGTGCCGCACGATCCGTTCTCTCTCGGCAGGCAACAGCGCTCCCCAAAACACAATCAGGATCGTCGGAGATGATCCGACATTTGAAGAATGCGCGTGATACTACCGTCAAATCACGCTCGCAGGCAATGGTGACCCTGAAGACGTCGATCTGCGTGACACGCTGGATCAAATCCGAGGAAAAGTCGCGCTGATCCGGCATATCGCAGCCTACCGACCTGGCGACATCGACACGCCGTTGGCCTCCGCAAAATCAGCCACGCGCGCATTGGCGCGTCGTTGGCTATGGTTGCATGAGGAAATCATCGCACATGACAAGGAACGGGAACGCATTGTCACCAAACGCGCACCAGACTTGATGGCTTCGCATGGGATTGCAACGCTGACAGTGGCGAAGATGTTGATTTAGTTGGCGATGAACCGACGCGGATTCGCTCGGAAACTGCCTTTGCAAAACTTTGCGGTGTTTGCCCGATCCCAGCATCTAGCGGCAAAACAAATAGGTTCCGATTGAACCGTGCCGGCAATCGACAGGCTAATGCTGCACTCCATCGCGTGGCCATCGTCAGAATGCGAAGCCACGAACCTTGCCTATGTAAAAAACGCACGAAAGACGGAAAGAGCAAAAGCGAAATCATTCGCTGCTTGAAGCGCTACATAGTTCGCGAAATCTACAGCCAGATCTGTGTACCGAAATCTGCCCAAATCACCGCTTGACGAACATAGGAGCTTCAACGCGATGGTGGAAACAGTGTTCAAGACGATCAAGAACGAGCTGATCTGGCGATCCAGCTTCCAGACCCGAAGAGCTACGGAATTGGCCCTTGGCCGATATATCGACGGCTTCTACAATCCACGTCGGTGACATTCCGCATTGGGATACAAATTGCTGGCCTCATGCAAGGCCGAAATGGCCATCACAGAGTGAAAGCCTCTCCACAAAATCCGGGCAAGACCAATTACGCCGCCGTTCACTTATAGAGGAATGATCTCTCATATAGCAATGAATAGATGGGGTGGTTGCCGCCAGATTGCTGCTTTGCTGAGACATTGTGGCGCCGACGAGGGATTGGCTTTAAGAATCAGTTAAGGTTAATAAAGCATCCTCTTCGCGCAACGAACCAGGTTTGGAGAAGCAAGGATGCGAACAGCCGTGTGCCCTAAGCTCCCCGCTTTGGCTTTGTGTTTGGTGTCGTGGATAGCTTTCGGTTTTGCGTCTCCGCCACACCTCTACAAATCAAGGGGTACGCAAATGGAAGCGACCCTAGAACCCCGAACAACCCAGAACGCAGATCGTTTTGCATTCCTCGTCGGTAGGGAGGACTATGGTAAAAAAGGCGCCCGGATCAAGCTGCGGGGTGCCCACGAGATTGGTTCTGTAACATCGGCGGTTCTGACGAAAACCTCGAGGCTGCCGCGCAGGAATACGGCAGGGCTATCAGCCGGGATATCGATCGCCCAACCTGGCTTCGTGCCGCTGCTATCTGCGTCTGAGTTCGGGGAACTCAGGCAAAGCTTCGAGTATTTTACAAAGGGAGACGCTTCGGCACGTCATAAACCCGAAGATGACCGTTTGGCCGGTGTCCCGCCTGTTCTCGCTGCCCTCGTCACCAATGATTCGGCTGATGTTCTTGCCACGGCCTACGCACCGACGGACGCTTACCATGCTCCAGAGGGGGCTTTTGATGCAGTGCTGGGAGGCGAAACAGACATGGGTCGTTTTGTTCCCCCGGTGGAGGAAGGTGACCATGATTGGATGGGTCAGCCTCTCCCAGCATCGGTTTTCTCGGCCACTGAACAAAAATGCTTGGCGACCGGTATTTACTTTGAAGCGCGCGGTGAAGAGGTGAAGGGACAGGCTGCTGTCGCCCAAGTTATTCTAAATCGAGTGCGCAACCCCAAATATCCCGGCAGCATCTGCGAAGTAGTGTACCAAAACAAGAGCTGGTTCAACAGATGTCAGTTCTCTTTCGCCTGTGACGGTGTAGCCGATTTGATTGTCGACCGAAGAGCTTTTCGGCTCGCGAAGGACGTCGCGATGGCGGTATCTGCCGGCAAGATATTTCTTGCCGAGGTCGCTTCGTCCACTCATTATAATGCAACCTATGTGAACCCTTCCTGGGCCCGCTCCATGCAGCGCATGACTCAGATTGGTTCGCATATTTTCTATCGGACGATAGGCGGCGGCTGGAGCTGATAGGCACCACGCCACGCCTTCTATCCGTGCATCGGGGCTTTTCCGTTAGATGAAAGCTGAATGCTCAATATGGTGGATTCGTCTAAAATGGATACTCTGACTATAGAGTCGTATCTTGTCTCAGCCTCTAAACTATCGATTTTAATTTCGCGCACACAGCCGCTTACGGTGAATTTTCTCGAAATCGCCCATGGTTTCCGCAAGAGGAGTTTTGCCGGTGAGCAACGCTGTTGTCGCTTGGCAGTCAATCGTAAAAATGCGCCGAACTGGCCCAAGTTTGCCATTTAATTGTGCGAATTTCGACTGTCGGGTTCTCAAATTAAGTGCATGTGTGTCAACGGCGGAGATTGTCGAGGTGAACAGCAAGAGGCCGGTAAGCATTGTGGTCGTGATGACCAAGGGAAAACGCACGTGTAACCCGGTCTGTCGTCTCCGAAGGAAGAAAATTATCTATTAACGTCAAATCACCGAAGCACCTCCTGCAGCCAGTCAAACGATTGAAGCCAAACTTCTCGATGATCAGAATGTTTCCGAGCAGGCGGAGGCGCCGCTGAATCAAATTCTGCCGTGGGCCGGTACGCGTTGGGAGTCTGGTGGTGCGACAATGGAATCGGTGGGAACAGAGAACGCCTGGATTGTCGAGCGGATCCTCGATCGCGGCGCCATGTCGGGTCTATCGACTTCCGGAGATTTGCGCCGCGTACCACGCGGAGACGGCTTTTATCTGTTCTTGCGTCATGTTCTCGGCGATCTCTGCCATGACGTGCGAGTATTGAGTGCCGCCGCGCGTTCCTTCCTTCCAGAGATGAAGGTGCTCTGAGAGGTACCATTCGGGCAAGCCGGAGAGATATGGATAAAACGGGTTACGGGCGCGGCCGGCGGCGCTGTGGCAGCTCTGACAGGCGGGAAGTTTGCGAGAAGCGATGCCCTCCAGTGCGATGCGTCGCCCGAGCTCCAGAAGTTCATCCCGGCTGGCCGGGGGTCCCGCAGCTGCCGCCATCGGCACCGCGCTTCCTCCGGCATCGCCTTCGCCCTCGAGCACCCCCGCCTCGTCCTGTTGTGTTTCGGTGGCCGAAACCATCGTTTCCACAGCATCCGTCGCGACCGCCGGCTGGGCGGATGCGGGTGCGTCGTCGCTCGTGTCGGAACCTGCCGGTCCGCGAGCAGCCACGGCTTCGTCGCCGGAACCAGGGGGCGCCGGCTGCGCCGCAAAATAGCGCGCGAGTTCAGCGAGCACCGCCGCCTCGTAGCGGGTCGCGGGCGGCTCCATGAATCCGCTCTGGCGGTCGCCGCGCGCAAAGGCGAGCAAAGTAGCGTAGAGATAGGGCGCGGGTTGGCCGGCAATCGCCGGAAAGGCGCGGCGGGCTTCGCCCTCTCCGCGGCCCAGCCCGTCGCGACCGTGGCAGCGGGCGCAATCGGTGAGAGCGTTGTCGATGATGCCGTCGAGCGCGGGCACGGTTTCACCGCCCGCTTCGAGTTCGTCGTCAGCCAATCCGCCGCCCAACGCGAGGTCCGCATATTCGGCCCGGGACATGTCGGGAAGCGCCCGAAGAAACGCCACCTGCGCCCAAACCTCGTCCTTGCGGTCCTGCGCCGGCCAAGCCGGCATCCCCGAATACTTGATGCCGTTCCTGACGATCCAGAACAGCTCCTCGTCGCTCCATTCGGCAACCTTTTCCTCAAGCCGCGGCGGCGAGGGAACCATCTCCTCGACCACCGGCGATTGCGGCACGCCGGGGGCGCCGTGGCAGGCGGCGCAGCCGGTCGCGTAATGCCCGGCCGCGCGACGCACCAGCATCGGATCGCCGAGGTCGATCTCCTCGGGCTTCGAGATCAGCATCGACTGTGTTCTGACAGCATTCTCCATCGTCCAGCCGAGGAACCAGCGGGTCACCGGCCAATGCCCGGACGAGGCGGCGATCGAGACCAGGCCCAACCAGCCGACCAGCAGCGCGCCCGTCACGCCAAGCACGGCAAGGCCGGCGATCCTCTTCCAGGTGATGACGACATTCAGGCGCATGGATCCCTCCCGGGCGGTCGCGGGCCCATTACCGGCAGTCCCAGAAGACGAAGATCGGCAGCGTCTCGAAGACCACCGCGGCGAAGGAGAGCGCGGCGAGAAGTAGCGTCGAGAATTCCAGGAAGCGCTCACGCGCCTCGGGCGTGTCCTGATTGTTGCTATAGCCGCCGCCATCGGCGCGCCATTCGCGCCAGGAGCGGCGGGCAATCAGCAGGATCAGCAGCAGGCAGACCGCCGTGACACCGGCAATCGCCACGCGCGTGCCGCCTATATTCCTGAAGACATCATCATTCGGCGCGCACCGGTAAGCCGCCAGAAAATAGCTGAACAGGAAATGGAAGCCCCAGATGGTCGGCGCGGCGACCAGGGTCCAGAGGTTGTCTTGCGTCTTGCCGAATACCTGCATGTGTCAGCCTCACGTCAGAACGGGGAGATAGGCGAGCGTCCCTACTGTGACGATCACCGTGAGCCCGAGGAAGTGCCAGTAGAGCGCGACGTTGAAGATATCGATGTCGTGCGCCGGCGTCATCCGCCCCGCCAGCGAGCGGGCGAGGCAGTATCCAAGCATGAGACTTCCCGCGACGCCGTGC
>MDTD01058244.1_pt1 | contig 38069 bp, 32 predicted proteins | sample 811221 | NCBI WGS metagenome assembly MDTD01 (sample SAMN05326646, study PRJNA326480) | marine metagenome | isolation source: seawater | place: Pacific Ocean: South West | collected 2011
GATTAGAAAAATATAAAATCTTACTTAAATTTAGAAACATACCTTTTGATGCTGATTTATTTACTTGGAACAGCGATTAATTAAATTTAGACCGATATACTCGCATTTGCAGGTACATCTAATTTAAATAATAGAATATTTTTTTCTTAACTTTTCTATCTAAATTATATGTCATCCCCTGTACATCAGCCATACTTCTAAACCAAGCTGGTTTGTGATCTACTAATTTGAATTTATTTTTTGGTAAAATTTTCCATTTATATTTCAAATAAAAAGGAATTGTTTTTTTTTTACAGGTCAAAAAAGAATGCTTTTTAAGCTTATTTAAAGTTTTATTATTATAAGACATTAAAATTTTTCCAAAGCCCTTATTTCTAAACTTGTTATGAATTATAAAAGAGTCAAAATAATAATAAATTAAAGGTTTATTATTAATATTACTTTTTCTTTTTCTTAACAAAGTATAACCGATTAAAATTTTATTTTTTATCAACATATTATTAATATCTGTATTTCTTACTTTTTTTTTAAACCATTCTAATTGTTTTCGTATTGTCCATGACCAGTAAGAATTTTTAAGTTTACATATTGATAATATATGTTCTTTTTTTAAATTTTTGGTTTTTATAGAAATTAAAGTAATATTTTGACTTCTTTTTAAAATTTTTTTCATATAAGTACTATTCAATTTTTCATTTATTTTTAATTAAATAAATAATTTCATCATTAATTTTTTTTGATAAATGTGATGAAGGATGATCTATGTCAGAAATTAAAATAATATTATCTCTAACTGAATAACATTTATTTTCATCACACATATATTTTTCTGGATATATTCTTTTTATATTATTAAATAAAAATTTGTCGTAAAAAATATATGCATTTTTTGACTTATTCTCAAAAATTTTTTTATCTAAAAATTGGTTTTCCAAATATCTATTTTTTTCATACAAACTGATCAGTTTCATGTCATAATTAAATTTTACTGATGGGATGGGATAAATTAAAATTATTTTGTTTCCATTTTTTATAAGTACTCTGAAAACTTCTTGATATAAAGGTTCCATTTTTTGCAAATTATTTTTACTCTCTCTATGCATAAATCCACCAAAAATTATTACACTATTCTTTATTTTTTTTAAAAAATCGTCTCTTTCTTCAATCATGTCTTGTCTAAAAAAAATTTGAGTTTCTTGATATAATAATGTTAAAGAATAATTGTGACTTACCAATTGGTCCCCAAGATTTCTTGCTAATGGTACCATATGGCTATCTCCAACCAAATAAACTTTATTACTTGAGTCTCCCACTGTGCAAAAATTAGAATTTGATATATTATTAATATTGCATTTTTTTCTAATTTTTTTTTGGGAATACATTTCGTTAAAATTTTTTTCTTTAAGAGTTTCAGGCACTCGATTTTCATATCCTTTAAAATAAATACTTCCATAATTGAAAGTAATGGAAATTATTAAGCAAGTTAAAATTGATACAGATAGTTTTTTAAATTTAAAGTTTTTATTTCGAAATGGTTTTTCAACAAAAAAATAACTAAATATAGAAATAAATATTATAAACATCCACATAAAAATTATTTTTTGGTTATTGTCTGAAGTAAATTCATAAATTCTATCAAATGCAAGAATTGGAAAATGCCAAAGATAAAGTGAGTATGATATTAATCCTAAACCAACCATTAATTTTGTGGAAAGTAGTTTAGAGATTATTTCATTTCCAGTTGAAAAACATAAAATCAAACATACTCCTAGAATTGGATAAATTGTCAAAAATGAAGGGTGTCTCATTTCATCATCAAAATAAAATAATGAAAAAATTATTAATAATATTCCAATAATTAAGGCAAATTCATTTAGAAATCTATTATTATTAAATTTAAAATGTTTAAATTCATAATAAGAAATAATTGATCCGATTAATAATTCCCATCCCCTTGTAGGAAGAACATAAAAATTAAATGATGGATAATTTTTACTACCCCAATCTGCTACAAATAAACTTATTATAAAACCAGTAATAAAAAAAATATGAATAAAATTTTTAAAGTATTTATAAATGATGAACAAGAGGAGTGGAAAAATTATATAAAATTGCTCCTCTACTGATAACGACCATGTATGCAAAAATGGTTTAAAAAAACTTGCCTCAGCACCATATTGTAATCCAGAATACCAAAAGTAAAAGTTTGAACTAAAACCCAATGAATACAATATAGATTTTGAAAAATCTTCAAATGCTGCTGGGGTTAAACAAAGCCATGCCAAAGGAAATGTGCCCAATATAACAAATAATAAGGCAGGTATAATTCTTCTGACTCTTCTTTGATAAAAATTTTTAAAAGAAAAGTTATCACTAATAAAAAGTTCTTTAAGTATTATCGAGGTAATTAAATAACCAGAAATTACAAAAAAAATATCCACACCTAAAAATCCACCAGTAAAAATTTCATTTTTGAAAATAGTTATTTTTGCATGATAAAAAACTACAGCTAGAACTGCTATAGCTCTCAAACCATCAATTTCTGGTCTATATGTAATTTTCATAATTGATTATTTGATCAAATTATATTTTTCTTGCTTAAAAATAAGACATAAATAAGCCAATAAAAACGATATTGGCAACATAACTCTTGTTGCACTAGTTCTTAAATGCCACTCAAGATCATATGAAGTGACAGTATAAATAAAGAAAATAAATAATAAGTAAAAGATAACAATTAAAGAACCGTATAATAAAAATGTTTTCTCACTGTTTTTTAATTTTTTAGTACCAGAGAGAACAAAAGTAATAAAAAAAGTTGAGATCAAAATGGATATTATAAACGGTTTTGTAAAGAAAATACCTTTTGAAATTATAAGAATATTTTTTACTTCTATTAACCTTTCAAGAAAAAGGTTAATAAAATTAGCCTCAAAAATAATAGATACTCCAGGATAATTTTTAAGATCAATATTATGTTTAGCAGTAAACAGCTCCCACAAAATAAATATTATTAATGATGATAAGCATAAAATACAAAGTCGTATATTTATAATTTTTTTTTTATTGATTATTAGGTTTGCTAAATACGAAGAAATGAAAATAATTAATAAATAAAAAAATGCTTCTTTTTTCAAAATACTTAATATTGAAAAATTTAAAAAGCAGAATAAATAAAAAATTGCTGACTTTTGTTTAATATTATTTATTTTTGTATTTTGAAAGAGTTGATATGATAATACAGCTGAAACAGTAAAATACAGGGCTACTATTCCATCCATTTCCCCTATAATTAAATATCTATCTAAAATAAAAAACACTAAGAATATAAACAAAATGTTTGTTAAATATCCTCTTAATAAAGAACCTAAATAAATCAAAGGAGGTATTGACAAAATTAAACTAAAAAATTTTGGAAAAACCTCATTCCAGTAACCAAAGAGTTCTGCAATTGAACTTGATAAAGTTGGACCTAAAACAGGATAAGCATTCGCTCCATGAATTGGGCTATAATTTTGAATAATATATAAAAAACCTTGATCAAAGAAAATTTGCTTTGATGTAAATAACCATACTGATCTAGCATCCCAATAAAATGATGGTGAACCCAAGCTCAGAAAAATAAAAAATACTAGCATGCCATAAAGAAGTTTATTTTGACTAAAGTTTTTAACTATCAAATACGCAATTATTATTAACATAAAAATTACTAAAAAAACTCTCAGCCATTTTAAATTTAAAGTGTAATTTAAAAACCATGACCCATAATTGAACAATATTAATGTTTGAAATATTATAATTGTAAAAAAAATTTCATTAAATTTTTTATTATTTACATTCATGAACTTTCCTAAATTTATGTTTAAATAAAAATTCACAACCATCAATTTTTATTTTTTTTGAAATAATAATTTTTGAGGAATTATCAAATTTTATTGGATAAGAATATTCGATGATTCTCTGAAAAAATTCTACGTCATTTTCTAAACTTTCATCAATATGAAATTGCTTAATATTATTTATCTCAAAAAATTCTTTTATTTTCACTGCACTAATATTTTTAACTGATTGATTTATAGCAACATCTTTTTTAAAAAAATTAATTAAAATGTTAAAATCAAAACTAACTCTATGTGCAATTAATAGTGATTGGAGAAATATCAATAAGGCAATAATAAAAACTATTTTTTTTTTGATATCAGTCATTCAGTTATGATATTTTAATATTCGCAAATTTCAAACACTTAAATCTTATTATTAAGATTTTATAATTCTATAAAGCAAATTTTTAAAATGATAAAACAAAAATGGTATTATTGAATTAAGTGGTTTGAGATTACTTGTAATATTCGTTTCGTATCTAACAAGATTTCTTATTTGCTTAATTTTTGCTTTTTTTAAAACTGAATGAAAGAGGATATCCTGCTCGAAGAAAAAATTTTTTTGAATTTTTGAAAAGTCAAGTTTTTTTAAAAAATCTATACGAAAACCAATAAAACCATGGCACACATCTTTAATTGTCCAGTTTCCTGAGACGATTCTTAAAATAAAAGTTAAAACTGTTGCACCAAATAATCTTATAAAAGGCATTTTAATATTAAAATAATCATCAAGTGTATCAAAGCGATAACCTTTACAAATGTCGTGATTTTGAGTTGAAAGAATTTTTATGAATAAACCTAATACTTTTGTATCGTGCTGATCATCCCCATCAATTTTTATTGCTATGTTGTAATTATTTTTAATAGCATATTTGAAACCCTCTAAAGTTGCACCCCCCACACCACTGTTTTTTTTTTGAAAAATTACTAAAATATTCTTTTGTTTAAAATTTTTCTTAACATACGCACCAGTTTTTTGGGGACACTTATCGTCAACAATAATAATTTTTATACTTTTCTTTAATAATCTAAGTATTACTTTTGAAATTTTATCTTTTACTTTATAGCACGGAATTATTACACAAACTTTGTTCATTAATATTTTTGTTAAATGGTTTTTTTTAATATACTAATCTGTATATAAAATTATATAAAAAGTTATCAATTTGTTAAAAAAATGAAAAAGAATCTTCTAGCAGTCCATCTAAATGAGTTTAATTATAAATACTTAAAAGAAGGAGCAAAAAAATATAAAAAAAATAATATTTTAAATTTTTTAACTTTAAGTAAGCTTGATACATTTACTAGAGACAAAAAACAAAATAAAGACTTGGACCCCTGGGTTCAGAGTGTTTCAATTAATGTTGGCAAAAGCTCAAAAAGTCATAAAATTTTAAATTTAGGTGAAAGCCTAAAGAAAAAAACAAATCAAATCTGGGATGTTTTAAGTAAAAAAAAGATTTCATGCTCTATTTGGGGAACGATGAATTCTAAACTTAATAAAAATGATTATATTCAACTTTATTTTCCAGATCCGTGGAATTTTTCGGATCAAATTATTCCAAAGAAATTAAATAACTTATTTTATCTACCACGCTATTTTTCAAAAAATTATACAAATGTAAGTATATTTAGGATAATTTACTACAGCATATACTTTTTATTTTCATCTTTACAAAATGGTTGCTTAAATTTTTATTTAAAATATTTTTTTTTGTTTTCAAAAATAATTTTAAAAAAAGGTTTAAAAAATTATATACTTTTTTTTATTTTTGATCTTATATCCCTACATATATTTTATGAAAGATTAAGAAAAAATAAATCACAGTTCTCCCTAATTTTTTTAAATTCTTTAGCACATTTTCAACATAATAATTGGGATGAAAAGGAAAACGAAAAATATTATTTTATATTTGCAGATATAATAATTAGTTATATTCTTAAAATTAGCAAAAATTACCAATCCACTATTATTTATAATGGTTTTACACAAAAAAAAATAAAAACTGAATATTTATTAAGACCTAGAGATCCAACAATTTTTTTAAAAAAACTTAATTTAAACTTTATCAAAATTGAACAAGACATGACAAATGGTGGTGTAATATTTTTTAGAAATAAAAAAGAGTTGGATATAAATAAAAAAAAACTTAATCAATTTAAAGTCTTTGGTTTAAAACCATTCAAAATCACTATTTTAAGTAATAAGACTTTATTTTACAAAATTCAAATTAAAACATTTTCTAAGCTAAATGAATTAAATTTAAATCAAATTACAAAGTACAATTACAGGAACTTTTTTAGCTATTATGATAAAAAAAAATTCAAATTTTTTATTTCAGATAGATTTAAAAATGAAGAAATTTTTTTTTCGAATATTGAATTTATTAAATGTACCGGTAAACACGTCAACTCAGGCATAATTTTAAAAAAAAATTTTAATATTAAGGAAAAACTAAAATTAGAAAATCATAAAATTTTTGAGAATGTTGTACGACATTTTTCTTTATAATTTTTACTTTTCTAGGATTTTTTTTAAATCTGGCTTAAAATAATTTGGCCCCTTCATAACTTTACCATTCTCATTAAAAATTGGTTTATTATTTTGATCTAACTTACTCATATTTGATTTCTGTACTTCTTGAAAACACTTATCTAAATTTATCCCAAAAGCATGACCTGCACCATAAGTAACATAAAGAATGTCAGTTAATGCGTCGGCTATTTCAATTATATTTTCATCTTTGACTGCTTTTGTAAGTTCATTTAATTCCTCTTTTATTAAGTTTATTCTTAACTTTGTTATTTTATTAGATCCAAGTGAGGGAGAATTTTTAACTTCTTGACCAAATGTTTTCATGAATAGACCAACTTTTTCAAAATTTGTCATTTTGCTCCTATCAGTTTTAAAAATTTTGATATATATTTAAATTTTTTAATAATGAAATACAGAAAAGAATTCGATAGTATAGGAGTTATTAACGTCCCTAGTGACAAATATTGGGGTGCCTCCACTCAAAGATCAAGTAAATATTTTGACATAGGTGATTTTTTAGTAAGACCAATAGTAATTAAGTCAATCGCTATTATCAAAAAAGCAGCAGCAATTGTAAATGAAAAAAATGGTGACTTAGATAAAAAGCTCAAAAATGCGATCGTCAAAGCTGCCAACGAGGTGATCTCAGGTAAATTACACGATAACTTTCCTCTAAAAGTTTGGCAAACTGGTTCGGGCACGCAAACGAATATGAACGTAAATGAAGTGATTTCAAATAGAGCTATTGAACTTTTGGGAGGCAAAAAGGGTACAAAAAAACCGGTACATCCTAATGATCATGTAAATAAGTCTCAATCTACTAATGATGTTTTTCCTACGGCAATGCATATGTCTATTGTTTTTTGGACATTAGAAAAATTAATACCTAATTTAAGTTATTTAAATTCACAAATTAGAAGAAAAGAAAAAGAATTTAAAAAAATTGTTAAAATTGGAAGAACACATCTTCAAGATGCAACTCCCATCTCTTTAGGGCAAGAGTTCTCAGGTTATCACGCTCAATTAACAAAATGTATAGAAAGAATAAAAAGAGCTTTAGAAGAAATATACTATTTAGCACAAGGTGGAACAGCTGTTGGGACAGGTATAAATACAAAAAAAGGTTTTGATGTAAAAATTGTTAAAGAAATAAAAAAAATTACTAAGTTGCCATTTAAACCATCTCAAAATAAATTTGCCTCCTTAGCAGCACACGATGCTATAGTAAATTTTTCAGGAACTATGAACACTACTGCTGTTTGCTTAATGAAAATTGCAAATGATATTAGATTCTTAGGTTCAGGTCCAAGAGCTGGATATGGAGAATTAATTCTACCTGAAAACGAGCCAGGTTCTTCAATAATGCCAGGAAAAGTGAACCCAACTCAATGTGAGGCTGTCACAATGGTATGTGTAAAAGTTATTGGTAATCATAATGGAATTACTATGGCAGGCTCGCATGGCCACTTTGAGTTAAATGTTTTCAAACCTTTAATAATTCATAATATTTTACAATCTATTCACATCATGTCAGACTCTGCAAAAAGTTTTGGTAAATATTGTGTTTCAGGTTTAAAGCCTGATAAAAAAAGGATTAAAGAGCTTTTAGATAATTCATTAATGTTAGTAACTGCATTAGCTCCAAAAATTGGTTATGACAATGCTGCAAAAATTGCCAAAGCTGCATTAAAGAATAAAACAAAACTTAAAACTGAGGCCCTTAGATCAGGTTTAATTAATGAAAAGGATTATGATAAATTGGTAGATCCTCGAAAGATGATTTATCCTGCCTCATAAAAAGACTTAAAAAATCCATTTAAAAAATTTTTAAATAGAATTGGATTATTATATAAAAATTCTTGATCTGTATATTCTTCCATTATTTTATTTGAAAGTTTTGTATTGAGTGGTTTTTTTGCCACATCAAACAGATTAATTTTCTTTATCTTAATAATTCCATTTTGTGGATTAATCTGAAAACGAAATTTAATTGATCCAATTTCTAATCTTTCTTTTTTTGGAGTTAAAAGTAATTTATAAAAATATTTTATATTATTTATTTTCAAAACCGAACTTCCCTCATATAATAAAGTATTATTATCAACTACAAATTGGCCTTCACTTAACTCTAGGGTACCCATCTTCTCACTAGTAAATAATGTTTTGTTTAAATTTACATCCCCTCCTTGAAAGTTAATTTTTATTTTCGCCTTATCGAATATTTTTGCTTTAGGTAAGTTTTTGCTATCAATATTTATTACTCCATATAAATTCTTCTTAAAAATTAATTTATTAACCAAAATTTCATTTAGTAATTTTAAATTATTAAAAAAGTAATTAAGATCAAGTTTTTTTGAATTTATGTTTAATTGAAAATTAAAAGGATCTAATTCGAGATTACCTTTATAATTAATTATTGTGTTTTTGATTAATGATTTATCTGAACTAAAAGAAATATTTTTTTTATTAATTTGATAATCTGTTTTGAACTTATTTGATTGTATTTCTAGAATATTTTTATAATTATATTTTTCATTTTTAAAAATAGACTTATTTTCAAAATTAAATGATATTTTTTTTGCGCTAATCTTTGTATTTTTATTTTTTGTGTTAAAATTTTTTGACCAATTAAATTTATTGTCAATATTAAATAATTGGCCATTCATAACTAGATTATTTTCAATTTCGTTTTCATTAAAAATTAAATCCATGTTTTTAATTGTATAAATAAATACAACTTCATCATTTTCATCTTTTAAAAATATTTTACTTTTATTAATTTTAATTTTTTTTGTTGAGAATTTTTCTTCTAAAAGTTTTTTTATATATTTATAATTTTTCGCATTAAGAAAAAAGTTTGCATTATTTATTTGTAGATTTTTAATATTGATTTCTTTGTTAAAAAAATTATTTTGTTTTATAAATATTTTAAAATTTTGAATTTCTGCGATACGATTTGATAAATTTGATTCGAGTTGTATTAATTCACAATCTTTAATTATAAAATGTGGTTGTGGTAGAATTCTATAGCTTATATCTGTTGATAAACTGAAGTTTAAGCTAAAATCCTTATTTAATTTTTTAACTATGTCTTTTTGGACTCTTCCGGTGTCGTATAAACTTGGTATTGATAGATAAAGTAAATAAATAAAAAAAATAAATGAAAAGAAAAAAATTAGCTTTTTCCTTGTGAAATCAAATTTTAAATTTATTTTTTTCATTAAAAATTAAAATTGATTTATAATGATTATTTCAAAATGATAAACTTTGATTATTTAAAAAAATTAAATTCGGCTCAAAAAGAGGCTGTTATCTCTACAGAAGGCCCACTTTTAGTCGTTGCGGGCGCAGGATCCGGTAAAACTAGGGTTCTCACCTCTAAGATAGTTCATCTTATAAAGCAAAAAAATGTAATCCCGAGTCAAATTTTATCGGTCACATTTACTAATAAAGCAGCTAGTGAAATGCAAAACAGAGTAGTAAAGATGCTGAAACTTGGTCACGGTGGTCTTCCTTGGCTTGGGACTTTTCATTCTATTTGCGCAAAGCTATTAAGAAAACATGCTAAAGCAGTTGGTTTAAATTCAAATTTTACAATAATTGATACTGATGATCAGGTAAGACTAATTAAAAACATTTGTAAAGCAGAAAACATTGATGTTAAAAAACTTTCTCCTAGAGTTATTTTGTCAATTATAGATAGATGGAAAAATAAAGGTTTTTATCCAAATAAAGTAATTTTAAATAAAGGAGATATCTATGAAAAGACCATACTTCCCATTTATAAAATATATCAAAGTAAACTTTTAGATTTAAACGCATGTGACTTTGGAGATTTACTTCTACACTGCGTTCATATGCTGGAAAATGAAAAGGGGATTAATGAGATATACACAAACAACTTTAAATATATTTTAGTTGATGAATATCAAGATACTAATTTTATACAGAGTAAATGGTTACAAATCTTAGCTGAAAAAAATAAAAATATTTGTTGTGTGGGTGATGATGATCAATCAATTTATAGCTGGCGAGGAGCAGAAATTAAAAATTTTTTAGATTTTGACAAAGTATATAAAAACACAAAAATTATTCGTTTAGAGGAAAATTATAGATCAACACAAAATATTTTGTCCGTAGCCTCAAATCTAATAGCAAATAATCAAAATAGAGTGGGAAAAAACCTGAAAACTAATATGGAGGAAGGTCAGCAGGTGAAGCTAAATTGTTTTAAAAATGGAAAAGACGAAGCTACGGGAATAAGTGATGAGATTGAAAAAAAATTAAAAAAGAATTTTTCTTTAAATAATGTTGCAATTTTAGTGAGGGCAATATTTCAAACAAGAGAATTTGAGGAAAGATTTCTTAAAATTGGTCTACCTTACCGAATAGTTGGTGGAATAAAATTTTATGATAGAGCTGAGATTAAGGATTGCATTGCTTATTTAAGAATTGTTAATCAGGAAAAAGATGATCTGGCTTTTGAGAGAATTATAAATAATCCAAAAAGATTTATTGGGGAAAATACAATGAAACAATTATTTGAATGTGGAAAAAAAAATTCTTTGTGTCTTTTTTACTCTGCAAAAAAATTGATTGAAATGAATCAAATTAAGCCCAAGGCTAAAATAGGATTAAGCGGATTTATAAATTTAGTTAGTAAGTGGAGAAATGATTTAATAAACAAAAAAATTAATCATGTAAAATTACTACAAATTATTCTTGATGAGTCTGGTTACTCATCTATGCTTAAGGATAAAAAAGATATAGAGAATGAAAATAAACTTGAGAATATAAAAGAGTTATTAAGTGCTATGAAAGAATTTGATAATTTAGAAAGTTTCCTTGAACATGTTTCCCTAGCTACATCTATAGACCAGGATTGGGACGGTCAAAAAATAAATCTAATGACGATGCATGCTTCAAAAGGTTTGGAGTTTGATGTGGTATTTTTACCAGGGTGGGAAGAAGGTCTCTTTCCACATCAAAAATCGATTGAGGAAAAAGGAGAGAACGGATTAGAGGAAGAGAGAAGACTTGCATATGTAGGAATAACAAGAGCAAAACAGTTAGCATATATATCTTTTTCAATGAATAGATTTTATCAAGGTGATTGGATTGATAGTTTAGCCTCAAGATTTGTTGATGAACTACCAAAAGAAATTATTGATAAAAATATACATTACGAGGAAGAAAATACAGACCAAGATGATTTTGAATTTAATCAAGATTTTGAGAATGACGAAACTGTAAGAAGTCCAGGTTGGATTAGATACCAAAAAAGAATAAAATGATTAAAAATCGTATTTACAAGCTAAAGCAAAAATTGATTAAATATAAACTTGATGGTTACATAGTTCCAAAAAATGATGAATTTTTTTCTGAAAATGTATTTTTTGATAGACTAAAATTTATATCAAATTTTAGTGGTTCGGCAGGTATTGCAATTATTCTTAAAAAGAAAAACTATCTTTTTGTTGATGGAAGATACACAATCCAAGCCCAAAAAGAGTCTGGGAAACACTTTAGTATAGTTGAGATTCATAAAAAATCTCCCTACAAAATATTAAAAAATATAAGTTTGGGATTTGATCCAAGGTTATTTACAATAAAACATTTAAATTATTATTTTAGGGAAAAATGTAAATTAATACCTATTGATAAGAACTTGGTTGGATATAATAATCATAAGAATAAAGGAGTAAATAGATATTATTCATTATCTCCAAAAATTACTGGTAGAAGTCACAAAGAGAAAATTTCAATTATTTCAAATATTATAAAGAAAAATAAAGCAGACTATTTATTTGTGAGTGCTCCTGAAAATGTCGCTTGGGTTTTAAATATTAGAGGAGCGGATGTACCTTTTTCACCAATTCCGAATACAAATTTACTCATTAATAAATCAAAAAAAATTTATTTAATTGCAAATAAAATAAAACTTACAAAATTATTAAAAGAAAAAAAAATATTATCAAATCAGGTAGTTAATCCATATGATTTTAAAAAACTAATTAGTAATCTTAAGGGAAAAAATATAATAATCGACTCACAAACATGCTCAATTTATAATGAAAATATTATTGCATCAAAATTAATTATAAAACAAAGAATTGATCCTTGTTATTTATTGAAATCGATCAAGACTCAAAATGAAATCAGACATATGAAAAATGCACATCTTATGGATGGAGTTGCCCTAACAAAATTTATTTTTTGGATTAAAAATTTAAAAAATAAAAAAATAACAGAATTAATTGCAGAAAAAAAACTAGAATTTTTTAGAAAAAAAAATAAAAACTTTTTATACCCTAGTTTTAATACCATCGCTGGTACAGGACCTAATGGTGCAATTGTTCACTATAGAGCAAATAAAGAGTCAAATAAGGTGATTAAAAAACAACATATATTTTTATGTGACTCAGGAGGTCAGTACAAATATGGTACAACTGATGTTACAAGAACTTTATGTTTTTATAAACAACCAAATAGTATTAAAAATATTTTCACATATGTATTAAAAGGTCACATTTCTGTTGCTACATGTGATCTTAATAAAAACGATACTGGATCTAAAATTGATATTAAAGCTAGACAATTCTTAAAGAAAAAAGATATGGATTATAGTCATGGAACAGGTCATGGAGTAGGTTTTTTTTCTAATGTTCACGAAGGACCACAATCAATATCTAAGTTCAATCATATTAAACTTAAACCAGGAATGATACTAAGTAATGAACCGGGTTTTTATTTAAAAGGAAGATTTGGTATCAGAATCGAAAATCTTGTTGTGGTTAATAAAGAAAAAGGAAAATTGTTTTTTGAAAACCTGACACTTGCTCCAATTGATAAAGATTTAATAAATTTTAAATTATTAAATAAATTTGAAAAAGACTACCTATTTAAATACCATTTGTATGTTTATTCTAAAATATCAAAATATCTTAATAAAAAAGAGAAAAAATGGCTAATTAGAAATCTCTAACATTTTAAAAAAATCCTTTTGATTTAAAATTTTTATATTGAGTTCTTTTGCAAGGAGAACTTTTTTTTGCGTTGGCTTTTCCCCGACAATTAAAAAATCTAAATTCTTACTAACATTACTGACAATTCTTCCTGAATTCTTTTCAACAATTGACTTTGCTTCAGCTCTGCTAACACCCTCAAGTTTACCAGTAAACATGAGATTTTTATTTTTGAATTTTCCATCCTTATTTATTATCATATTGTTGGTTATATTTAATATTTTTTTTAATTTATTTAAAACTTGAATATTTTTTTCATTAGAAAAAAATTTTTTTATTGATTTAATTTGTGTATCGCCGATACCATCAATATTTAAAAATTCATTAAAATTTTTTTTTTCATGTAAGTTAAAAAAATTTTCTGTGTTTTTTAAATTTTTAGCTAGAAGTTTAGCATTTTCCTGTCCTATATGCCTAATCCCTAAGGAATAAATGAATTTATCTAGACTTATTTTTTTTTTTGTTTCGATAGAAAATTTTAGATTAGATGCAGATAAATTACCCCAGCCATCAAGATTTGATATTTTTTTATAATCTAGATTAAATATATCCTGAGGAAATCGAATAAGTTTAATTTCCCAAAAATTTTCAATTATTTTCTTACCGAGTCCATCTATATTAAATGCATCCTTAGATACAAAATGTTTAATCCTTTCTATAGCCATTTTTTCACATCCAAAACCATCATTTGCGCATCTTCTCACCGCATCAAATTTTTTAGTTATTTCATTGTAATCTTTTACAGTTTTCGATCCGCAGGAAGGGCAGTGTTTTGGAAAATTAAACTTTAGAGAATTTTTTTTTCTTTTTTTGACATCAACTGATAATACATGGGGTATTACATCGCCTGCTCTTTCTATTGTTACTACATCTCCAATTCTTATATCTTTCCTTAATATTTCATCTTCATTATGCAATGTTGCATTTGATACCATAACACCACCGATATTAACTGGTTTAATTTTTGCTACAGGTGTTAAAGCCCCCGTCCTTCCGACTTGAATTTCTATTTTTAGTATTTCTGATATTGATTTATTTGACGAGAACTTATGAGCAATTGCCCATCTTGGAGCATTTGCCGCAAAACCCAATCTCCTCTGTAAATCTAAGTTATTTATTTTATAAACAATCCCGTCTATATCAAAATCAATCTCTTTTCTCTTTTCTTCAATTAATTTATGATTTTTGATAAGTTGATCTATCCCAATTAAAATTTTATTATATTCATTTATTTGGAAACCCCATTTTTTTAATTTTTTTAAAAAATCGGATTGGGTAATTATATTTAGTTTCTGATGATACCCAAATGTGTAAGCTATAAACTTTAAAGGAATCTTACTTGTTAAATTAGGATTTTTTTGTCTTAAAGAACCTGAAGCAGCATTTCTTGGATTGGCGAATTTATTATTAATTTTTTTAAAGTCTTCGTTACCTATAAAAACCTCACCTCGTATGTCTATTTCAGTTGGAAAATCGTTACCATTTAGTAAGGGAGGTATATCCTTTATTGTTTTAAGATTATCAGTGATATCTTCACCTTCAACACCATCACCTCTAGATAAACCCTGAATAAATTTACCATTTTTATAAAATAATGATGCAGAAATACCATCAATTTTTGGTTCGGCACTATACTCAATTTTAAAATTATTTTTCAAACTTAGAAAATTAAAAATTTTTTTTTCAAAATTAATTAAATCAATTTTTTCAAATGCATTATTTAGTGATAACATTGGGATTTTGTGTTTTACTTTTTTAAAATTTTTTGATGGCTTAAAGCCAACGTTTACAGATGGAGAATCCTGGTGAGAAAGAAAAGGGTAATTTTTTTCAAGTAATAATATGTCTTTTTTTAAATTATCATAATCTGCATCACTTACTAAAGGTTTACTATTCAAATAATAACCTTTGTTATATTTTTTGATAAGATCAATCTTTTTTAAATAATTATCTGTAATTTTTTTATTTTTAACTTTTTTCATTGAAAAAGTTTTTTAAATTTTTTGAAAACACCCTCTTTATCTTTTTTAATATCTGTTGAAAGCTGATAATTCTTGTTGAAAATTTTATAAGATTTTTCATACCACTCACTAGATTGATAATTATATCCTAATACATTTGCATATTTTTCTGCTTCGTCTACTAATCCTATATTATAATTTGTTTCCACCAATCTATGCAAAGCCTCTTCGACATAGACAGTTGTCTCATAATTTTCAATAATATTTTTAAACCTATTTATTGCAGCAACCCATTTTTTATTTTTTTGATAATAAACTCCAATATACATTTCTTTTGATGCTAGAATATCATTTATTAAATTAATTTTAAATTTAGAATCCTGAGCAAAATCAGTACTTGGATAGTTGTTTATAATAAATTCAAATTTTTGTTTTGACAATAACAATGGTTCAAGATCTTTTTTTTCATCAACAATATTTTCATAATAACACATAGCCAATAAAAAATGTGCATAATCTATATTTTCATGATTTGGATATTTTTTAATAAATCTGTTGATTTCAAAAATAGCTCTTTCATAATAGTTTTGAGAATAAAAAGAATATGCTGCAAGCAAAACCGCTTTTGGTGCCCATTCTGATTGTGGGTATAACAATTCAGCTTCATTAAATTGTTTTGCTGCATAAACAACATCTCCCTTTTGCAATTCTTCATAACCTTTTTTATATGCCTCTATCATTTGAAACTCTAAGTCATCTTCTTTCAAAACGGAGACCTTTTGTTCATTTGACGAGCAAGACAATAATAGTATTAATAATAATATAATTTTAAATTTTGAAAATTTAAACATATTTAGTTTTAACAGATTATAGCTAAAACCAAAATATTTTATGCAATAGATTTTAGTTGTGACTTATTAACAAAAGCGTGGGGAATTATCTTTTCTTTTAGTTCAAAAATTGAAAAATTTTGATTATCACTTAAAACTTTTCTTAATAATTGATTTGTTAATTTATGGCCTCCCTGTGAACAAACAATTTTAGCTACTATTTTATGTCCAGATAAAAACAAGTCTCCCATGCAATCAAGAATTTTATGATTTACAAATTCTTTCTCATTCCTTAATCCATCATTATTTAAAACTTGATTATTTTTTACAACGACAGCATTATCCAAAGAACCACCCTTAGCTAAATTCATTTTCCTTAACTTCTCTACATCCTCAAATAAACAAAAAGTCCTTGAATTAAAAATTTCATTTAGATCAGTCTCGTAGACATTAATAGAATTTTTTTGCCTTCCAATTACTGGGTTGTTAAAATTAATTTCAAAATCAATTTCTAAAGTTGTCTTAGATGGTTCTATAGAAATTGTTCTATTGTCATCCTTAATTTCTACTTTTTTTAAAATTTTAATAATTTTTATAGGGCTATCACTCACTTTTAAACCTATTTTATCTATAGCTTCAACAAACATTTTCGAGGAGCCATCAAGAATAGGAATTTCATCATTGTTTATTTCTATAACTGCATTATCTACATTCTTTCCATATAGTGCAGCCATTAAGTGTTCGACCGTAGAAATACTTACTCCATAAGCATTTGTTAAAGTAGTGCAAAGTGTTGCATCTGAAACATTTTGAAAGTTCGCACTAATTATATTATTCTTCTTAATATCTATTCTCTTAAAAATAATTCCAGTATTTGGATTTGCAGGTAGTATTCTCACTTTAGCATGTTTACCTTTATGTAAAGTAATACCCTGAAATTCAATTGGTGATTTAATAGTGTTTTGTAGTAAAATAGACATGTGAACTTATAAAGTTCACCTAAAAAATTAGAAATACAACTAATGTTACAATAAAATACAACTATGACAAAAAATGGAAAATTTTCTCAAAAAAACCTAACTTAATTGGTTTATTTGAAGATATAAAAACCTCATTTTGGTTATGGCCGTCTTTTAAGGCCAACGCAGCCTCATAAATAGACTTAAATCCATCCTTCATAAAAGAATGAAGATATTTGGCGCATAAAATAGAACTGAACTCAATTTGGTGCTTCTTAAAGTAATTTTCTAAGGATAAAAGTAAATTACTTTGAATACAAATAAATTGTGAATTAACAATTAATTCATCACAAAATTCATTTATTGGGGGGTGCTTTAGATTTTTGCCATTAACTAAAAAATTATCAATTACAATATGATTAATTCTATAATATTTATTACTTTTAGAAACAAGTTGTTTTAGATCTTGAATTAGAAATTCAATTTGCTCTTTTGATATTTTTGAATTATCAAAATTTTTCTTTATTGATGCATTAATTGTAAAAGTTAAAGGACTTTCAATAATCAAATTTACTGTATTTATTGAATTATTAATATTACTTTCAATTTCTATTATTAAATCTTTTAATACATTATTATTTGACATATAGAAATTTTGATTTTCATAAAGATTCTTATTCAAACTAATTTTTTTATGGAAAACTATTTTTTGTGTCTCAATGCTATAAATTCCTATTTCAATTTGATAAGCATTAATATAAAAAAAACATTCAATATTATTCATCAGATATTACAATCTTATTAATTATTCTCATATCCACAATTTTATTTTTTAGATCCATATCCTCAATAAGAAGAGAGATATTTTTAAATAAATTTTTATTTATATTTTCAGGTAACTTAAAGACAATGTTATTATCTAAAATAATATCCCATCTATTTGAATCATGATAGATCAAAAAATTTATATTTTGATTTTGTAAAGGTGAGTTAGTTAATAGTTCCAAAAAAAAATTAATTTTTTGTATATTCGGATTTCCTTTTATTAAAGGTAAGTTAGAAATATTTATTTTTTTTTTAAAAATTTTTTGATTTTGACCTACATAAAACAAATCACTTTTAATAAATATTTTTGCTAATGCATTAGTTTCAATTATATTAATTTTAAGTTTATTTGGATAAATTTTTTTTACTTGGAGTGTATCTATAATTGGATTATTTTTTAAGATAGTCGAAATTTTATCCTTATTTAACGAAAAAATATTTTTATTCAAATACTTATTAACTTTTATATTTAAATCATTATCTCCATACTCTATGTCTTTAATCGAAAATACTTTTAAAATTTTATTTTTTAATCCGGTATTAAAAATAGAAGTTAGAAAAAATAAACATAATACGTAGATAAAAATTCTTTTTTTTTTATCTATTAATAGAAGCATCTTTCAAAATCCATTCTAATAATTTAAAAAAATTCATACCTTTGTATGCAGCTATCTCTGGAACTAAAGATAATTTCGTCATGCCTGGCTGGGTATTAATTTCCAATAGATAAAATTTGCCTTTAAAAAATTTAAAATCCGATCTTGTTACTCCTTTGCATCCAAGAATTTTATGTGCTTTCATTGCTAAATTCAAAACTGTGTCCATTTCTTTTTTTTTTATGTTTACAGGAATTACATGTTTGGTCTTTGCCTTGCTGCTGTATTTTGCTTTATAGTCGTAAAATTTTCTTTTTGGTATTAGTTCTATTGCTCCGAGCTTTCTCTTACCTAAAATTGCGACTTGTATTTCTCTTCCATCGATGTATTTTTCAACCAAAATTTCTTCATAGTTTTTTAGTTTTTTCATTTTTTTTAAAAAATCTTTTTTGTTACAAATAAATACATCAACACTAGATCCCTCATTAATGGGTTTTATTACTACAGGAAATTTTAATTTTTGATTTACTTTATTTTGAAACTTTCGATTAATTTTTTGGTTTCTCGAACTAAATACAATAAATTTAGGAGTTAAGATTTTATTTTTAATAAAAATTATTTTTGATAGGACCTTATTCATTGCTAAATAAGACGATACGACTCCTGAGTGTGTGTAATTAATTTTAAAGCTCTCTAGAACAGACTGGATATACCCATCCTCACCGTATCTGCCGTGTAATCCGTTGAAAATTACATCTGGCTTAAAGTTTTTAATGTTTCTCTCTAAATTTTCGTTGGGTTCTGAGACTAATGTTTTATATTTTTTTTTAAGAATATTGTTTACTTGCGTAGATGTTTTTATGCTTATTTCTCTTTCTTTAGAAATACCCCCACCTAAAATTAATATTCTTTTCATTTTAATCTATGATCTCAATTTCTGTTTCTAAATGAATCCCGGTTTTCGATAGAACATTATTTTTAATATAATCTATCAATTTTTTCATATCCTCAAAGGTTGCATTCTTAGTATTGACTAAAAAATTACAGTGTTTACTTGATATTTCTGCATCACCAAATTTTTGACTCAATGAGACAGAACTTTTAATTAATTCCCAAGCTTTCTTACTCGTCTGGCTTTTGGGATTTTTAAATGTGCTTCCTCCAGTTTTTATTCTGGTTGGCTGATTTAAATCTTTCTTTTGCTTAAGGTATAAAATATTTTTACTAATTTCTTTTTTATCCCCTTTTTCGCCCTTAAAAGATGCACTTAAAAAAATCAAATCTTTATCTATTGGGCTACTTCTGTAACCAAATTTAATTTTTTCTGCAGGCATAGTAATTACTTTTCCCTTTCGATCAATTGCCTGTATCGAAACAAGAATATCCTTAAATTCTCTTCCAAAACAACCTGAGTTTATTTTGAGACCCCCACCAATAGTGCCAGGAATGCACGATAAAAATTCAAAACCTTTGATATTATTTTCCATTGCAAAGTCAGATAGTTTTTTGTCACTCACTGAACTGCCAGCTACTATGATGTCGTTAGGTAATAATGATATATTGCTAAAGTTTTTTCCAAGTTTTATTACTATACCATCAAATATTTTATCAGTGAATAAGATATTTGAACCAGCTCCTAATATAAAAATTTTTTTACTTAAACCAAATTTTTTTAAAAAAAGAATCAAATCATTTAAATTGTCAGGTTTAAAAAAAACTTTTACGAGACCACCTATATTAAACCAATTAGATGGCTTAATATTATAGTCAATTTTTATTTTACTTGAAATTTCTTTTGAAAAATTTTCTATTTCTTTCAGTTCCATTAGATTAAATTTGGTAAGTTTCTCATCCAGGCGGAAATTGATCCAGCACCCATTCCTATTACTAATTTTTTTCCATAAACGTTACTTTTTACATATCTTGCTAAATTAGCTTGATCTTTAATTAAAAAAAGATCAACGTTGGAGTTATTAGATATTTGTCTTGCAAAATCCTCATATTTAAAACCCAATTTCATTTTTTCACCTGCGGTATATAAAGGACATAAAAGAACTTCGTCAGCATTTTTGAACGATTTAGAAAATTCTTTTCTTAAGTCTTTAAGTCTAGAAATTCTATGCGGCTGAAATACACAAACAATTTTCTCTTTTTTATAAGCTTTTTTAATACCAGATAAAACCTCTTTAATTTCGCTAGGATGATGTGCGTAATCATCATAAAATTCAACATTTTTATGAGTAAAAATTTTATTAAATCTTCTCTGTACTCCTTTAAATTGCCTTAAGCCTGTTTTTATTGTTTTGGTAGAAATGCCAATAATAAGAGTGACAGCTATAGCAGCTGTTGCATTTTTTATATTATGCAATCCAAGCAATGGAATTCTAATATTTTTTATAGAAAAAATTTTTTTGTTAGGTAGCTTTACTAAAATATCAAAGCTTGAGGAGTTTTTTTTATAAATAATATTCGTAATTTGAAAATTTGCATTGACTGAAACCCCAAATGTAAAAAAATTTTTAAAATTTATTTTTTTGATTAATTTTTTATTGTTACTATCATCAATACAAATTATTAATTTTCCAAAAGAAGGAACTTTTTCTATAAATTTTTCGAATTGCTCAAAGAGTTTATTCATTGATTTATAATAATCCATATGTTCTCGATCTATATTTGTAATTATTGAATATGTTGGTAAGACTTTGATGAAACTTCCATCTGATTCATCTAATTCTAAAATACTCCATTTACTTTTTCCTAATTTTGCAGAATTTCCAAACGAGTTTAAAACTCCACCATTAATTACAGTTGGATCTAGATTTGTTTTAGAAAAAATACTTGAAATAAGAGATGTTGTTGTTGTTTTTCCATGAGATCCAACGACTGTAATATTCTTACTAAGAGATGTTATGTGGCCTAGCATGTCACCCCTTTTAAAAATTGGTAATTTTTTTCTTTCTGCTTGTTTGACCTCGGGATTCGAATTTTTAATTGCTGATGAAATAACAACTATAGTCGCATTTTTAATATTACTTTTCTTATGACCAATAGTAATTTTAATTTTATTTTTTTTTAATCTTTCTATATTTTTATTATTTGAAACATCGGTTCCTTGAATTGTAAAACCCATATTGTGCATTATTAATGCTAAACCGCTCATCCCGATTCCACCAATACCAATAAAATGGATAATTTCAGATTTTGCTAACTCAATTTTCATCAATAATACCTAGTATTTTTTTGTTTATATTATTCCAAGAGTTTTCGTAAGTTATTTTTTTCATTGAATCTATTTTTTGTTTAAGATCAGACTTATCAGATATTATATTAGAAATTAATTGATAAAGATCATCAGAAATATTTGAATTCTGCTCTATCATCCAACAACAATTTAAATTTGTATAAAACTTAGCATTATAAAATTGATGATTATCTTTTGCATGCGGGAATGGAATTGCAATAAAAGGTATATTTAAATGGACCAGCTCCGCTAAACTAGTTGCGCCTGATCTAGTAATACATAAATTTGAATTTTTAACGAATTCAGAAATATCATTTTTAAAATTAAACAAATTATACTTAATATTATTTTTTTTGTAAAAATCTTCTAGATCTTTTTCATTATTTTTATTACTTTGATGGATTATTTCTATTTTATAATTGTAAGAAAGTTTTAAAATAACATTATTAAGTTTATTTTGAAAAAAATCAGCACCCTGACTACCCCCAATAACAAGAATTTTTACCAGGTCATCAAAATTTCTTTCTACTGAATAATTTTCTACATAAAGTTTCTGCCTTAAAAGTGGTGGTATTTTTTTTATTTTACTTTGAAACTTTTTTGGGAAGTTTATTATTTTATTTGAATAACAAAGTATTGAAGAGCAACTTTTAAGAAAAAAAGAATTTGCCCTACCAATTACCATATTTGGTTCAAATAAAATTATTTTACATTTTAATATTTTAGCAGCAAAACAAATAGGTAAAGACATATATCCTCCTGTTGAAATTATAATTTTAATTTTTTTATTTTTTAAAAAAATTAAAGATTTTAAGGTTGCTAAAATAAGTAAAACAATATTCCACGGAAATAAAATTATATTATTTGTAATTGATGGCACATTGATAATTTTAATGTTCTTAAATTTGGGATTATTTATAAACTTAATTCCTCTTCGATCAGTTGAAATAAATACCTCATAATTCTCAATTAAGTGCTCATAAAAAGTCAAAGCGGGCACAACATGTCCTCCAGATCCACCAGTAGATATTAAAACTCTACTTTTCATTAATTGTTTCTTTTTTGGTTAAATTCAAAATTATGCCTGACAAAATTGAAGTTCCAATTATTGATGAACCACCATAACTTAGAAATGGAAGTGTCATTCCAGTTGTTGGAAACATTCTAATATTTACACCCAAATGAATAAGAAATTGAAGAAAAATAATAAATGATAATCCAAGAAGTATAAGTTTTACTTTATTATTCTCAATGATTGATACTTTTTTAAATACATTAAAAATAAAATATAAGAAAATAAGAATTAATAATATAATCATTATGACCCCAAATTCTTCTGAAATTACAGAAACAATATAATCAGTATGAGCCTCTGGAACTTTATTTTTTAATACTCCCTCCCCAATGCCTTTGCCAAAAAAACCACCATTAATAATAGCCTCTGAAGCCCTTTCAGATTGATAATTATTTGCTGAATTCGAATTAAAAAAGGATGTTATCCGAATTAAAATATATTCAAATTTAGGTATAAAAAAAACAACATATAAAAATAAAAATAAACTTAGGGTAAAAAATGCAAAAAATATAATTAAATTTACACCTGAAATGAAAATTAAAGCTAGCCATGTTGAAAAAATAAGTATTGTTTGCCCCAAATCTGGTTGGGAAACAAGCAGTATAATAATAGGGAATATTAAAAGAAAACTTAAAAAATATTTCACATACAAATTAATATTTTTTTCTAAACTTAAAATTGACGCCACAACGACAATAGTAAAGGGTTTAAGAAGTTCTATAGGTTGAAATCTAGGTAAAAAAAATAAATCTATCCATCTTTTAGAACCTTTTACCTCTATACCTATAAAAGGCACTAAAAGTAATGCAAAAAAACACACTATAAAAAGAATATTTGATACTAGAAGTAATTTTTTTTTACTCAAGTATGATAACAAAAAAACAACAATAATACCTAAGGTTATGTAAATAAAGTGTTTAAAAAAAAATTGGTAACTGTTGGTATTTAATCTATCAGATGCAACAAGAGAAGTTGATACTAAAGAAAAAAATAGACCTAACAAAAAAAGACAAATTATTAAAAAGAATAGTTTCTTATCTAAATTTCTCCACCAGTAAAAATAAATTTTTTGAAAGATTTCGTTTTTTGTCATAATTTTATTTTTTTGGATTTAACTAAGGAATTAAAATATGCACCTCTTTCTTCAAAGTTATTAAATTGATCAAAAGATGCAGATGAGGGACTAAATAAAATTAATTTTTTTCCATCTATTTTAGATTTTTTCACATCTATAAAAGCCTTTTCGAAAGCACTTTTAATAGATAAAAAAACCTCATACTTAATTTTTTTTTTCAGATTCTTAGTAAAAAAATTTTTGTTTTTCCCAAAAATGTAAGCTTGAATATTTTGTGATTTATTTTTTTTATAATTAAACTTATCTTTCTTTTTTGGTTTACCTCCTAATATCCAAAAAATATTATTATCGGATTTGATCATATTAATCGTAGAGGAAAAACTTGTTGATTTTGAATCATTTATAATAATAAGTTTTTTTGAATTATAAATTATTTGCTGTCTATATTTTAATGGTTTAAAATTATTGATAGTTTTTATAATAATTTTTTTTTTAATTTTCAGTAACTCACAAATAGCAAAAACAAACGACAAATTTTGCTTATTATTTCTATTATAAAAGTACGAATTATTTATATAATTATCATATTTATAATTTATGCTTTGATTTACATTACAGATTTTAGATTTCAGTTTTTGTTTCTTAATTGAATTATGAATTTTTAAGTTTTTTTTTTCGAAAAAAGCATAATCATCTTTTGACTGATTATAAAAAAGCTTTAATTTTGCTTGTAGATAATTACTGAAACTTCCATGCCTATCTAAATGGTCTGCATTAATATTTAAAATAAGAGAATATTTAGATCTAAAAAAATTACTATACTCTATTTGATACGAAGATGCCTCTATTACTAAAAAAGTGTTTTTTTTTATATTTGTTTCATTTAAAATTGATTTCCCTATATTACCTACACTTCTCGCATCAATTCCAGCATTATTTAAAATTTCTGAAATAAGTTTAACTGTAGTTGATTTACCATTGGTTCCTGTAACTGTAATTAATTTATTTTTTGGATTATTTGCATAAAAAATATCAAAATCTGTACATATTTTATTTTTATGTTTATTCAAATAATTTTTTAAATTACACTTTTTAAAATTTATACCTGGACTCATAACAATATGGTCAAATGAATATTTTGATATTTTTTTTTTTTTAATAAAGTATTTTTTATATCTAGTTTGTTTTGAATATAAGATGTCATCATCGTAAACATTAATTTTATTATTTTTTTTTAAATAGTTAAAACTTGATTTTCCAGAAAGTCCCAAACCATAAATTAATATTTTTTTGTTAAAAAATATTTTATTTAATTTTAGCATTATCTAAATTTTAATGTTGCAAGACCTATCATTGCTAAAATTATAGCTACAATCCAAAATCTAATAACAACAGTTGACTCTGGCCACCCTTTTTTCTCATAGTGATGGTGAATTGGCGCCATTTTAAAAATCCTCTTTCCAGTAATCTTAAAAGAGATAACTTGTACAATTACAGATATCGCCTCTAAAACAAAAAGACCACCTGTGATTGCTAAAACTATTTCATGCTTTGTGATTATTCCAACAGCTCCAAGCGAACCACCTAATGCTAAAGAGCCTGTATCTCCCATAAATATTTTTGCTGGGGGTGCATTGAACCATAGAAAGCCTAAACAAGACCCAATTATTGCACCAAGGAAAACAGCCACTTCACCTAGTCCTCTTATGTAAGGAATTTGTAAATATTCAGAAAAAACAATATTACCTGTTACATAGCTTATAAATGCAAAACAAGCAGCCACCAAGATTACAGGAACTGTTGCTAATCCATCTAGACCATCTGTCAAATTTACAGCATTAGACGATCCAACAATTATAAACACTGCAAAAGGTATAAAGAACCAACCCAAATTTACTATTAAGTTTTTAAAAAATGGAAAATAAAGATTTTTTAAGTCAGGATTGTCAGAGTAAATACTTAAAACTAAAATTCCTAATGTTGCAGCAAATATTTGAGAAAGAATTTTAAATTTAAAAGATATCCCTGAAGAATTATTATGTTTAATTTTGATATAATCATCATACGCCCCTAAAATACCAAAGCTTGCAACTATATAAATCAAAAACCAAACATATAAATTCTTCAAATCTCCCCAAAGTAAAATACCAAAAAAAAGCCCAATTAATATTAATACACCTCCCATCGTGGGTGTTCCAATTTTTTTAACAATATGTTCGTCAGGTCCATCTTCTCTTATAGGGTTAAGTATTTGTCTCGCTGAAAAAAAATTAATAAAAGGATTACCAATTAAAAAGACAACAAATAGTGATGTAAAAACAGCTAAACCTGTTCTTACGGTCAAATATTTAAAAACATTCAAAAAAGTATAAGTATCGACTAAATTTAATATTAAACTATAAAGCATAATTTCTTTTTTCTTTTAAACTAGAAACATATTTATTCAAACCTGTAGAATTTGATCCCTTAATCATTAAATAGTCATTATTGTTTAATTTATTGGCAATCAAATCATAAATTTGATTATGTTTGTTTAAAATATAACCTTTTTTTATGTTTTGAGTATATTTATAAGTGTGTTTAACGAGTTTTCCAATGATATGGAATTTATCAATTGAGGAATTATTTATTTCTTTACCTAATTCTATGTGTAATTTTTTAGAAAAATTACCGAGCTCTAACATATCACCCATAAGTAAATGTTTTTTATTATTTTTAATTTTTATCAAATCAAAATTTTTTATTGCAGATTTCATTGACAAGGGATTAGAATTATAGCTTTCATCAATTAGGTAAATTTTCTTTTTGTTAAGCTTTATTATTGAAATATCACCTCTTCCTTCAGGAACGGAAGAATCATTAAATAAATTTGACATCAAATTTTTATAAAAACCAATTGAATAAATTACACTTATAGTTGCTAATATATTATATATGTTATTTTTATTTATTTTTTTTAAATAAAAAAAATTTTTATTTTTAAAGATTTTAATTGAAACTTTATAATTACTTTTATTTTTTTTAGTTGAGCACAATTTTATGTCCGCACTTTTTTTTAAACCAAACGAAATTACTTTTAGTCCTCTTTTAAATGCTTGTTTTTTATGTATAGAAAAAAAATTATCATCTTTGTTTAAAATTATTACTCCATCTTTTTTAATATTTTGAATTAATTCTCCTTTAGCTGCTGCAATTTCACTTAAATTTTTAAAATTTTTTGCATGGGCATAAGAGATATTTGTTATAATTCCTATATCTGGCCTTAATATTTTACTTAGATTATCAATCTCTCCTTTTTTGTCCATTCCAATTTCAAAAATACCCGATGAATAATTTAAATTTAAATTGAAAAGACTCAATGGAACTCCAAATTTATTATTATATGATTTTGGAGAAAAACTTGTTTTGTTAAACTTATTAATACTTTCACCTATTAAGTGCTTCAAAGATGTTTTTCCACAGCTGCCTGTTATTGCTATTAATTTTCCTTGAAAGTTTTCTCTTATTTTCATTGATATATCTGTCAGACATTTCAGTGTATCTGACACTTTTATTTGACGAGCTTTAATAGAATTTTTACAGTATTTATTTACAATCGCTATTCTAGCTCCATTATCAAATGCATTTTTTACAAATAAGTTCCCATCTTTTTTTTTACCTTTAATTGCAAAAAATATTTGATTCTTTTGAATTGTTTTTGAATTAATTGACGCTTTTCCTATTTTTAATTTGTTGAATATTTGTTTTTGAAAATACTCTTCTAAAATAGTTTTTTTTATATTATTTGAAATTTTTTTATTTTTTTTTTGTATGAATTTTTTTATACAGTCTTTGTCAGAAAAATATTTTTTTTTATTTCCATAATCTTGTGTTACTTCATGACCCTTACCGGCTACTACCAAAATCTCACTTGATTGTAAATCCTCTATCGCTTTAAAAATAGCTTGTTGTCTATCAGAGATTTCGATCAGTTTCTTTGACGAAATATTTTTTTTTATATCACTTCTTATTTTTTTTGGGCTTTCGTTCCTAGGATTATCGTCTGTTAAATAAATTTTTGAACAGTATGAATTTGCTATTACACCCATTTTTGATCTTTTATATTTATCTCTATCTCCACCGCAACCAAAAACGATTTTAATTTTTTTTTCACTAAACTGATTTTTTATATCAGATAAACAAGTTCTAAGCGCATCTGGTGTATGAGCATAATCTAATATAACAGTTGAATTATTTTTAATTTTTCCAATTTTTTCAAATCTACCATTAACTGGTTTAAGTTTGTGTATATTATTAATAATTTTTTTAAAACTAATTTTTGAGTTTTTTGCAGCTAACATAGCCATTAAAACATTTTTAACTTGTGTTCTACCAATCAAATTTAAAGTAAAATTATGAAGTTTTTTTTGAAATTTAATTGTAATTATTTGCCTTTCGCCTTTATATTTTAAGGATATTAATTGAATATTACTTTTTTTACTTGAAATGGTTTTTAATTTTAAATTTTTTTTAATAGCAATTTGTTTAATTGTATTAAATTCTTTTATTGATCTATCTGTTATAATAGTTGATTTTTTTTTTAATAAAGTATTGAATAAATATAATTTAGATTTTAAATAATCTTTTAAATTTTTATGATAATCAAGATGATCATGAGAAAAATTTGTAAAAACAGCACACGAAATATTTAAACCATCAAGTCTATTCTGTTTTAATCCATGACTTGAGGCTTCTAAAATAACATTATTAATTTTTTTTTTCTTTAAAAAACTTAAGTATTTTGAAAGTGTAATTGAATCAAGAGTTGTGTTATATGCAGGAATTTTTCTATTTAAGAAATTTACACCTAGCGTACCAATTGACGCAGCTTTTACGTTATTTAATTTTAAGATTTGTAAGTAAAAATCAGAAACTGAGGATTTGCCATTTGTTCCAGTTACCGCAATTATGTTATTTGGTTTTTTTCCATAAAGTTGAAAGGAGATCTGAGATAAAATTTTTCTAGTATTTTTATAATTTAAAAAAAGTACATTTTTTTTAAAGCCTTCAAACCTTTTTTGATGAATTATAGTTCTAGCGCCATTTTTAATTGCACTTTTTATATACCTATGTCCATCAGAAATATTTCCTTTAATAGCAAAAAAAATATAATTTTTTTTGCACAAATCACTATCAAAACTTAATCCTGAAAAAGTATGATTTTTAAATTTTTCTTTTGTTTTTACTATTTTGCTTATTAGCATTCTAAGATCAAAACTCCATGTATTTTGTGGCTAAAATAGGTCCTATTTTTTCTAAAATTTTGCCAGTAATTTCTACAGATGTCCAACCAGCTGTATTTCTTGGAGTGCCTTTTAATTTAAATCCTGTGCCGTCTCTATACTCATAAATATAGTCACTATTGATTTTGGGGGCATCAAGCATAACAGCAATTACAAATTTTGGTTTGTAAATAGGAAATACGCCTATAAAGGTATTTATTTTTTCTTTTGAATATGTTCCATCTATTGATTTTTGGGCAGTCCCCGTTTTACCTCCAACATCATATCCTTTCACATTTGCAAGATTTGCAGTACCAATATTAGTAGATACAATTTTTCTTAAAGCTAAATTTAATTTATTAGAGATATTTTTATTTAATATTTTTTCTTTTGTTAAATTTGAATACTTATCTTTAATAAGTGTAGGATTTACATTGTACCCTCCATTACTTATTATAGAGTACCCTTTTGCCAGCTGTAAAATGGTAGTTGTTATTCCATGTCCGAATGAAGCTGTAGCAAGTTTACACTTACCCCATTTTATTGGTAGTGGGGTACCTACCTCCTCTAATTCAAAATCAATTCTATCTAAAACTCCAAGTTTCTCTAAAAATAATTGAAATTTTTCTTCACCAACTTTTTGGGCTATTCTTACTGACCCAATGTTTCCAGATCTTATTAGAATTTCTTCAGCTGTTAAATTAGAGGGTATTTTTTCGTCGTATTCTCTAATAGGTCTACCTGCACAATTAATATCAGACGGTAGATTTTTAAATTCAGTTCCTACTTCAACTTTTTTTGTATTGAGTGCGCTTGCTAGTGTAAATGTTTTAAAAACTGATCCGAATTCATAAACACCTTTAGTTACTCTATTGATAAATCTTTTGTCGTTTATTACTTGTCTTTTGTTAAGATCATAATCTGGTGTGGATACCATTGATATAATTTCTCCTGAGTTAACATCCATTAATATCGCGGCACTACCTTTGGTTTTAAATATTTGATTTGCAAGTAATAATTCTTCCCTAATTATAAATTGTAAATTTGAATCAACTGTTAAAATCAATGAATTTTTGTTGCTTATGAGATTTTTATTAAAAGATTTTTCTATTCCTGATATACCGTTATTATCTTCATCGATTTGTCCAATAATATGACTAAATAAATTTTTCGAGGGATAAATTCTTGATATTTTTGTTTCATAAATAAATGCTTTTTCACCTAATAGTTTTATTTTATCAAAGTTTTCTGCAGAAATTTTTTTCTCTAAATAAAAAAATTTGTTTTGGTTAAGTTTTTCCTCAATATTTTTAAAATTTTTTTTTGGAAATATAATCTTTAATTTTAATAAAAATTTTTTTTTGTCTTTTACTTTATTAGGATTAATACCAACATTTTTTGTGCGAACGGTTTTTGCAATTAAAATTCCATTTCTATCTAAGATATCAGCTCTGAAGTCCTTTTGCTTTATTGAAACATTCTTTTTTTTTTGATTATCTAATATTGATCCATAATAAAAAATTTTTATTGAAAAAATAGATGATATTAGAACAAAAACAAAAAAGATAAATGCTGATCGATTAAATGAAAAATTTAAATTTGAAATATTTTTTTTAAAATAGAATTCATTTTTATAGTCTTTAATTATTAACTTTTCTTTATAATTAGTCATTTTCAATAAATTGTTTAATTTCTATATTATTTTGCTGAAATGTTATTTTATTTAATTTAGTAATATCTATTGGTATGTAGTCTTCCTTTCTAATTTTGTCGCTATAACTAAATAATTTTTCTGGAGTTGATAGATAATTATGTTCCAATAAAATCAAATTATATTGGTTCTCTAAAAGGATTAATTTTTCTTTTTTATTATAAATTTTGTTTTCTAAATTTTTAGAAGCATTTTTAGTCAATGTTGTGAATGATATTAATGTTACAATTATAAAAATAAAAATATATTTTTTCATAATTTCTTGGAAATATTTTCTAAATCTATTAAAAATTTAAACCTTTTTAAAATTTCATGCTCGAAATCCTTAGCTTCATTAATCTTAATTGCATATCTAAGTTTAGCTGATCTTGATGGTTTATTTTCTTTAATCTCTTCATTCGATGGTAAAATTGGTTTTTTGTTAATTAATTTTAAAATTGCTGTTTTATTTTCTCTATCGGGTAAATATCTTGAATTTTTACTATTTTCCGAAAGTAGTTTGAAAAAATTTTTTATAATTTTGTCTTCTAAAGAATGAAATGAGACTAAAATTAAAATTCCATTATTTTTTAAAATTTTTACGGATTTAATTAAAGCATTTATCAACTCTGAGATTTCTTTATTAACAAATATTCTAAGTGCTTGGAAAACCTTAGTGGCATTATGGGTTTTTCTATTATTTTTTTTTTTCGAAGAATTTATTATTTGAACAAGCTTCTGGGTATTTATATCGCCAAACTTTCTTTCTATAATTATTTTTTTTGCAATTTTTTTACTATCTTTTTCTTCTCCAAAAAATTTAAATATAAGCTCTAAATCTTTTTGATCCAAATTATTAACAACATCAACTGCTGAAAATTTATTTAATCCCATTCTCATATCTAAAGGGCCATCACTTTTAAAAGATAAACCTCTATCGTAATCTTTAATTTGACTGTAAGAAAAACCTAGATCAAATATCAAAGCATCAATTGTTTCATTTTTTAAATCTAATTTATCTAGATCCCCAAACTTTAAATTATGAAAAAAAAATCTATTTTTATTTTGACTTACTAAATTATCTGCAAATATTTTCGAATTTATATCTCTGTCTAAAGCAAAAATTTTTGTGTTAGGAAATTTTAATATTGCTTTTGAATAACCACCCTGACCAAAAGTACAATCAATAAATGTGCCACCATTTTGAGGGGAAATAATGCTAAGAATTTCATTTAGCAATACCGGATAATGTTTTTCATTATTCGATAAAATGGTGGCATTCATCTATTTTCTTGAAGACCATTAATTTTTTTGTCTTCTTAAAAATGCTGGTATTTCATACTCCTCATCATCTGAAGTTCCTTGATCGTTATTTAATTCAGAGTTCTCTGAGAGTGTATCTTCACTAATTAAATTTTCTTCAAATAAATTTGGTGTTTCCTCATCAATACCAAAATTCTCTAACCCATTAGATGCTTCCTTATTTTCATCGATTGGATTATTTAAAACAAGACTCTCCTCATTTGTAGTTAACGACTCTGCGGCTCCAACATCACTATTAATGTTAATACTTTGATCAAGAATCGAGTCCTCCATGATTTTCTCATCGTGATTTGAAAGGGTTTCGGTATCAACTTTTAAAGCATTAGCTCCGTTTGTAGCTGTACTTTGCTGTGAAAAGTTTAATGCTGTTGAATTATTAAAAGAAAAATCTGAGTATCCTGGATTTCTATTTTGTATTCTATGAACCATGTTAATAACAGATTTTGACTCTGGTTGCTGCCCATCAAGTGCTGTAGCAACAATTGAAACTCTAACTTTACCCTCTAAAGAGTCATCAGTCACAGAACCAATTATGATTTCAGCTGCATGATCAACTTCTGACCTGATTTTGTTAACAATTTCATCTGTTTCAAACAAAGTTAGATCCTCACCTCCAGTAATATTTATTAAAAGTCCTCTAGCTCCTCTTAATGAATAGTCATCTATCAAAGGGTTATTTAATGCCATCTCAGTTGCTTTTGCAGCTCTTCCTTCACCCTCTGCTTCGCCAGTGCCCATCATTGCTTTACCCATAGAGCTCATTACTGTCTCAACATCTGCAAAATCTAAATTGATTAAACCCTGTTTAACCATTAAATCTGTAACACTCTGAACGCCATGTCTTAAAACCCCATTTGAAAGTTTAAATGATTCCTTTAATGTTGTTTTCTCATTAGCTACTTTAAATAAATTTTGGTTAGGAATAACAATAATTGTATCAACATGCTTTCTTAATTCTTCCAATCCTTGTTGACCTCTTCTCATTCTTGATGGTGCTTCATATAAAAAAGGAAGAGTTACAACTCCTACAGTTAAAATATTTAATTCTTTAGAAGCTCTTGCAATTACATGCGCTGCTCCAGTACCAGTTCCTCCACCCATCCCTGCAGTAATAAAAACCATGTTTGCACCTTTAAGCAAATCTACAATTTCATTTAGGGACTCGTCAGCTGATGCTTGTCCTATTTCAACTTTTGCACCTGCGCCGAGACCTTTAGTTAAATTAAGACCTAACTGGATCTTTTGTTTTGCTTTGCTAGCTTTGAGATCTTGTGCATCTGTGTTTACCGCAACAAACTCTACACCCTCAACTCCAGAGTCGATCATTTCATTTATTGCATTTCCTCCAGCTCCACCTACACCTAAAACTAGAATTCTTGGTTTTAACTCTTTTATATCTGGCGCTCTAAAATTAATTGTCATTTTTTTCCCCTTCTTAGTTGTTTATTTGCTTCTCCCATTTAAGGCTTGCTCGATTTATATTTGATTTTTTTTTGGCATTAACCCTAAATTTTTCAAAATTTGTTGGGTTCCAAATTTGGAATGTTTTGCCTTGACCAACAAATAATATGCTATTTTTAATTTTGGCATGTTTTAATAATTTTGGTGTTAAAGAAATTCTACCTTCGCTGTCAAACTGTAGATTAATACTTTCTGAAAGAATTGATGTTGCAAAAAAATCTTTTTTCTCTTCAAAAGGATTTAGTGCATCAATTGCGTTTGAAATTTTTTCAATTCTATCTTGTGGCCATGCTTCAATTGATAAATTGTTAAAAGAGGGATAACAAATTACTCCATTGTATCCTAAGTTAGAAAGATGTGATCTATAAGCAGCTGGCACCGACACCCTTCCTTTTTTGTCTAATTTGTTTTCGTAAGTAGATAAAAACATAATTCATATATACCTAATTAAACCCATATTTGGGATATCATGGGAATATATGGGTTTTAAATGCAACCGTCAATAGATATATTTATCTTTAAATTTAAATGCGAAGTAGAATTACTTTTTAGAACAAATGAGAAACAAAAAAATGATAATTTTTTATAGAAAATTTATGCCAGACAAACTGTAAGCCGGGTTCTGTCTTTTAAACTTATCATTTATCTGGGCTTAAAATTACTTTTAAGCTCAAGCAACCAACCCTGATGACTAGCCAAAGACTGCTTTTAGTTTTTCAACAGCGTCATCTCTATTTGGTCTTGCTCCCGGTGGGGTTTTCCATGCGCTACCTGTTACCAAGTTAGCCGGTGTGCTCTTACCACACCTTTTCACCCTTGCCTTGATAAGGCGGTTTATTTTCTGTGGCACTATCCCTGGGGTCGCCCCCGCCAGGAATTACCTGGCACCGTGTCTTTGCAGAGTCCGGACTTTCCTCTTAAATATTTAATATATAAAAGCGATAAGTCATTTGTCTGGCAGATTTAGATTAACTCAAAAATATATATTTTCAAGAAAAAACTCAGTATTATAAATGTTTACAAATTTTCACACACTCTTGATCAATTTTTCCGTTTACAAGATCTTGTCTAAATCTTCTTTGAAAAGCCTTTATTAACAAACTTTGATTTTTACCCGAATAACCAATGTGATTTAGTTTTTTGAAAAAGTTTAATTTTTCTATATTTGAAATGTGTAAATTTCTTAATTTTTTAAGATCATTTTTTTTTAATTTATGCCAAAAACAAACTTTTTTCTTTGCTAAATATTCCCATGGAAATTTTTCACCAGGATCTTTTTTTCTATCTGGCGCAACGTCTGAATGACCTAAGATGTTTTTTAAATTTATATTAAAATTTTGTATTAAATATTTTAATAAATAAATTATAGATTTAATTTGCTTATTATTAAATTTTTTATAATTAAAATCGTGACCTGGATTTGATATCTCCACTCCTATAGAGTTTTTGTTTAAAGATTTGATATTCTTCCATTTTGATTTACCTGCATGCCAAGCTACATATTGAACAGGTAAAATTTCTACTATATCTCCATTATTTTTGATGAAAAAATGACAGCTTACCTGAGATTGTATATTTGTAAGTTTTGATATGGCCTTAATTTCGTTACGCATCCCGGTATAATGCAATATAATAAACCTAATTTTATTTTTAGATCTTTTTTTTGGGTTAAAGTTAATAGAGTAGTTTTTTTCTATATTTTTAATCATTATTTTACTAATTTTATACTTTTTTTATAGATTTACATTAGGTATAAAACCTCTATAGAAGGTCAATATATGAAAAAAGTAATTATTATAATACTAATAAACTTATTTATATCGAGCAATGCTTTTTCAGAGGAGACTGAAATTAAAGATTGTTTTGAAAAAGTTAATAGAGCTACTTTTTCATTCAACCAGGTTTTGGATAAAACTATTTTCAAGCCTATTGCCATGGGTTATAGAAAATTGCCACAACCGATTAGAAATGGAACTGGTAATGTATTGAGTAATTTATCTAACTTAACAACTATACCAAATAATATTTTGCAGGGTGATTTTAAAAATGCAGGATTAAATACAGCGAGACTAACTGTGAATACAACACTGGGTATTTTTGGAATTTTTGATGTTGCAGAGCAGATGGGAATCGTTTCAAATTATAAAAAAGAGGATTATGGTCAAACTCTTGGAACTTGGGGAGTTGGAGAGGGTTGTTATTTAGTAATACCAGTATTGGGCCCATCTACATCTAGAGATATAATTGGAACAGCTACAAGTTTTTTAGGCGGTGACCCTTGGTATAATATAACAGTCAAAAACGATACTCATTATTTTACAGAGTCAGATTATTATATTTCAAAATCAGGAGATGGAATTAATTTCAGAGCAAAAAATATTGATTCATTCGATAATTTAGAGGAAAATTCTATGGATTTTTATGCCTCTGTAAGAAGTTTATATTTGCAAGATAGAAAACAAAAAATTTCAAACCTAGATAATATTATTGAAACCCAAAATGATAGTGATTGGGAAGACATAGAATCTAACTAAAGACAGCTCAAATGATTAAAAAAAATATAAATATTTTTTTTCTAATTATATTATTTAACTTAATAAGTTTTTCAACAAATGCTTTAGAACCAAATATATTTGTTCAATCTACAGTAAATAGAGCTTCGCAAATATTGGGAGATAATATCTCAAAGGATGAAAAAATTGAAAAACTTAAGTTAGTTGCAAAAGATACAGTTGATATTAGGGGTATTGGAATTTACACATTGGGCAAATATAGGAAAATCATTACTGAAGTCCAAAAAGATAAGTATAATCAATTATTTGAAAGATATTTCTTAAAAAGTTTTTCAAGTAGATTGGCAGAATATTCAAATCCAAAAATTGAGGTAAAAAGTCAAGAAATTGTGAATAAAAATTATACAATTGTCTCTAGTATTTTGGTAGCAACCGATGAAAGACCAGAGGTAAAAATTGATTGGAGAATATATACTAAAAATCCTGAAAAACCACTTATACGAGATTTGATCATTGAGGGCTTAAGTTTAGCTAGAACTCAAAAAGAAGAGTTTAATTCAATTATTAAAAGTAATAACGAAGATATAAATGCATTGTTTGTAAGTTTGGAAAAATTTATAGCAAACTAATAAATCTATTATAATTTAATTGGTGGGCCCGCCAGGACTCGAACCTGGGACCAATACATTATGAGTGTACTGCTCTAACCAACTGAGCTACAGGCCCTTTAATTTTTTGTTTTTACTTTGTTTTCTGCTGTCAATCAAGAACTGAAAATAAAATATTTTGTCTTAAATCTTACTGTTATTTTTAAAAATATTTGTTTTGGAACTGCAAGCATACATAACGGAAAAATTAAGCCAAAAGAGAGTTGAATTTAAATCACCAAAAAATGAGCCTGATGGCAATAAAGGTATGAAATTTATGATTAAAAATATTAAAGAGCCCAATTGTATAGAGTTTCTAGATAAAATAATTATTTTTAAATTTTTAAAAACCATATAAAATATAAGTGATAAAAGTATTACAGTTCCAAAGATTCCATGTTCAGATAAAATTTCAAAATACACTTGATGTGGATGAGTGCTTACTTCATAATCTTTCTTAATAAATTCATCTCTTATGGTAACAACTCTATAATTTTTATTTCCTACACCAAAAATTGGATAATCCTTGAAAACCGCATATCCAGATTTATATAATTCAAAATATTGCTGTTTTTGAAGAAAGATTGATAGTCTTTCTGAGTCTAATAAATGATAAATAAAACCACCATAATATCTGCTCTTCAAATAATTTGAATTTACTAAAATTATAAAAAAGAAAGTAAAAATACAACCAATTGTAATAATTTTTGTTTTCAAACCCAATTCTTTGTTTAAAACAAAAAAAAGAAAAAGTCCTAGAAAGAGTTTAATTGTATTAGATCTTTCTCCTGTAATTACTACAGCGAAAAATAATATTAAAATTATTGCACACAGAAAGATTTTATACTTTAAATCTTTTTTAATAAATTGATCAAAATAAAAACCTATAATAATAAATATAAATCCATTTATGAAACCACCTACTATTGGTTCATCTTTAAAAAAACTTACAATTCTCTCACCATAAAGTTCTCCATAACCCAAAATATTTCTTCCAAGAAAGAACTCTATAAAACTATCAAAGGCGACAATTAAAATTATAATAGACCAAAAAATAAAAATTTTTTTTGTTTTATCTGAAAAACTAAACAGATAATTAATTGCAAGAAATAGTAAAATAAATCTTATAAATCCAAAGTTTCTTGAGGCACTTATTTCAAAATTTATTGC